>JADMIO010987900.1_pt1 | contig 62283 bp, 52 predicted proteins | sample 8958161 | NCBI WGS metagenome assembly JADMIO01 (sample SAMN16585339, study PRJNA669376) | soil metagenome | isolation source: Crop rotation soil | place: USA: Cullars Rotation, Alabama | collected 2011 | reverse complement strand
CGACAACTTGTCCACGTGGAATTCTAAGCTTAGGATCCCAATGTGCTGGAAAGGGGCATCCTGGCCGCGGGCCTGCTGTTCGGGGCGTTCAAGGCCGGCGGCTTCTCGATGCAGGCGGCGCAGGACATCCCGGTCGACATCGTGCTCGTCGTGCAGTCGCTGATCGTGCTCTTCATCGCCGCGCCGCCTCTGGTCCGCGCCATCTTCCGCCTCCCCCAGAAGGACGCGGCATGAGCACCCCGACCGCTGCGCCGATGGCGGACACCACACCGGCCACGGTGACCACCGTCGTCGACCGCAAGGCGGTCGTCGTGTTCGGGGTCCTCACCGCGGCTCTCGCGCTCATCCTCGTGCTCGGCTCGCCGTCGGGCGACACGCGGTTCCGGCTGGCCACCCCGTCCGACCTGGTGGAGCTGCCGACACTGACGATGCCGGTCGCGCTGACCGCCTGGATGGCCGTCGTTCTCTGCACCCTGGCCACTGGGGCTTCGGCCGCCTTCTACGCCCGGCGGCGTAGCACCCCGCTCTGGCTGGTGGTGCTGTTCGCCGTCATCTGGATGATCGGGTTCCTGACCTGGGCAGCAACCGGTGGGACAGTGCCCGTGGTGGGTCTGCTCGGCGGCGCGATCGCATTGGCGGTGCCGCTGGTCTTCGGGGCCATGGGCGGGGTCCTGGGCGAGCGGTCCGGGGTCGTGAACATCGCGATCGACGGCCAGCTCCTCGCTGGGGCGTTCGCCGCTGCGGTCGTGGGATCGGTGACCGGTTCGACCTGGGCCGGACTGGTGGGCTCGATGGCCGCAGGCGCCCTCGTCGCACTGGTCCTCGGCCTCTTCGCGATCAGCTACTACGTCGACCAGGTGATCGTCGGGGTCGTCCTCAACGTGCTGGTGATCGGTGTCACGAGCTTCCTGTTCACCCAGGTCCTCACCCCCAACACCGAGGCGCTCAACGCCCCTCCCCGGTTCCGGCCTCTCGACGTGCCGGTGCTCGGCGACATCCCGCTGGTCGGCCCGATCCTCTTCCGGCAGACCGCGATCGTCTACCTGCTCTACGTGATGGTCCCGCTGGTCGCCTGGGCGCTCTACCGGACCAAGTGGGGGCTGCGCGTGCGCGCCGTCGGCGAGCACCCGAAGGCCGCCGACACCGTCGGCATCAACGTCAACCACACCCGCTACCGCACGGTGCTCGTCGCCGGCGCGATCGCCGGCATGGGCGGCGCGTTCTACACGCTGGTCTCGGTGCCGCAGTTCAACCGCGAGATGACGGGCGGAGCGGGCTACATCGCCCTCGCCGCAGTGATCTTCGGCAAATGGGACCCGCTGCGGGCGACGCTCGCCGCGCTGCTCTTCGGGTTCGCGTCGAACCTGCAGGGGGTGCTGGCCGTGCTCGGCTCACCGGTGCCCAGCCAGTTCATGCTGATGCTGCCGTACGTCGTCACGATCTTCGCCGTCGCCGGCGTCGTCGGCCGGTCACGGGCACCCGCGGCCGACGGCGTCCCCTACCGGAAGGGCTGACCCGCCTAGCGCGCGGACGCGAGCGCGACGAGCGCCGCCTGGGCGAGCACCTTGGCGCCGATCGCGACGCAGCGGTCGTCGATGCGCAGGTCGCCCTGGTGCAGGTCGAACGTCGGGCCCCCCGGCGTACGCGTCCCCAGGCGGCCCATCGCCCCCTGGACCGACTCGAGGAACCAGCCGAAGTCCTCGCCGCCGAGGCTCTGGGTGGTCGAGACGATGCCCTCCTCACCGAGCACGAGCTCGACGGCGTCGGCCAGGACAGCGGTGGAGCGGGGCTCGTTGACGACCGGGGGGACGCCCCGGACGTAGGTGACCTCCGCCTCCACGCCGTACGGCGCGACGAGCTGGTCGACGAGGCCACGGACCAGCGACTCCGCGTCGGCCCACGCCATCTGGTCGAGCATCCGCACTGTCCCCGCGGCCTCGCCCGAGGACGGGATCACGTTGCGCGCCGAGCCGCTGCGCAGGACCCCCCAGACCACGCTGGCGCCCGCCCGCGGGTCGAGCCGTCGGCTCAGCGCGGCCGGGAGCTGGGTGACCAGCATCGCGAGCGCGTAGGTGAGGTCCTGCGTGAGATGGGGTCGCGAGGTGTGGCCACCGCGGCCGGTGAGCCGGACGTGCAGGCTGTCCGCGGCGCCCGTGATCGGGCCGACGCGCAGCCCCACCTTCCCGACGTCGAGTGACGGGTCGCAGTGCAGCCCGAACACGCTGCCGACGCCCTTCAGGACACCCGCGGAGAGCATCTCGAGCGCGCCGCCCGGCATCACCTCCTCCGCCGGTTGGAACAGCATGCGGACTGCTCCGCCCATCCGTTCCTCCCGATGGCTCTGGCGCAGCGCGATCCCTGCGCCGAGGAGCGCCGCGGCGTGCACGTCGTGGCCACAGGCGTGCGTGACCCCGTTGACCTGGCTCCGCCAGGGGTCGTCGGTCTGGTCGTCCACCGGGAGCGCGTCGAGGTCGGCGCGGAGAGCGACCACCGGGCCCTCGGCGTCGCCGATCTGCGCGACCAGGCCGGACTTCGGCAGCAGCTGGACGTCGATGCCGTCGGTGGCCAGCCGGTCGGCGATCCGCTCCGTGGTGCGGGCCTCGGCCCAGGCGAGCTCGGGATGGGCGTGGATGTCCCGGCGGAGCTGGACCAGCTCCTCCTCCAGGTCGTCCACGCGCGCGCTCAGGGCGCGCGAGAAGGAGGAGGGTGGCTGCGACATCAGGAGGCCAGGTTAGTGGCTCCCCGCTGCCGGCCCCCGGTCGGCGTCGAAGGCGCCCAGGATGCGGTCCGCCGCTGCCCCCGCCTGGATCTGCCCCGCGAGCAGCTGGGAACGCACCTCGTCGCGCACCGCCGCGACGCCGGGTGACCGGTTCAGCCGCTGCTCGAGCTCGTCCCGGACCAGCGACCAGGCGAAGTCGAGCTGCTGCTGCGCACGTTTGCGCTCCAGGCCCTCCGCGCCCAGCCACGCACGGTGGTCGAGCACCTTCTGCCAGACGTCCGCCACGCCCTCACCGGTCAGGCCCGAGCACGTGAGCACCGGTGGGACCCAGTCCGCGGACCGCCCGGTGCCTCGCCCCCCGGTTCGGCCCTTGCGCACGAACGACAGCGCTCCGGAGAGCTCGCGGGCCGCCGTGCGGCTCTCGGCCTCACGCCCGTCGGCCTTGTTCACCGCGACGACGTCGGCGATCTCGAGGATGCCCTTCTTGATGCCCTGGAGCTGGTCGCCGGTGCGCGCGAGCGTGAGGAAGAGGAAGGAGTCGACCATGCGGGCGACCGTGACCTCGGACTGCCCGACGCCGACGGTCTCCACCAGCACCACGTCGTAGCCCGCGCCCTCGAGCACGAGCATGGCCTGCGCCGTCGCCCGGGCGACTCCCCCCAACGTGCCGGCCGCAGGCGAGGGTCGGATGTACGCCGCCGGGTCGGCGGCCAGACGGCTCATGCGGGTCTTGTCACCGAGGACCGATCCGCCGGAACGCACCGAGGACGGGTCGACGGCAAGGACGCCGACTCGAAGTCCGCTGTCGGTCAGCTGGCCACCCAGGGTCTCGATGAACGTCGACTTGCCGACGCCCGGCACCCCCGAGATGCCCACGCGGACCGTGTCGGCCGAGCCGGAGCCCAACCGGTCCACCAGGTCCTGCGCAGCGACCCGGTGGTCCGGCCGCGACGACTCGACAAGCGTGATCGCCCGCGAGAGCGCGGATCGGTCCCCCGCCCGGACGCCCTCGACGAGGGCGGGGACGTCGGGCACGGTCAGGGCTCGGACCGCCCCTCGTTGTCCTTGTTGCGGACGCCGATCTTGTGGCCGAGCCAGACCAGCGGGTCGAAGTCGCGGTCCACGACCCGCTCCTTCATCGGGATGATCGCGTTGTCGGTGATCTTGATGTTCTCCGGGCACACCTCGGTGCAGCACTTGGTGATGTTGCACATGCCGATGCCGGCCGCCTGCCGGGCGATCTCCCGGCGGTCGTGGGTGTCGAGCGGGTGCATGTCCAGCTCGGCGAACCGCAGGAAGAAACGCGGACCAGCGAACGCGGGCTTGTTGTCCTCGTGGTCCCGGATCACGTGACAGACGTTCTGGCAGAGGAAGCACTCGATGCACTTGCGGAACTCCTGGCCCCGCTCCACGTCCTGCTGGGCCATCCGCCGCTTGCCGTCCGCGTCCCGCGGGGGGAGGGCGATCGGCGGGACCTCCTTGGCCTTCTCGTAGTTGTAGGAGACGTCCGTCACCAGGTCGCGGATCACCGGGAACGTGCGCATCGGCGTGACGGTCACCGTCTCGCCCTGCTCGAAGTCCGAGAGCCGAGTCATGCACATCAGCCTCGGCCGGCCGTTGACCTCGGCGCTGCAGGAGCCGCACTTGCCGGCCTTGCAGTTCCAGCGGACCGCCAGGTCGCCGGCCTGAGTCGCCTGCAGCCGGTGGATCGCGTCCAGGACGACCTCGCCCTCGGACACCTCGACGGTGTAGTCCCCGAGCTCGCCACCTTCGGCGTCGCCGCGCCAGACCCGCATCTTCAGCTCGTAACCCATCGGTGCGTCCTCACTTGTCCTGGAAGAGCGGCTTGAGCTCGTCGGGCATGACCGGGAGGGGCTTCTCCGACAGCTCCACACCGGTGCCGTCGCGGTCGAGCGACACCACGAGGTTCTTCGTCCCCCAGTCGTCGCTGGTCATCGGGTAGTCGTCACGCGTATGGCCGCCTCGCGACTCGGTTCGCGCCAAGGCTGCCTTGGCGATCGACTCCGAGACCAGCAGCATGTTGCGCAGGTCGAGCGCGAGGTGCCAGCCGGGGTTGTACTGCCGGTGGCCCTCGACGAGCACGTTCTTCGCGCGCTCCTTGAGCTCCTCGATCGCGCCGAGCGACCGCTCGAGCTCCGCCTCGGTCCGGATGATGCCGACGAGGTCGTTCATCGACTGCTGGAGGTCCTGCTGGATCGTGTAGGGGTTCTCGGACCGCCCGCTGCTCGAGCCGCCCCCAGCAGTGGTCGCCGGCATGGCCGCGTCCTCGTCGAAGGGGGCGAGCGCCGTCTGCTGGGCGGCCTGCACGTCCGCTTCGTCGACGCCCGGACGCTCGGAGCCCATCGCCCGCTGCGCCGCGCTCTCGCCTGCCCGCCGCCCGAAGACGAGCAGGTCCGACAGGGAGTTCCCGCCGAGCCGGTTGGAGCCGTGCATGCCGCCGGAGCACTCGCCGACGGCGTAGAGGCCGGGCACCGCGCTCTCCTGGGTGTCGGCGTCGACCTCGATGCCGCCCATCACGTAGTGGCACGTGGGGCCGATCTCCATCGGCTCCTGGGTGATGTCGACGTCGGCCAGCTCCTTGAACTGGTGGTACATCGACGGCAGCCGGCGGAGGATGAACTCCCGGCTGCGACGGGACGCGATGTCGAGGAAGATCCCGCCGTGGGGTGACCCACGACCAGCCTTGATCTCGGAGTTGATGGCCCGGGCCACCTCGTCACGAGGCAGCAGCTCGGGTGGACGGCGGTTGTTCTTCTTGTCGTCGTACCACCGGTCCGCCTCCTCCTCGCTGTCGGCGGTCTCGGCCTTGAAGAACTCGGGGATGTAGTCGAACATGAACCGCTTGCCCTCGGAGTTGCGCAGGATGCCACCGTCGCCGCGCACCGACTCCGTGACGAGCAGCCCCTTCACCGACGGCGGCCACACCATGCCCGTGGGGTGGAACTGCACGAACTCCATGTTGATCAGGCTGGCGCCGGCGCGGAGCGCGAGGGCGTGCCCGTCCCCGGTGTACTCCCACGAGTTCGAGGTGACCTTGAACGACTTGCCGATGCCGCCGGTCGCGAGCACGACGCTCGGCGCGTCGAACACGATGAACCGGCCGGTCTCCCGCCAGTAGCCGAACGCGCCGGCCAGGTTGTCACCGTTCTTGAGGAGCTCGGTGACCGTGCACTCCATGAACACGTCGATGCCCAGGCTCACCGCGCGCTGCTGCAGGGTGCGGATCATCTCCAGGCCCGTGCGGTCGCCGACGTGGGCGAGCCGGGCGTAGCGGTGTCCGCCGAAGTCCCGCTGTGAGATCAGCCCGTCCTCGGTGCGGTCGAACAGCGCGCCCCAGTCCTCGAGCTCCTGCACCCGCTCGGGAGCCTCCTGGGCGTGCAGCTGCGCCATCCGCCAGTTGTTGAGCATCTTGCCGCCGCGCATGGTGTCGCGGAAGTGCACCTGCCAGTTGTCCTCCGGCCAGCGGTTGCCCATGGCCGCTGCGATGCCGCCCTCGGCCATCACGGTGTGCGCCTTGCCCAGCAGGGACTTGCAGACGATCGCCGTACGGGCGCCGGCCTCGTGGGCGGCGATCGCGGCGCGCAGCCCGGACCCACCCGCACCGATCACGACGACGTCGTAGGTGTGTCGCTCGATGCCGCCGACGACCTGGCCGGACATCTCGTTGCCGGTCATCGGGTGGCGCGTGGTGGTCGGGCCTGTCGTGACCCCGCTGGTGGAGGTCGCCGCGGCTGCGGTGTCGCCGGCGGGTGGTTCTTCCTCGGGCTCGGGCTGCGCCCAGCGCGGCACGACGGGGGGCAGCTCCTCGCCGCTGCGGCGGAGCCTGATCTCGCCCACGACACCGACGAGGGCGACCAGGACGAGCGCTGCCAGGATCCCGAGAAGGACGAACTCGCCGGGACTCATCAGAAGAACCTCCAGTCCTCGATCCGGCCCGTGGCCAGGAGGTACACGTAGAAGTCCACGATGGCCACCGAGAACAGGGAGATCCACGCCCACTGCGCGTGCTGGGCGTTGAGCTTCGACACCCACGTCCAGGCGCGGTAGCGGATCGGGTGCTTCGAGAAGTGCCGGAGCCGGCCGCCGACGATGTGCCGGCACGAGTGGCAGCCGAGCGTGTAGAGCCAGATCGCGACCGAGTTCAGCACGAAGAGGACGGTGCCGACCCCCATGTGGATGCCGCCCTCCTCGCCCTTCGACGGCATCGCTCCGAAGGACAGGATCGTCTCCCACGTCAGGAAGGCCGAGACCACGATTGCGCCGTACCAGAAGTAGCGGTGGACGTTCTGCATGATCAGCGGGAAGCGAGTCTCACCGCTGTATGCCCCGTGCGGCTCAGCGACCGCGCAGGCGGGCGGGCTCAGCCAGAACGATCGGTAGTAGGCCTTGCGGTAGTAGTAGCAGGTCATCCGGAAGCCGAGCGGGAATATCAGGATGATCAGCGCCGGGGACAGGCGCCACCAGTCCGCGATGATGGGCAGCGTCGTGCTGCCCTGGCAGTCATGGGCGATGCACGGGCTGAAGAACGGCGACATGTAGGGCTCGACGAAGAAGTTGTCGCCGGCGAAGGCCCGGTAGGTCGCGAAGACGACGAACCCCGTGAAGACGATGAAGGTCAACAGCGGCGACAGCCACCACCGGTCGTTCCGCAGTGTCGTGGCGCCGATCTCGGCCCGTCCGGGCGCGTCGATGCCGGTTGTCGTGCTGCTCGCCATGAAGTCCCCTTCGCCTCGACCGGGTGCAGTCTGACCTATCGCCTCACCGAGATGAACACCGACCCGCCCGCCCTCAGTGGCCGAGGTTCTTGGCCAGCTGGTCGAGCAGGCCGAGGGCTGCCTCGGCGATCACGGTGCCGGGCGGGAACACCGCGGCGGCGCCCATCTCGAGCAGGGTCAGTACGTCGTCGGGCGGGATCACGCCGCCCACGACCACCATGATGTCCTCGCGGCCGAGGTCGGCGAGCGCCTTGCGCAGCGCGGGCACGAGCGTCAGGTGGCCGGCCGCGAGCGAGTTCACACCGACGACGTGGACGTCGGCGTCGACCGCCTGCTGCGCCACCTCTTCCGGCGTCGAGAACAGCGGACCGACGTCGACGTCGAAACCGAGGTCGGCGAACGCGGTGACGATCACCTTCTGGCCGCGGTCGTGGCCGTCCTGGCCCATCTTCGCGACCAGGATGCGGGGTCGGCGGCCCTCGTCCTCCTCGAACCTCGCCGTTGCGGCGAGCACCCGGGAGACCGCGTCGTCGGAGTGGCCGGATCCCTCGGCCTCGGCCCGGTACACACCGGAGATCGTACGGATCACGGCCTGGTGGCGGCCCCACGCCTTCTCGAGCGCGTCGGAGATCTCACCCACGGTCGCCTTGGCCCGCGCCGCGTCGACCGAGAGCGCGAGCAGGTTGGTCTTCATCGACGACTTCGACGCTCGAGCCGCGCCATCGAGACCTCCGCCCTTCTCGGCGGCCTTGGTGAGCGCGTCCAGGGCTCGTCGCACGGCGCGGTCGTCACGCTCCGCGCGCAGCCGCTCGAGCTTCGCCACCTGCGAGGCGTAGACCGCGGCATTGTCGACCCGCAGCACGTCGAGCGCGTCCTCGCTGGGCAGTCGGTGGGTGTTCACGCCGATCACCTTCTGCGCGCCGGAGTCGATGCGCGCCTGGGTACGCGCGGCAGCCTCCTCGATGCGCATCTTCGGGATGCCGGCCTCGATGGCCTTCGCCATGCCGCCGGCCTGCTCGGCCTCCTGGATGTGCGCCCAGGCGCGCTCCGCGAGGTCGTGGGTGAGGCGCTCCACGTAGTAGGACCCCGCCCAGGGGTCGATGATGCCGGTGGTGCCGGACTCCTGCTGCAGCAGCAGCTGCGTGTTGCGCGCGATCCGGGCCGAGAAGTCGGTCGGCAGAGCGATCGCCTCGTCCAACGCGTTCGTGTGCAGCGACTGGGTGTGGCCCTGGGTCGCGGCCATGGCCTCGATGCACGTGCGCTGGACGTTGTTGAAGACGTCCTGCGCCGTCAGCGACCAGCCGGAGGTCTGGCTGTGCGTGCGCAGCGACAGCGACTTGGGGTTCTTCGGCTCGAAGTCCCCCACCAGGCGCGCCCACAGCGCCCGGGCGGCGCGCATCTTGGCGACCTCCATGAAGAAGTTCATGCCGATCGCCCAGAAGAAGCTGATCCGCGGGGCGAACCGGTCGACGTCGAGGCCGGCGGCGAGCCCCGCACGGATGTACTCCACACCGTCCGCCAGGGTGTACGCCAGCTCAAGGTCGGCGGTCGCTCCGGCCTCCTGCATGTGGTAGCCGGAGACCGAGATCGAGTTGAACCGCGGCATCTTCTCGGCGGTGTAGGCGAAGATGTCCGAGACGATCCGCATGCTCGGCTGGGGCGGGTAGATGTAGGTGTTGCGGACCATGAACTCCTTGAGGATGTCGTTCTGGATGGTCCCGCTCAGCTGCTCCGGCTTCACCCCCTGCTCCTCGGCCGCGACGATGTAGAGCGCCATCACCGGCAGCACGGCGCCGTTCATCGTCATCGACACCGACATCTGGTCGAGCGGGATGCCGTCGAACAGCGTCCGAGCGTCGTAGATCGAGTCGATCGCCACGCCCGCCATGCCGACGTCGCCGCGCACCCGCGGGTGGTCGGAGTCGTAGCCGCGGTGGGTGGCCAGGTCGAAGGCGACCGACAGCCCCTTCTGGCCGGCCTTCAGGTTGCGCCGGTAGAACGCGTTGGACTCCTCGGCGGTCGAGAACCCGGCGTACTGCCGGATCGTCCACGGCTGCGTCGTGTACATCGTGGGGTACGGCCCGCGCAGGAACGGGCTCAGTCCCGGATAGGTGTCCAGGGCATCCAGCCCCTCCAGATCAGCCTGCGTGTACAGCGGCTTGATCTCGATGCCCTCGGGAGACAGCCACGTTGGTCCGGCGGAGCTCTCCGGAACGGCGCGCTCCCCTTCCCCTGCGCGGCTCTCCGCGTCCTCGACGAGAGGCAGCTCGGCAAAGCTGTCCGGAACCGTCATGAGTCGTTCCTCGCCAGGACCGAGCGGACCCGGCCGAGGAAGGCGAGGGCGTCGACGCCTCTGGCACAGGAGTCGTCGACCCGGTCGCCGGGGACAGTGGCGTCGCCGGGCTTGCCGGCGAGCACGACGTACTCCGCACCGGCCTCGCGGAGCTCGGCGACCAGGTCCGCACCCCACTTGGCGTAGGCCTGGTCGGTGCCGGCGAGGCAGACCACGGGGGTGGGCGGGTCGACGGCTCGGTACGCCGTGACGACGTCCTCGGCGTTGGCCGTGGCACCGGCCGGGACCGTGTGCACGCCCCCGGCTGCGAGGAGGTTCGCGGCGAAGGAGGCCCGCGCGGTGTGCTTGGCGACCGGCCCCATCGTGGCCAGGAACACCGACGTGGCCGGGGCGTCGTCGCGCATGTCCTCGAACGGCTGGCCGTAGCGCTGGACGACCGGCGTGCCGTCCGGGTGCGGCCGGCGCTCGGGGAGCTGTTCCTCCAGGTTCGGGAACTCGCTGACGCCGGTGACGGGGCGTCGCCGGGTGGCGACCTGGCGGCCGCGCGGCTCGACCGCCTGGGTCCGGATGCGGTCGAGGAGACCGCCGTCCGTCGTCACCGACGCGACGACGCCGCCCTCCGCCTCGATGCGCTGGAACTGCGCCCACCCGGCTCGCGCCATGTCGTCGGTGAGCCGCTCGACCGCGTAGGAGCCGCCGGCCGGGTCGCTGACCGTCGCGACGTGTGACTCCGAGATCAGCAGGGCCGACGTGTTGCGAGCGTTGCGACGGGCCAGCTCGTCGGGCAGGCCGAGCCCGGTGTCGAAGGGCAGGACGGTGACCGCCCCCGCGCCGGCGACGCCGGCGGCGAAGGCCGCGACCGTGCCGCGGAGCATGTTCACCCACGGGTCGTGCTTGGTGAGCATCGGCCGGCTGGTCACGGCGTGCTGCCGCTGGCCGGCGGCGTCCGCGGCGCCCGAGAGCTCGAGCACCCGGTGCCAGAGCCGCCGGGCGGCCCGGAGCTTGGCGATCGTCGGGAACTGCTCGTCGGTTGCCGCGTAGCGGAACTCGAGGAGCGCCGCCGCCTCCGCGGGCTCCAGGCCGGCGTGCTCGGTGAGGATGCGGAGGTAGGTGGCGCCCACCGCCAGGGAGTACCCGAGCTCCTGACCGTCGGTGGCCCCGGCGTCGTGGACGGCCGTCGCGTCGACGGTCAGCGCGAGGACGTCTCGCTGCCGGGCCAGCTCGGCGAGACCGGCGACCGTGACTTCGACGGCCTCGGTGGTCGACGTGCCGGCGGAGCGATCCTGCGGACCTCGCCGCACCAGGGCGCTCACCGGGTCGCCGCCGAGGCTGGTGCCGGGGGCCGCCCGGACCCCGCGGTCGTCGAGGTGCCGGACGAAGGCCTCCGCGGTGCCGAGCGGGTCGTCCGGGTCGTCGAGGACCACCGGAGCAAGGTCGACGTACACCTTCGCGAGGACCCGCGGGAGGTCGTCCGCGGCGATGCCGGCGGTCCCGACGGACAGCCACAGGCTCGTGACGCCGTTCTCGAGGTCGAGGAGCGCCGCATCGGCGGCCGCTGCCGGGTCGGGATCGGCCAGGTGCGCACGGACGTCCCAACCCTGTTCGGAGGGAGTGACGGCGGCGCCGCGGGTGTAGGGCGCGGAGCCGGGCAGCCCGGTGTCGGGCAGCCCCTCGAGGCTCGCCGGCGTGCCGAGTGGAGCGATCTCGATGCCGTCGAGCGTGGTCCGCGTGAGCTTCGCCCAGACCAGCGAGTCGGGGTCGTCATCCTTCATGCGCCCCGACCTGCGGAGCACGTCGGCAGCCGCCTTCTCCCACTGCTCCCGCCCGGCGTCAGCCGACGGGCCCAGCAGGGACAGGTGCTCCATGAGTGCGAAGCCTAGAAGTTGCCGCTCGGCGCGGGCCACCGTGTGTGACATGTTCAACCCGCCCCACCACCCGCATGTAACGCGGGGTTATGGACGCTCCACAAGGGACGTACGACGTGCAAAGCGTCCACATCCCTTGTGAAGTCAGCCCGATTTGACGCCGACCAGCCGGCCGTCGACCCAGAGCGGCGTCTGGTCGTGGTGGTGCGGGCTGCTCGGGTCCCCCGAGGCCCCGAGCGGGACGACCCACCCGCTGTGCTCGAAGCCGGCCAGGTCCCACACGTACCGGGCCACCGATCCGCGCACCGCGACGTCCGTTCCGAACGCCCCCGCACACCGCACGCAGTCGTTGTCCCCGGCCAGCCCGGGCGCCTCCGCCGACGTGTGACCCAGCGTGTGACCCAGCGCGTGCCACGGCTGGAACCGGTGCCGTTCGGCCCAGGGCCGTCGTGGTCCCTCCGCGACCTCCTCGACGGCTGCGGTCAGGAGCGTGTCGATCTCCGGGACGAGACCACGCCCCTTCGCGGAGAGCAGGTTGGCCAGGCCCAGCTGGACCCGCAGCCGCAGGGAGAACCAGTAGTCGAACAGCGGGCCGTACGGGTTGCCACCCGACAGGCTCTCGGCGAGGACCTGGAACGGCCCGTGGACGAGCCGCTCGACGAACGCGTCACGGACGTCGGCGTACGCCGCGGCGGTGGTGCTCTCGGCGTCGAAGTGCTGGTCCCACGAGGCGATCTCGGCCTGCAGGGCCGCCCCCGCCGCGGACAGGTCGGTGAGTCCGCCCATGGCTGCCGCCAGCGCGGCCGGCTGGCCGGCCAAGGTGTCCCGGTGGACCGCCGCGAAGTCCTCGGGCGCCAGGCCGTCGCGGTCCGCGAGGAGGGCGTCGATGCGGTGCGCCCGACCGGGCGGCGCGAACTCGACACCGACGCGGTCGAAGTCCGCGTTCATCCGGTGGTTGGCGGTGACCACGTGCTCGTCGCGACCGACCCGCTGTCCGGGCAGGTCCTCGAGCCAGCCCTGCCAGCGGTGCCGCCCGACGTTGCCGGGGACCGGCACCCAGCGGTTCTCATCATCCCGCGCGGGGACCCGGCCGACCACCTGCTGCCGGACGTCCCCGTGGACATCGGCGACCACCAGGTTGTTGACCGGCTCGACCCAGGCGTCGAAGGCCGCGACGACGTCGGCCGCCGTCCGCGCGCGGAGCAAGGGCAGCAGGCAGTCGAAGCCCACGTCACCGAGGACTCCCGCCGCAGTCCGAAGGCTCAGCCCGCGACCCGTCGCGAACCGGCCGTCGGAACCGGCCGTGCCGTCGCTTCCCGACCAGAAGAGGTGCCCGTTGCGGGTCTCCACCACCTCGACCGCCTCTGCCGGACCGCCCCGCACGTCGATCCTCTCCGCGCGCCGCTCCGTCCGCTCCCAGCCGTCGACGCCGTCGACCCAGAGCTCACCGTCCCGGTCATCCGTGCGCTCGACGTAGACGTCCTGGTAGTCGGCCATCGCGTTGGTGATGCCCCACGCGACCGAGCCCGCGTGTGCGAAGTGCTGGACGCCGGGGACACCGGGGAACGTGAAGCCGACCACGTCGAACGGGTCGTCCGGGTCGGTGCAGGTCAGCCGCACCTGCTGGTAGGGGTTCGGTGACTCGAACGTCCGGTGGGGGTCACCGGCAACCATCGGCAGGCCGCTGGCCGTCCGCGAACCTCCGACCGCCCACGCGTTGCTGCCGCTCCCCCACAGCCCCTCCGACCCGAGCGCGTCGGCGACCTCGCGGCCGACCACCTCGACCAGGTGGTCGCGCCAGAGCTTGTTCGGGAAGGTGCCGAACAGGACGTGCACTGCTGCGAAGACCGACAGCGGCGTCCACGGCTGCCACTCACCCGGCTCGATGCCGAGCTCGTCCAGCTCGGGCGCAGTGGCCTGGGGCAGGCCTTCGTTGACGCCGGCCACGAACGACGCGACGAACTCGGCGGAGTCACGGTCCAGGGCGTCGTAGCCTCTGCGGCCGAGCCGGTCGAGCTGCACGCGGCGCGCGAACTGGTCCCCGTCGATGCCGCTGGGCCCGAGCACCGATGCGGTGCGTCCCTCCGCCCCGAGCCGCGCGTGCTCGAGCTGCCAGGCGCGGTCCTCGGCAACGGCCCGCCCCTGCTCGAACGCCACCTCGAGAACGGTGCTGCCGGTGACGTGCGGGATGCCCCACGCGCCGCGCGCGACGGTCACGTGCGCAGCATGAAGTGCCGGACCGGGGTCCACCCGTCGCCGTCACGGTGCACGTACAGGGAGAAGTGCTCGACCGTGAACCGGGCGTCGAAGCCCTCGAGGTCCTCGAACGCCTGGTCGAGGCTGTCGTCGTCGAGGTCGTGAGCGATGGTGACGTGCGGGTGGTACGGGAACTTCGCCTCGATCCCGAGCGGTCCCTGCCGGACCGCCAGCGCCAGCAGCTCGAAGTCGGAGATGCCCCGGACGACGTTGACGAACACGACCGGCGAGACGGGTCGGAAGGTTCCCGTGCCACGCAGGTGCACGTCGAAGGAGGCGCTCGTCGCGGCCATGTGCTCGAGGTGCGCCTGGATCTCCGGCATCAGCGCCTCGTCGACGTCGACCGGCGAGAGAAGCGTGATGTGGGTCGGGATGCCGGCGGCCTCGTCGTCACCGAGCTTCACGCGGTAGCTCTGCAGCTCGCTCCCCCAGGGCTCGGGGACGGCCACGGAGACGCCGATCGTCGTCACGGGGTTCGCCCGCCGGTCGGGACGAAGCCGACGTGGTCGTAGACGTCCGCGAGCGTGCGCTCGGCGACCTCGCTCGCGCGCTGCGCCCCCTCACGGAGCACGCCGTCGAGCGTGGCGCGGTCTTCCAGCAGCTCGAACGTGCGGTTGCGGAACGGCGTGACGGTCTCGACCACCACGTCGGCCAGGTCGGACTTGAGGTCGCCGTAACCGCGGCCGGCGTACTTGTCCACCAGCGCGTCGACGGGCTCGTCGGTGAGCGCCGAGTAGATCGTGAGGAGGTTCGAGACGCCGGGCTTGTTCTCCGGGTCGAACCGGATCGCACCCGACCCGGACTCGGAGTCCGTGACCGCAGTGCGGATCTTCTTCGCCGAGGCCTTCGGGTCGTCGAGCAGCTGGACGATCCCGGTCGGGGCCGAGGCCGACTTCGACATCTTCGCGGTCGGCACCTGCAGGTCCGCGATCTTCGCCGTGGCCTTGAGGATGTAGGGCTCCGGGAGCGGGAACGTCTTCTTGTAGCGGTGGTTGAACCGCTGCGCCAGGTCGCGCGTGAGCTCGAGGTGCTGTCGCTGGTCCTCGCCGACCGGCACGTACGCCGGGCGGTAGAGCAGGATGTCGGCCGCCTGCAGAATCGGATAGGTCAGCAGCCCGACGCTTGCGCTGCCTTCACCACCCTTGGCCGCCTTGTCCTTGAACTGGGTCATCCTGCGAGCCTCGCCGACACCGGTGAGGCAGCCCAGCACCCAGCCGAGCTGGGCGTGCGCTGGGACGTGCGACTGCAGGAAGATCGTCGACCGTCCGGGGTCGATGCCCATCGCGATCAGCTGGGCGACCGCCCGCAAGGAACGCTCGCGCAACAGCTTGGGCTCCGGGGCGTCCATCGTGATCGCGTGCAGGTCCGCGATGAAGAAGAACGGCTGATAGTCCTCCTGCAACGCCACCCACTGGCGGTTCGCGCCGAGGTAGTTGCCGAGGTGGAAGGAGTCCGAGGTGGGCTGGATGCCGGAGAGCACCCGGGGGCGCGCCCCTTGTGAGCCGGACTCGGACATGGGCTGCATTGTGTCAGCCGCCGGCGCGGGGTCAGCCAGCGGTTTCTTCGCCACTCGGCTCGCCGCGTCGCGAGCCCGGTTCTCCTGACGGATCGTCCGCGGAGTCCGACGCACCACCGAGGGGCAGAGGAAGCGTCGAGACGCGCACCCGACTGACCCGGTGTCCCTCGATGAGCTCCACGCTGATCCGGTGCCCGTCGACGTCGACGGCGTCGCCACGGCGCGGGATCCGGCCGAGGATCGCCATGAGGTAGCCGGCGACGGTCTCGTAGGGGCCGTCCGGAAGCTCGATGCCGGTCTCGTCCTCGAAGTCGTCGAGGTTGAGCAGGCCGTCGACCTCCACGTCGCCGGCCAGCGTCCGCGTGGTCTCGGCCTCGTCGACGTCGTACTCGTCCTTGATGTCACCGACGAGCTCTTCGACCAGGTCTTCCATGGTGACGATGCCGGCAGTGCCGCCGTACTCGTCCGCGACCATCGCGATGTGGATACCTTCGCGGCGCATGTCCGAGAGCGCCGCCAGGATCGGCCGGGTCCACGGCAGCGTGAGGATGTCGCGGGCCATGTCGCCCACGCGCACGGTGCGGCCGGCCATGTCCGGGTCGAGCAGGTCGCGCACGTGCACGAAGCCGATCACGTCGTCTGCGGACCCGCGGATCACCGGGTAGCGTGAGTGCGGCTTGCCGAGCGCCTCGCGTGCGGCCTTGTAGACCGGCATCGCCGCGTCGAGGAAGTCCACCTCGGTGCGCGGCAGCATCACCTCGCGGATCTGCCGGTCGTCGGCCTCGAAGACGTCCTCGAGGATCCGCCGCTCGTCCTCGCCCAGGGCCTCATGCGTGCCCACGAGCTCCCGCAGCTCGAGGTCGGTCATCTGCTCGCGCTGGGCATCGGGATCGCCGCCGAGGAGCCGTACGACGGCGTCGGTGCTGACCGAGAGCAGCCAGATGACCGGTCGCGACAGCCGCGAGACCCGGTCGATCGTGGGGCCGAGAGCCAGGGAGATCGCCTCGGTCCTCTGCAGGGCCAGTCGCTTCGGGACGAGCTCGCCGAGGACCAGCGAGACGTAGGAGATCGCGATCGTCACGAACACCAGCGCCAGGGTCGAGCTGACGCCCGGCGACAGTCCGAGGTCTCGGAACCAGGGCTCGACCTTGTCGCTCAGCGTCGCGCCACCGAAGGCCGCCGAGAGGAACCCGGCGAGGGTGACCCCGATCTGCGCCCCCGCCAGGAAGCGGTTCGGGTCGCGGTTGAGCTCGGCGACGACGCGCCCGCGCCGGCCGCGAGAGGCCAGCCCGGCCGCCTGCGTCTCGCGCAGGGAGACCAGCGCGATCTCGGCGGCGACGAACACCGCACCGACGAGGATGAAGAGCAGGACGACCCCGATCGACCACAGCGTGTGGCTCACGACCGTGGCCTCCGTCTATGGCCCTCGTCCATCGCCTCAGGATAGGGGCATGACACCTGCACCGACCGTGCCGACGCTGACGGACGGAGTCGTCGTCCTGCGCGCCCACACCCGCGCCGACGCACCCGGGGTGGTCGAGCAGTGTGTCGACCCGCTCAGCCGTGAGTGGACGACCGTGCCGCTCGACTACACCTACCGCGACGCCCTGGAGTTCGTCGGCCAGACGATGCCTGCCGGCTGGGCGGACGACTCCGAGTGGGGATTCGCGGTCGAAGCGCAGGACGACGAGGGCACGCCGCGCTTCGCCGGCACGGTCTCGCTGCGGAACGAACGCGTACGCCGGGCTGAGGTGGCCTACGGGTCGCACCCCTGGGTCCGCGGCCGAGGGGTGATGGAGCGTGCACTCCGCCTGCTGGTCGGCTGGGGCTTCTCGGAGAAGGGGCTGGAGACCGTCAGCTGGTGGGCCAACCGCGGCAACTGGGCGTCGCGTCGGCTGGCCTGGAAGGTCGGGTTCCGGATCGAGGGCGGCGCGCGGCAGTGGCTGGTCCACCGGGGGGAGCTCCGCGACGGCTGGATGGGCACGCTGCGCTCCACGGACGTGCAGCGACCGAGCGCCCCGTGGCTCGACGTGCCTCGCATCGTCACACCGGTCCTCGCGCTGCGTCGCGTCGGCGGCGGAGCCGACCTCGACCGGATCGTCGAGGCGTGCGCCGACCCGGAGGTCAGACGCTGGCTCGGCCAGATCCCCCAGCCGTTCGAACGGCATCACGCCGTGGAGTTCCTCGAGGAGCGGCAGGAGGCGCTGGCGACGGGCACCGGCCTCCTCTGGGCGATCGCCGACCCGGCGGACGACGGGCTCGTCGGCCTGGTCAGCCTGAACGACATCAAGTCGGGCATGGACGCGGAGATGGGCTACTGGGTGCACCCGGCGGCTCGCGGCCGAGGGCTCGCCACCGAGGCTGCGCGGCGGGCTCTCCGGCATGCGTTCGTGCCGACGGACGACGGCGGTCTCGGGCTGGCACGGGTGCGGGCGCTGGCAGCGCTCGACAACACGACGTCACGCCGGGTGCTCGAGCGGGCGGGCATGACGCTCCAGGGTCAGGAGCGTCGGGCCGTCATCGTCGAGGGCGGTCGGCTCGCGGACGCCGCGCTCTACGACATGGTCGCGGCCGAGCTGCGCTAGAGGGAGGCGAGGGCGTCGTTGAAGGCCTTCGAGGGCCGCATCACGCCGGCGGCCTCGTCGTCGTCCGGCCGGTAGTAGCCGCCGATGTCGACCGGGTGACCCTGCACGCCGACCAGCTCGTCGCCGATCTGCTGCTCCTGCTCGGTGAGCGACGTGGCCAACGGTTCGAAGGCCGCGGCGAGGTCGGCGTCGTCGGTCTGCCTCGCGAGCTCCTGGGCCCAGTAGAGCGCCAGGTAGAAGTGGCTGCCCCGGTTGTCGATCCCGCCGACCCGGCGGCTCGGCGACTTGTTCTCGTCGAGCAGCGTGCCGGTCGCCCGGTCGAGGGTGTCGGCGAGCACCTGCGCCTTGCCGTTGCCGGTCGCCTCTGCGAAGTGCTCGAGGCTGACGGCCAGCGCCAGGAACTCCCCGAGGCTGTCCCACCTCAGGTAGTTCTCCTTGAGCAGCTGCTGCACGTGCTTCGGCGCCGAGCCGCCGGCGCCGGTCTCGAAGAGGCCGCCGCCGTTGATCAGGGGTACGACGGACAGCATCTTGGCGCTGGTCCCGAGCTCCATGATCGGGAACAGGTCGGTGAGGTAGTCGCGAAGCACGTTCCCCGTCACCGAGATCGTGTCCTCGCCCTTCCGGATCCGGTCGAGGGAGAGCTTCATCGCGTCGACCGGCGCCATGACCTGGATGTCGAGGCCGGAGGTGTCGTGCTCCTGGAGGTACTCCTGGACCTTGGCGACCAGGTTCGCGTCGTGGGCGCGGGCCTCGTCGAGCCAGAAGACCGCCGGCGCGCCGGTCGCCCGGGCCCGGGTGACCGCCAGCTTCACCCAGTCGCGGATCGCGACGTCCTTGGTCTGGCACATCCGCCAGATGTCGCCGGGCTCCACGTCGTGCTCGAAGACGACGTCGCCCGCTGAGGTGAGGACGCGCACCACGCCCGCCGCGCCGAGCTCGAAGGTCTTGTCGTGGCTGCCGTACTCCTCCGCCGCCTGGGCCATCAGCCCGACGTTCGGCACCGATCCCATCGTCGCCGGGTCGAACGCTCCGTGCTCGCGGCAGTCGTCGATGACGACCTGGTAGATGCCGGCATAGGAGGAGTCGGGGATCACCGCGAGCGTGTCGTGCTCCTCGCCGTCCGGACCCCACATGTGCCCGGAGGTGCGGATCATCGCGGGCATCGACGCGTCCACGATGACGTCGCTCGGGACGTGGAGGTTGGTGATGCCGCGGTCGGAGTCGACCATCGCCAGCCGCGGGCCGGCGGCGAGACCCTCGTCGACCGCCTTCTGCACAGCCGCTGCCTCGTCCGAGGGCAGCTTGTCGAGCCCGGCGAGGATCGAGCCCAGCCCGTTGTGCGAGGAGAGCCCGGCCGCGGCCAGCGCCTGGCCGTGCCGCTCGAACACCTCCGGCAGGAAGGTCTCGACGACGTGCCCGAAGATCACCGGGTCGGAGACCTTCATCATCGTCGCCTTCAGGTGCACCGAGAACAGGACGTCCTCGGCCTTGGCCCGCTCGATCTGCTCGCGCAGGAACGTCCGCAGCGCAGCGACGTGCATGACGGTCGCGTCGACGACCTCGCCGGCCTTGACCTGGAGGTCGTCGCGCAGGACGATCGTCACACCGGCCTCGTCGACGTGCTCCACGCGCACGGTGTCGTCGGCTGCGAAGACGTGGGACTTCTCGTCGGAGCGGAAGTCGTCGCTGGTCATGTGTGCCACGTTGGTCCTCGAGTCCGGGGACCAGGCGCCCATGGAGTGCGGGTGCTTCCGTACGTAGCTCTTGACCGAGGCCGGCGCCCGCCGGTCCGAGTTGCCCTCGCGCAGCACCGGGTTGACCGCGCTTCCCTTGACCCGGTCGTAGCGGGCGCGCACGTCCTTCTCGTCGTCGGTCTGCGGGTCGCCCGGGTAGTCGGGGAGGTCGTAGCCCTTGCCGCGCAGCTCCTCGATCGCCGCCTTCAGCTGCGGGACCGACGCGCTGATGTTCGGCAGCTTGATGATGTTCGCCTCGGGCTGCCGCGCGAGCTCACCGAGCTCCGCGAGCGCGTCCGGCACCCGCTGCTCCTGGGGCAGCCGGTCGGAGAACGCGGCCAGGATGCGGCCGGCCAGCGAGATGTCCCGGCTCTCGACCGTCACGCCCGCCTTCCCGGCGTACGCCTGGACCACCGGGAGGAACGAGTACGTCGCGAGCAGCGGCGCCTCGTCGGTGTGCGTGTAGATGATCGTGTAGTCGCGCTCCGTCACCGCACCATCCTCCCGCATGGACCGGGAGCCCGAACCAGGCCCACCGCCGGGAGGCAGCGCTCACCCCCGGTAACGTCGGCCCCGTCCGCCTGATCCCGTGAGGAGCACCGTGAGCAGCAGCCCCTTGAAGATCGCCGTCACCGGCGCGGCCGGCCAGATCGGCTACAGCCTCCTCTTCCGGCTGGCCAGCGGCGCCCTGCTCGGGGCCGACCGCCCGGTCGAGCTGCGGTTGCTCGAGATCGAGCCGGCGCTCAAGGCGCTGGAAGGCGTCGTCATGGAGCTCGACGACTGCGCCTTCCCGACGTTGGCGGGCGTGGAGATCGGCCACGAGCCGCAGCGGATCTTCGACGGCGCGAACCTGGCACTGCTGGTCGGTGCGCGCCCCCGGACCAAGGGCATGGAGCGCGGCGACCTGCTCGAGGCGAACGGCGCGATCTTCACCGAGCAGGGCAAGGCCCTCAACGAGGTCGCGGCCGACGACATCCGCGTCGGTGTCACCGGCAACCCGGCGAACACGAACGCGCTGATCGCGATGAGCAACGCACCCGACATCCCGAAGGAGCGCTTCTCCGCGCTGACGCGACTGGACCACAACCGGGCGATGTCGCAGCTCGCCGCGAAGACGGGCGCCTCGGTCACCGACATCAAGAAGCTGACGATCTGGGGCAACCACTCCGCGACGCAGTACCCCGACATCTTCCACGCCGAGATCTCCGGGAAGAACGCCGCCGAGGTCGTCGGCGACCAGGCATGGATCGAGGACGACTTCATCCCGACCGTCGCCCAGCGTGGCGCGGCGATCATCGAGGCGCGCGGCGCCTCGTCCGCTGCGTCCGCGGCGTCGGCCACGATCGACGCGGCGCGGGACTGGCTGAACGGCTCTCCCGAGGGCGACTGGGTGTCGATGGCGGTCGTCTCGGACGGGTCGTACGACGTGCCCGCGGGCCTCGTCTACTCCTACCCGGTCACGACCTCGGGCGGCGAGTGGCAGGTCGTCCAGGGGCTCGAGATCGACGACTTCTCACGTGGACGGATGGACGCCACCGCCGCAGAGCTCGTCGAGGAGCGCGACGCGGTCAAGCAGCTCGGGTTGATCTGAGCCGCTGCACTGAGCTAGGGGGCCGGCGGCGGCGGGATCACCGCCGCGAGCACCACGAGAGCGGTGCCGAGGATCGTCAGCGTCACCACGTCGACGACCTTGCGGCGCACCCCCAGCATCCCGGCGTCCTCCTCCGGGATGACGAGCCGCGCGAGCGCTCCGACCAGCAGGACGACGCCGGTCCCGGCGAGACCGAGCCGCCACGGGCCGAGGACCACCACCGCCAGGCCACCGAGCGTGCCTGCGAGCACCAGCAGGAACACCACGCCGCCGATCGTTCTCGGCTTGCGCGGCGCGATGCTGTGCTCCGGGTCCGGGAAGGGCCGGTGGTCCGCGTCCTGGGGGTCGTCGAGCGGGTCGTGCTCGGGCTCGGGGACTGTCTGTGACAACGCCGTCATCTCGCGGCGTTCTCGGCGGCCTCCACGATGTTGGAGAGCAACATCGCGCGGGTCATCGGTCCCACCCCACCCGGGTTGGGTGAGACCCACGCCGCCACGTCGTGGACGTCCGCGGCCACGTCGCCGGCGAGCTTGCCGTCGACCCGCGAGACGCCGACGTCGAGAACGGCTGCCCCCGGCTTGACCATGTCCCCGGTGATGATCCCGGGGACGCCGGCCGCGGCGACCACGATGTCGGCGCGGCGCGTGTGCGAGGCGAGGTCACGCGTCCCCGTGTGGCACAGGGTGACGGTGGCGTTCTCGCTGCGTCGCGTGAGCAGCAGTCCCAGTGGCCGGCCGACGGTGACCCCGCGGCCGATCACGCACACGTCGGCACCGGCGATGCCGACGTCGTGCCGACGGAGGAGCTCCACGATCCCGTGCGGCGTGCAGGGAAGCGGTGCCGGACGCCCGAGCACGAGCCAGCCGAGGTTGGTCGGGTGCAGCCCGTCGGCGTCCTTGGCCGGGTCGATCTGACCGAGCACCTCGTTCTCGTCCATGTGCTTCGGCAGCGGCAGCTGCACGATGTAGCCCGTGCAGCTCCGGTTCGCGTTGAGGTCGGCGATCGCCGCCTCCACCTTCCGCTGCTCGACGTCCGCCGGCAGGTCGACGCGGATCGACTCGATCCCGACCTCGGCGCAGTCCTTGTGCTTGCCGTTGACGTACCACCGACTGCCCGGGTCGTCACCGACGAGCACCGTGGCGAGCCCCGGGACGACGCCCTGCTCCTTGAGCTTGGCCACCCGCTCGGTCAGCTCACGCTTGATCGCCGCCGCGGTCGCCGTGCCGTCCAGGATCTGTGCCGTCACGAGCCGCATCCTCTCACCCGGCCCTCGGTCGACTGAGCTCAGTGGAAGAAGTGGCGCGTGCCGGTGAGGTACATGGTGAGCCCCGCCTTCTCGGCGGCCTCGACGACGAGCTCGTCCCGCACGGAACCACCCGGCTGCACGACCGCCCGGACCCCACCCTCGATGAGGATCTCCAACCCGTCCGGGAAGGGGAAGAAGGCGTCGCTCGCCGCCACGGACCCACGGGACCGGTCGCCTGCACGGGTGACTGCCAGCCGGCAGGAGTCCACCCGGTTGACCTGTCCCATCCCGATGCCCACCGAAGCGCCGTCGGCAGCCAGCAGGATGGCGTTGGACTTCACCGACCGACAGGCGCGCCAGGCGAAGGCCAGGTCCGCCAGCACCTCCTCGGTCGCCGGCTCGCCGCAGGCCAGCGTCCAAGCCGAGGGGTCGTCGCCCCCGCCTCCGGGGGTCGAGCCCGTCGAGACCACGGCGTCCACGAGGTCACGCGCCTGCATGAGCAGACCCCCGCTCACCGAGCGGAACTCGGCGCCGGCTCGCTGCGCGTCCGGGGGTACGACGAGCACCCGGATGTTCTTCTTCGCGGTGAGCACGTCCAGTGCGCCCTCGTCGTACGCGGGCGCGACGACCACCTCGGTGAACACCTCGGCGACCTGCTCCGCCATGGCGACCGAGACCGGAGCGTTCGTGGCGATCACGCCGCCGAACGCCGACACCGGGTCGCACGCGTGCGCCTTGCGGTGCGCCTCGGCGACGTCGGCACCGATGGCGATGCCGCACGGGTTGGCGTGCTTGATGACCGCGACCGCCGGCTCCGTGAAGTCGTACGCCGCTCGTCGTGCCGCGTCACCGTCGACGTAGTTGTTGTAGGACATCTCCTTGCCGTGCAGCTGCTCGGCGCCGGCCAGCCCACCACCCGGCCAGCCGGTGTAGAGCGCCGCCGCCTGGTGCGGGTTCTCGCCGTAGCGCAGCGTGCTCTTCTTCTGCCAGGTCGCACCGACCCAGGCGGGGAAGCCGGAGCCGTCGCTGGTGTCGACCAGCACGCTGCCCATCCACGACGCCACCGCGACGTCGTACGACGCGGTGTGCGCGAACGCCTCCGCCGCCAGCCGGCGCCGCTGCTCGAGCGTGAAGCCGCCGGCGGCGGCCGCGGCGAGCACGTCGCCGTAGTGGTCCGGCGACGTCACGACCGCGACCGAGGGGTGGTTCTTCGCGGCGGCGCGGACCATCGACGGACCGCCGATGTCGATCTGCTCGACGCACTCGTCGGGCGCGGCACCCGACGCGACCGTGTCGGTGAACGGGTAGAGGTTCACGACCACCAGGTCGAAGGGCTCGACGCCGAGGTCGGCGAGCTCCTTGCGGTGCGACTCCAGGCGCAGGTCGGCGAGGATGCCCGCGTGCACGCGTGGGTGCAGCGTCTTGACACGCCCGTCCAGGCACTCGGGGAAGCCGGTGAGCTCCTCGACCGGGGTCACGGGCACGCCCGCGTCGGCGATCCTCGTCGCGGTCGAGCCGGTGGAAACGAGCGCGACCCCCGCCTCGTGCAGCCCCCGGGCGAGCTCCTCGAGGCCGGTCTTGTCGTAGACCGACACGAGCGCCCGCCGGATCTCCCGCCGGCCTCCGGTGTCGTCCAGGGTCTCGTCACTCACCGAAACGGACCTTCCTGTCCTTGATCGTGAACCCCTCGCGGGCCATCCGGCCGACCGCGTCGACGAGCATCCGCCGCTCGGCCACCTTGATGCGCTCGTGGAGCATGTCGACGTCGTCGTCGTCCTCGACCGGCACCGCCACCTGGGCGACGATCGGTCCGGTGTCGACCCCTTCGTCGACGACGAACAACGTCGCGCCGGTGACCCGCACACCGTGGGCGAGCGCGTCAGCAGGTCCGTGCATGCCGGGGAAGGCCGGCGAGAGCGCAGGGTGCGTGTTGACGCAGCGCCCCGCGAAGCTGGCGAGGAACGTGGGGCCGACCAGCTTCATGAAGCCGGCCAGGACGACGAGGTCCGGGTCGTGCTCGAGGCACGCCTTCGTGATCGCGGCGTCCCACGCGTCGCGGTCGACGTAGTCCTTGACCCGGTGCACGAACGTCGGCACCCCGGCGCGCTCGGCACGCGCCAGCCCCTCGATGCCCTCGCGGTCGGCGCCGACGGCGACCACCTCGGCGCCGTACGACGGTTCCGCGCACGCGTCGAGCAGCGCCTGGAGGTTCGTCCCGGTGCCCGAGACCAGCACGACGACGCGGCGGGTGTGGGGGTCGGGCACGGGCTCACGCTACCGATCGTGTGGGAGTCGGAGCGCGACGGTGTCCTCGGCGGAGAGGTCGGACGGCCGGATGTCCGGTGCCGGCCGGGCGGCGCGAGGAGCGGGGACCACGGTGGTGACCGTGACCGGCTCTGGAACCGTCTCGTGCGTCGCGTCCGGTACGCCGGCACGGCGGGCGAGCCAGGCGGCGACGAGCGCCCCGGCCAGCGCCCCGGGGAGCAGTGACCTGGAGGCCGCCAGCAGCACCCCGAACCAGCCGGCGCCGAGGTCGGTCATCCGGCCGGGACCGATCGCGCCGCCGGCCCAGGAGACCGCCACGGCCAGCACGAACGCGGCCACGAGGCCTCCGGCGAGCGCGCGCAGCGCGGCGCTCTGGTAGGACGACGTGGGCAGCGTCCGGCCGGCGAGGTAGCCGCCCGCGCCCGCCACCAGCACCGGGACCGCCAGGAACGCGGCCGTCCATCCGGGCGCCCATCCGTCGGGGGGAAGTGCCGCCAGGACCGGCACGGCGGGCACCGGCCCGAGCGCCACGGCTGACGGGGAGACGACCGTTCCGGTGCCGACCGCGAATCCCGGCCCCAGCAGGTAGGTCGTCGCGAGCAGCGACAGGTTCGGCGCGACCAGGAGGACCAGCAGCAGGGACATGACCCCGCCGACGAGGTCGAGCCGCAGCGTGTCGGCGACGCGGGAGGCGGCGCCGACGTGGACCGCCAGCGACACCGCGGTGAGCAGCGCGCCGGCCGCGACCAGCAGCGTGACCGTGATGAGCGCCGTCCACACGGACGCCACGGCCGGGACCGGAACCCGGCGCCGGAGCTCGCCCAGCAACCCCGCCCCCCGGGCGAGGCCGAGGCCGCCCGCGACACCGCCGACGAAGGCACCGCCCACGAACGCCAGCCCGAACCCGGGCTGCGCCCCCTCGGCGGAGGCCAGGATCGCGACCAGCATCGCGACCGCGGCGTAGACACCGGCGAGCACGACCGTCGCCAGCCCCACCGTCCGCAGGTCTTCGCCGTCGCAGACCCGACCGGCCTTGACCGCGAGCCGGTAGGTCAGGAACGCGCAGGCGAGCGTCAGCCCGAGTGGCGAGGCGGTGATGACGGCCCGGTCGACGGCGAGGTGGTCGCCGTGGGCGAGCAGCCATCCGTCGGCGGCGATCCGCAGCACCGAGCGCGTCGTGCCGTGGCTGCCGCCGTCGGCGGCGAACCAGACGACCAGGCCCACCGCCCACAGCACCAGGAGGGCTGCTGCCGGTGAGGCGACGCCGACCAGCGCAGCGCCGTACGCGAGGGGCTTGGGAAGCTCGGCCGGCTCCTCCGCAGACGAGCTGCCCCGGCTCGGACGACCACGGGGTGTCGAGCGGCCGGGGGAGGTCGGACGGAGCAGGTCGGTCATCCGGATCAGTCTCACCCGCGCTCGACCCCCAGCCGGAGAGCCACGCCGCCGAGCCGCCGGTTGCGCTGCTCGGGCCGCCCGGGCGAGCGGTTCGACGTAACTCCGGTTCACGTCCGGCGTTGGGTGTGTGACGCGCCACCGACCATCGAGGGGCCTCATGAGACTGCGCCACCGCTTCGGCCGGAGGACGGCCGCCGTGATCGGTGCGGCTGCCTGCGCCGTACCGCTCGCGGTCGTCGCGCAGGGCTCGGCGCCCGCGGCAGCCGCCGGGCCGCGGTACCAGGCGACGATCACCCGTACCGCGCACGGCATCCCGCACGTGGTCGCGGACGACTTCGGCTCCCTGGGCTTCGGACACGGCTACGCGACCGCGGAGACCAACCTCTGCAACCTCGCGGACACCCTGGTCACCGGCCGCGGGCAGCGGTCCCGGTGGTTCGGCCCCGACGCGCGCTACGAGGACCAGGTCACGCTGTCCGCGACGAACCTGCAGACCGACGCGCTGTTCACCGACATCCGCAACCGCCACGTGGTCGAGGACCTCCTCGCCGACCCCGTCCGAGGCCCTGGCGCGCAGGCCAAGGAGATGGTCAAGGGCTACGTCGCGGGGGTGAACAGGTACATCCGCGACATCGGCGGTGCGAACGGCGTCAAGGACCCCGCCTGCCGCGGAGCCGGCTACATCAAGCCCGACGCGACCGCGCTGGACCTCTGGTACGGCGTCTACGCGGCGAACCTGCTCGCCTCGACGGGTGTCTTCGTCCCGCAGATCGTCGATGCCGACCCGCCGACGGCCGACGACCCCGGTCTGCCCGAGGTGCCGGTGTCCGCATCGTTCGCAGAGCCGCCGGCCGAGCTGCCGTCCACGGACCAGCTGCTCAAGGGCCTGGGCAAGGACCCGGACACGCCTTTCGGCTCGAACGCGACAGCGGTCGGCTCCGACGCGACCACCACCGGTCGCGGCATGCTGCTGGGCAACCCGCACTTCCCCTGGCGGGGGCGCTACCGGTTCGAGCAGGTGCACCTGACGATCCCCGGGCAGTACGACGTCGCGGGCGCGAGCCTCATCGGTTCGCCGGTGGTCAACATCGGCTGGAACAAGTCGGTCGCCTGGAGCCACACCGTGTCGACGGCGTACCGGTTCACGCCGTACGAGTACCGGACCCTGCCCGGCGTCCCCACGACGTACCTGACGGACTCCGGACCGAAAGACCTCGAGCACCGCACCGTCGACATCACGGTCAAGAAGGACGACGGCTCGCTCGGAACCGTCAGCGAGGACCTCTACCGCACCGACCAGGGATACGTGCTCGACGACCCGTCGGTGCTCATGGGCTGGTCGCCGGTCAGCTTCTTCGCGCTGCGTGACGCCAACGGCGAGCAGCTGCGCACCGTCGACACGTTCCTGCAGATGGGCAAGGCGCGGACCGTCCGCGACCTGATCAAGAAGCAGGACACCGCGGGCGGCATGCCCTGGGTGAACACCACCGCCGCGGACAAGAACGGCGACGTGGTCTACGCCGACCACTCCGTCGTGCCGAACGTGCCGAACGACCTGGTCCAGCAGTGCGCGACGCCGATCGGACTGGTGCTGTTCAACCTCGTCGGCCTGCCGGCGCTCGACGGCACCCGCGCGGAGTCCGGCTGCGCCTGGCGCACGGACCCCGACGCCAGCCGGCCGGGGATCTTCGGGCCGTCGCACCTGCCGATCGCCTATCGCAAGGACTGGGTGGCGAACGCCAACGACAGCTACTGGCTGCCGAACCCGAAGGAGCGGCTCGAGGGCTTCGCCCGGATCATCGGCTGCGAGAAGTGCGTGCGCACCCTGCGCACGCGGATGGTCTACACGTACGTCCTCGACCGGCTCGCCGGCCGGGACGGCCGGCCTGGGAACCTCGTCTCACCCGTCGACCTGCGCGGCTTCGAGCACGAGAACCGCGTGTACGGCGGCGAGCTCGCGCGGCAGGGCAACGACCTGCAGGACGTCTGCCGGGCCGCGGCCGGCGGTGCGGCCTGCGACGCGTTGGCCGACTGGGACGGGCACAGCGACGTGACCAGCACCGGCTACGCCCTCGTGCAGGAGTTCTTCCGGCGGCTGCCAGCGGATCCGTGGCAGGTCGACTTCGACCCGAACGACCCGATGAACACCCCACGTGACCTCGACGAGAACAGCTCGGACGTCGTCCAGGCGATGAAGGACGCGATCGCGTACCTCCAGTCGAAAGGGGTGCCCTTCGACGCGCCGTGGGGTTCGCTCCACGTGGCCGGCGACGACGGTGCGCCGCCGCTCCCGATCGGTGGCGGCGACGGTGACCAGATCGGCAACGCGAACGCGACCGTGAGCGTCATGCCCGGCGCCAACACGGGCTACTTCTCGCCGGTCAGCTACGGCTCCTCGCACATCCAGGCGGTGTCCTTCCGGCCCGGCGGGGGCGTGGACGCGAAGACGATCCTGACCTACTCGCAGTCCACGGACACCACCTCGCCGTTCAGCTCCGACCAGACGAAGCTGTTCAGCGAGGAGAAGTGGGTCTCCTTCCCGTTCACGTCGACCCAGATCCGACGCGACCGGATCAGCCGGGAGACCGTCTCCGGCTGAGGCCTACAGTCGTCGGGTGACCCTCACGCGGGACCAGGCGGTCGCCCTCGACGCGGCCAGTCCCCTCGCCGGACGCCGGGAGCTCTTCGACCTGCCCGACGACCTGGTCTACCTGTGCGGCAACAGCCTCGGTGCGCTGCCGAAGGCGGTGGCCGAGCGGGTCCCCGACGTCGTACGCCGCGAGTGGGGCGAGGGCCTGGTCGGCTCCTGGAACTCGGCGGACTGGACGCACCTGGCCGCCCGGGCGGGCGCCCGGATCGCCCCGTTGATCGGCGCCGCGCCCGGCGACGTCACGGTCGGCGACTCGACCTCGGTGACGCTGTTCAAGACCCTCGTGGCGGCCGCGCGGATGCGGCCCGGGCGCCAGGTGGTCGTCGTCGAGACGACGACGTTCCCGACCGACGGGTACGTCGCCTCCGGCGTCGCGCGGACCCTCGGCCTGGAGCTCCGCTGGGCCCAGCCGGGCTCCCTCGAGGCCGCCCTCGACGACGACGTCGCCGTGACAGTGCTCAATCACGTCGACTTCCGGTCCGGCGCGCTGCTCGACATGCACAGCGTGACGTCAGCGGCCCACGACGTCGGTGCACTGACGGTCTGGGACCTGTGCCACTCGGTGGGTGCCCTGCCCATCGACGTGACCGGTGCGGACGCGGACTTCGCGGTCGCGTGCACGTACAAGTACCTCAACAGCGGCCCGGGCTCCCCCGCCTTCGTCTGGGTGGCACCGCACCACCAGGCGCACGTCGACCAGCCGATCACCGGCTGGTGGGGGCATGCCCGGCCGTTCGAGATGGGGCCGGACTACGAGCCGGGCCCGGGCATCACGCGGATGGTCGTCGGGTCGCCGCCGGTGTTCGCGCTGTCCTCGATCGACTCAGCCCTGACGGTCTTCGACGGCGTGTCGATGTCCGACCTCCGGTCGGCGTCACTCTCGCTGACCGACCTGTTCATCTCGCTCGTCGATGCACGGCTGCCCGAGCTCGAGGTGCTCACGCCCCGCTCGCACGAGCGGCGCGGAAGCCAGGTGTCGCTGCGCCACCCGTCGGCGTACGCGATCATCCAGGCACTTGTGGCCCGGCGAGTGGTCGGCGACTTCCGCGCTCCGGACATCCTGCGGTTCGGGTTCGCACCGCTCTACGTCGACCACGTCGACGTCTGGGACGCGGTCGACCGGCTCGTGGCAGTGCTGGCGAACGGGGAGCACCTCGAAGAGGCACACGCCGAGCGCCGAGCCGTCACCTGAGCCCTCCGTCGTGCCCCGGTCCGTTGTTACGGTGGCGAGATGTTCTACCGCACCCTCGGGAGCAGTGGCTGTGCCGTCTCCAGCATGTGTCTCGGCACGATGACCTTCGGCGCCGAGACCGACGAGAGCGGGTCGCACGCCCAGCTCGACCGCTTCGTCGACGTGGGGGGCACGCTCGTCGACACCGCGGACGTCTACTCGGCCGGTCGCTCGGAGCAGATCATCGGGCGCTGGCTCGCGGACCGACCCGCCGACATCACCGACCGGGTCGTCCTGGCCACGAAGGGGCGGTTCGCGACCGGCGACGGACCGAACGACAACGGCCTGTCTCGTCGCCACCTGACGCGTGCGCTCGATGCGTCGCTGCGCAGGCTCGGCGTCGAGACCGTCGACCTCTACCAGGTCCATGCCTTCGACGCATGGACGCCGTTGGAGGAGACGCTGCGAGCGCTGGACGACCTCGTCCGCGCGGGCAAGATCCGGTACTACGGACTCTCGAACTTCACCGGCTGGCAGCTCACCAAGGCGGTGCAGCTGGCGCGGGCGATGGGACTCACTTCGCCGGTGACGCTGCAGCCGCAGTACAGCCTCCTGGTGCGGGAGATCGAGTGGGAGATCGTGCCCGCCGCTCAGGACGCCGGGCTCGGTCTGCTGCCCTGGGGACCGCTCGGCGGGGGCTGGCTGTCGGGGAAGTACTCACGCGACCAACGACCGAGCGGGGCCACCCGGCTCGGCGAGGACCCCGGCCGGGGGATGGAGGCGTGGGACCGGCGCGGCACCGAGCACACGTGGGACGTCATCGAAGCAGTGCAGCGGGTCGCCGAGGGGCGCGAGGTCAGCATGGCGGAGGTCGCGCTGTCCTGGCTCCTGCACCGCCCGGCGGTCTCGTCGGTGATCCTGGGCGCACGCACCCTGGAGCAGCTGGAGAACAACCTCCGAGCGGCGGACCTGCGCCTCAGCGACGACGAGACGGATGCCCTCGACCGGGTCAGCGAGCCGACGGCGCCGGACTACCCCTACGGTCCGCTGGGGGTCGACCAGCAGCATCGCGAGCTCGCGGGCGGTTGAACCGCACAACGGGTGGGGTCGTTCAGTCGAGACAGAACTCGTTGCCCTCGGGGTCGGTCATGACGATGTGGCCGGCGCCGAGCGGCGGTTCGGGCTCGAGGCGCTGCACCCGCAAGGCGCCTCGTCCGACGAGGCGATCGGCTTCCGCCTCGAGAGCCGCCATCCGGTCGTCGCCTTCGAGACCCGGCGCTGCTCGCACGTCGAGGTGCACCCGGTTCTTCGCCTGCTTCCCTTCCGGGACCCGCTGGAAGAACAGCCGCGGACCTGCTCCCTCAGGATCCACCACGGCTGAGGCGTCGTTGCGGCGCTCCGGAGGGACACCGAAGGCCTCGAGTGCCTGGTCCCACGACTCGAAGCCGGGTGGGGGCGGCTGCACCTGGTAGCCGAGGGCATCTGCCCAGAACTCAGCCAGCGCACCGGGGTCAGCAGCGTCGAAGGTGATCTGCATGTCGCGACCCATGGCGCCACCTTGCCTGGTCCTGTCGAGCGTCGACCAGCGCCCCCGGCGCCGTAACCTCAGTTGAGTCGCTGGGTCCCGGTGTGGTCGACGAGATAGCCCCGGCCGAGTGGTGAGATCCAGAAGACGGTCGTTGCGTCGTGCCGGCGGTAGGTCCAGGGCCCGGCGGCGCCGGGATGCGTCTTCACCCGATGGTGGAAGCGACAGAGCCGAGCGCTGTTCTCCGTGCTCGTCTGGCCCGGCGGCGGTGATCGGCCGACGTCGGGGTCGCCGAAGTCGTAGGACTCGACATGGTCGATGTCGTAGCGACCCTTACGGCCGCACCACGGGAAGCAGCAGACGAGATCGCGCTCGTCGACCTGCCGCTCGATCGACGGTGGGTGCTCGTAGGCGTCGACGCTGATGTGCTCGGTCAGGTCGACCACCGGTGTCACCTTGACCACGGCTCCGGGTGCCAGCTCCGTGAGCCACCGGTTGACCGCTTCGACCGGCACGGGCTGGGTCAGGCCGGCACCGGTCACCCGGGCGACGCCGAGGCTTGTCTCGACAGCCCCCTGATGCAGATGAATGTGCAGCACGGGTGATCCTGACGGGCAGCGGGGCACGCGCAGGACCTTCCCGTCTGCCTGCCCTGCCACATCGGCGGCCTCGACCGACTCGGTCGCGGCGAGCAGATCGAGCGCGTGCTGGGGGCTGGCGAGGAGGCCCAGCGCCTTCGCGCGACGCACCTGGTGCGGATCGAAGTCACCGAGAGCGCCGAGCAGGTCCGCGTAGTCGTTCAAGGATGCGTCCAGGGCGACGGCGTCCGGGGTGTCGGTGACCGCGATGGTGGTCGACGTGCCGTCCAGGTGGTCCTGCCGGTCCACGCGCCGTTGTTCGGCTCCACGCCGGGCCACCTCGGCCGCTGAGTCGGGATCGAAGCGCAACAGGGCCGCCGTGACCGCCGCGTCGATGCGGCTCACCGACACCTTGTGTGCGAAGGAGGCCAACAGCTCGTCGACGTACGCCGCGGCCTCGAACGGCAGCGGGATGGTGCGCTCGGCGATCCGCCGCGCGCGCCAGACGGGGAGGTCGCCGGCCATCACCCGCGCCCACAGGCGGGGCAGCCGGTCGCGCAGCTCCAGCCCTTCGCCGACCAGGGAACGCGCTGACGGCTCGCTGACCCCGAGCACCGCGGCCACCTCCGTGACCGCGAACTCAGCGACCGCCGCCACCCCTGCGCCACCGAGAGCGAGGCGGCCCTCCCGGCCGAGGGGGCCGCCGTTCGCCCGGTGCAGCAGACCGCCGGCCGGGTGCAGGTCCGCCCAGTGTGTGACCGCCCGCAGCTGATCCGCTGCCGCGGCGTTCTCACGCGCCTTGGCCTCCGCCAGGAAGGTCGCCGTGCCCGTCGCGTCCAGGCCCAGGACCTCGACCGGCGGCTCCGGGGCCTCCGGCGAGCCTGGCCGGAGTGTCCCGGTGGCGATGACTGCAGTGCTGCTCATGTCGACAACGCTAGGGATGGGCACCGACAGTTTTCGGGTTCGCAGAGGCTCGATCCCCAAGAAAACAAGGGGAATCTTCGAACAGCGGACTCTCCAGCCCGGGGCGCTCAGTCGCCGGTGGCCAGGATGTCCTTCATCAGCTGTGCGGTCTCGGACGGTGTCTTGCCGACCTTCACGCCGACCGCCTCGAGCGCTTCCTTCTTCGCCTGCGCCGTGCCTGAGGAGCCGGAGACGATCGCGCCGGCATGGCCCATCGTCTTGCCCTCCGGCGCGGTGAAGCCGGCCACATAGCCGACGACCGGCTTCGTCACGTTGTCCTTGATGTACGCCGCAGCGCGCTCCTCGGCGTCGCCGCCGATCTCACCGATCATCACGATCGCGTCGGTGTCGGGGTCGTCCTGGAACGCCTGCAGGCAGTCGATGTGCGTCGTCCCGATGATCGGGTCCCCGCCGATGCCGACGCAGGTGGTGAAGCCGAAGTCGCGGAGCTCGTACATCATCTGGTAGGTCAGCGTCCCCGACTTCGACACCAGTCCGACGTTGCCTGCCTTCGTGATGTCGGCCGGGATGATGCCCGCGTTCGACTTCCCGGGGCTGATCAGCCCGGGGCAGTTCGGGCCGATGATCCGCGTCCTGCCGTGCTTCTCGGCGTAGGCGAAGAACTCGGCGGTGTCGTGCACCGGCACGCCCTCGGTGATCACGACGACCAGCGGCATCCCGGCGTCGACGGCCTCGACGACCGCGGCCTTGGTGAAGGCGGGCGGCACGAAGACCACGGAGACGTCGGCGCCGGTCGACGACATCGCATCGGCGACGGAGCCGAAGACCGGCACCTCGCGCCCCTCGACGTCGACGCTCTGCCCCGCCTTCTTGGGGTTCACGCCGCCGACGATGTTCGTCCCCGACGCGAGCATGCGGCGGGTGTGCTTCATGCCTTCGGAGCCCGTCATCCCCTGGACGACGACCTTGCTGTTCTCGGTGAGGAAGATGGACATCTTGAGACCCCTAAGCCTTTGCGACCTGTGCGGCAACCTCGGCGGCCCGGTCGGCGCCACCGTCCATCGTCTCCGCGAGCTCGACCAACGGGTGGTTGGCCTCCTCGAGAATGCGCCGCCCTTCGGCGACGTTGTTGCCGTCGAGGCGTACGACGAGCGGCTTGTCTGTCTCCTCACCGAGCATGTCGAGCGCCTGCACGATGCCGTTGGCGACCTCGTCGCACGCCGTGATGCCGCCGAAGACGTTGACGAAGACGCTCTTCACCTGGGGGTCACCGACGATGATGTGGAGCCCGTCGGCCATCACCTGGGCGGAGGCACCGCCCCCGATGTCGAGGAAGTTGGCCGGCTTCACGTCGCCGTACTTCTCGCCGGCGTAGGCGACGACGTCGAGCGTGGACATCACGAGACCGGCGCCGTTGCCGATGATGCCGACCGACCCGTCGAGCTTGACGTAGTTGAGATCCTTCTCCTTGGCGGCCGCCTCGAGCGGGTCGGCCTCCTCCTTGATCTCGAACTGCGCGTGGTCCTCGTGACGGAAGCCCGCGTTGGCGTCGAGCGTCACCTTCCCGTCAAGCGCCTCGAGGCTGCCGTCGCCGAGCTTCACGAGCGGGTTCACTTCGACCAGCGACGCGTCCTCCTCCACGAAGACCTCGTAGAGCCTGCGGATCACGTCCTTGGCCTGGTCGGCGACCTCCGCAGGGAAACGGGTCGCCGTGACGATCTCGTCGACCTTGGCGTCGTCGAGCCCGGCCTCCGGGTCGATCGACACCTTCGCGACGGCGTCCGGGTTCTCCTCGGCGGTGACCTCGATCTCGACGCCGCCCTCGACAGAGGCGATGCAGAGGTAGCAGCGGTTGGCCCGGTCGACGAGGAACGAGAAGTAGTACTCCTCCGCGATGTCCGCAGCCGGCGCCAGCAACACGCGCCGCACGGTGTGGCCCTTGATGTCCATGCCCAGGATCTCGCCAGCCTTCGCCTCGGCGTCGGCCGGGTCGGACGCGAGCTTGACGCCACCGGCCTTGCCGCGGCCACCGGCCTTCACCTGCGCCTTGACCACGACCCTGCCGCCGAGCGCCTCGGCCGCCGAGGGCGCGTCCTCCGGCTTCTCGATGACCGTGCCGAGCGTGACCGGCACTTGGTGCTTGGCGAAGAGCTCCTTCGCCTGGTACTCCATCAGGTCCACAGGTCAACTCTTCTTTCGCCCGGGTTGTCCGATATCGGCGTCGTCGCCGTCCTGAGGGTAGTCGCGCTGGACGAACCCGGCTCAACCGGCCCTGGTGAAGGTTCCTGTGGCAGGCTCGCGACGAGGGATGCACCACGGGAAGGAGTGGCGTGGAAGCGCTGCTGGCCTTGCGCAGTGGCGACCGGGCCCAGAGCCGGCTGGTCGCCGCCGTCACCGAGGTGACCGGCCGGCGCCCGTTGGTCGTGGGCAGCGCCGGCGAGGCGGAGGTCGCGCTGCTCGCGCGGCGCCCCGAGCTGGTCGTGTTCGACGTCGCCGTGGTCGACCACGAGACGTTGACGCATCAGGCTGCCGGCGCCCGGCTGCTGGCCTGGCAGGGCACGCGGACTTCCTCGGCCGCGGCGGCGTTGCTCGACGCCGGTGCCGACGAGGTCCTGGACGTCTCGATGTCCGACGAGGAGCTCAGGGCGCGCATCCGCCGTTGCCTCCGGGAGAGCCGGCACCTGGCCGACTCCGCGGTCTCCGTCGGTGACCTGCGCGTCGATGCGCGCACCCGCGTCGCGGAGTGGCGCGGCCGGTCGCTGCAGCTGACACCGCGTGAGATGGAGGTGCTGCAGGTGCTGGCCGCCAGCCACGCCCAGCCGGTACGCCGTGAGGTCGTCTACCGGCTCGTGTGGCGGTGGGCGATGCCCCGTGGTGACCGCACCGTCGACGTCAACGTGAAGCGCCTGCGCGCCAAGCTCGAGCGGGCCGGTTCCGACGCCACGATCACCACGCATCCCGGCATCGGCTACGAGCTGCGCGTGCCGGCAGCTGTCACGACTCTGTAACCGGTTGTCACCGGCTTGTCACAGGTCGGGCCTCGGCGGCTTCCTAGCGTGAGGTCGACACCGAACGAACGGAGCCACCGATGCGCCTGAGCCTCGTCCCGAGACGGGACGACTTCTACGAGATCTTCACCCAGCTCGGTCAGAACGCGCACGACACCGCCGAGCTCGTCCTCACCCGCTTCTCCACGTTCCCGGAGAGCACGGTCGACCAGGGCAAGGTCAAGGACCTGGAGGGGGAGGGTGACCGTCTGACCGCCCAGCTCTTCCACCTGACGAACACGCAGTACGTCACCCCGCTGGACCGCGAGGACATCCACGACCTCGCTCGCGCCGTCGACGACGTGGTCGACCACATGGAACGCGCCTCGGACCTGCTGGGGCTCTACCGCGTCGAGGCTTCCATGGACCAGGCGGTCGAGCAGTGCCGGCTGCTGGTCGGCGCGACCGAGCACCTGGCCTCTGCTCTCGCCGACCTCCGCACGCTGCAGGGCACGCACCGGCACATCGCCGGCATCAAGTCACGTGAGGACGAGGGCGACCGGGTCGTGCGCGACGCGGTGGCGGCGCTGTTCGAGGACGACGACGTCTCGCCGCGCCTGATCATCCAGTGGAAGGACATCTTCGAGACGCTCGAGGACGCCCTCGACGCCTGTGACACCGCCGGCCACCTGATCAGCAACATCACGGTGAAGAACGCCTGACATGGAAGTCACCCTGTTGTTCGTCATCGTCGTGGCGCTGTTCTTCGACTTCACCAACGGCTTCCACGACACGGCCAACGCGATCGCGACGAGCGTGTCGACCCGGGCGATCTCCCCGCGGCTCGCGGTCCTCGGCTCCGCGGTCCTGAACTTCGTCGGCGCCTTCCTCTCCATCGAGGTGGCCGCGACCGTGGCCAAGGACATCGTCGACCCCGAGGTGATCACGTTGAGCGTCGTGCTGGCGGGTCTCGTCGGTGCGATCACCTGGAACCTCGTCACCTGGTACGCCGGCCTCCCGTCGAGCTCCAGCCACGCGCTGATCGGCGGCATGATCGGGTCAGCGGTCGCGGCCACAGGCGGCTTCGCGGTCGTCTCCACGGACGGCCTCGTCGACAAGGTGCTCGTGCCCTCCCTGCTCGCCCCGCTGCTCGCGATCCCGCTGGCGGCGTTGCTGACGTACGCCGTGCTGCTCGTCGTACGACGGCGGGCGCCGGGGACGGTCAACCGGATCTTCCGGCGGCTGCAGCTGGTCTCGGCGGGCTTCGTCTCGCTGACCCACGGCACGAACGACGCGCAGAAGACCATGGGCATCATCACGCTCGCGCTCGTCGCGACCGGCCACGTGTCGGCGACGGACTTCCACGTGCCCCTCTGGGTGATCGTGGCCGCCGCGACCGCGATGGCGGCCGGCACCTACGCGGGTGGCTGGCGGATCATCCGGACGCTCGGCCAGCGGGTCACGAAGCTGGACCCGCCGCACGGTTTCGCAGCCGAGACCGTGACCGCCTCGATCCTGTGGACGACGGCTCACCTCGGGTTCCCCGTGTCGACCACCCACACGATCTCGAGCGCGATCATGGGCTCGGGTGCCACGTCCCGGCTCTCCGCGGTCCGCTGGGGGCTGGCCGGCAACATCCTGGTCGCGTGGGTGCTCACGATCCCCTGCGCGGCCTTGGTGGGCGCCGGGATCGAGCGGCTGACGACGGTGCCGGCCGGTGACGCGCTGGCGTTCGGGGTCGCAGCTGCGATCGGGATCCTCGCGCTGGTCGCCCGGCACCGCCAGACCCGCCGCGTCGAGACCGCCTGACAAACCAGTAGCGGCCGGGGCGTCCGGCGCGGCTACTCTCGCGCATGGCCTGGACGATCGAGTTCGAGCGCGACCCGGCCGCGTTCCTGGACGCGGCCGGCGGCTACCTCGCGGATCGGCCGGTCGTCAGCACGGTCGTCAGCACCATCGCCGAACGGGCGCTCGGCGAGATCGCGGCCGGCATCGAGCAGCCGGAGCAGGACTGGTACGTCCTGGTCCGCGACGGTCGCGCCGTGGTCGGCGCCGGGATGCGGAACGCGCCCTTCGCGCCCCGTCCGCTCTTTCTCCTCCCGATGCCCGAGAGGGCCGCCGAGGACCTGGCGCACGCGCTGTGGGAACGCGGCGAGGAGGTGGGCGGGGCCAACGGTGCGTTGCCCGCCGTGCGCCGGTTCGCCGACGCGACCGCCGGGCTCACCGGCGGTCGGGTGGAGGTCGCCCAGCGCACGCGGCTGTTCGAGCTGCGAGAGCTCGTCAGGCCGCGCCATGTGCCCGGAGACCTGCGGAGGGCGACGTACGACGACGTGGACCTGTGCACCGCGTGGTTCGCGGCGTTCATGGCCGACGCGGACGAGCAGGCCGGCCGCCCGCGCGGTTCGAGCCCGCACGAAGCCCTCGACGAGCAGAGCGTGCGACGACGCATCGACCGGGGACAGCTGTGGCTCTGGGTGGACGACCGTGGGGAGCGCGTGCACCTGACCGGCGCGAACCGGCCGAGCTTCGGCGTCGCGCGCATCGGTCCGGTGTACACACCACCCGCGGAGCGCGGGCGGGGCTGGGCGAGCGCCGCCGTCGCCGGAGTGTCCGCACGGCTGCTTCGCGACGGCGTGCGGCCGTGCCTGTTCACCGACCAGGCGAACCCGACGTCGAACCGGATCTACCAGCGGCTCGGGTATGAACCCGTGACCGACATGGCCAACCTGCTGATCACTCGGACTTGACCTTGAGCACGGCGCCGGGACGTACGGCGTGGCGAAGGTCGCGGTTCAGCTGAGAGATCATGTCGAGCGGGATCTCCTTGGGGCATGCGGCGGTGCACTCGCCGATGTTCGTGCACCCGCCGAAGCCTTCTGCGTCGTGCTGGGCAACCATCCGGAGCACGCGGTTGTCCCGCTCGGCCTGCCCTTGGGGCAGCTCACCGAGGTGGGTGATCTTCGCGCCGAGGAAGAGGGAGGCCGAGGCGTTGGGGCAGGCCGCGACGCAGGCACCGCAGCCGATGCAGACAGCGGCGTCGAACGCCCGGTCAGCCTGGTCCTTGGGCACCGGGGTGGCGTGGGCGTCCGGCGCGGAGCCGGTGTTGACCGTGATGTAGCCGCCGGCCTGGATCAGCCGGTCCAGCGACGACCGGTCGACGCACAAGTCCTTGATGACCGGGAACGCCTCGGCGCGCCACGGTTCGATCGTGATCGTGTCGCCGTCCTTGAACGAGCGCATGTGCAGCTGGCAGGTCGTGACGGCGGCCTTCGGCCCGTGCGCCTGGCCGTTGACCATGAGCCCGCACGTCCCGCAGATGCCCTCGCGGCAGTCGCTGTCGAACGCCACCGGCTCCTCTCCTGAGGCCAGCAGACCCTCGTTGAGGACGTCGAGCATCTCCAGGAACGACATGTCGGGCGAGATGTCATCCACCTCGTAGGTCCTCATGCCGCCCTTGGCGGCACGGTCGGCCTGGCGCCAGATCTTGAGGGTCAGCTTCATGGTCGGCTCACTTGTAGCTCCGCTGCTTCATCTCGACGAACTCGTAGACCAGGTCCTCCTTGTGCAGGATCGGCTTGGCCGGCTCGAGCGGCTCACCTTCGCCCGGCCACTCCCAGGCCGCGACGTAGGCGTACTCCGCGTCGTTGCGCAGCGCCTCCCCGTCCTCGGTCTGCGACTCGGCCCGGAAGTGGCCGCCGCACGACTCGCGGCGGTTGAGCGCGTCGATGCACATCAGCTCACCGAGCTCGAGGAAGTCGGCCACCCGGCCGGCCCGCTCGAGGGACTGGTTGAGCGACTCCGCCGTGCCGAGGATCTTCACGTTGTTCCAGAAGTCGGCGCGCAGCGTGCGGATCAGGTCGATGGCCTTCTTGAGGCCGTCCTCGGTCCGCTCCATCCCACAGAACTCCCACATGATGTTGCCGAGCTCGCGGTGGTAGGAGTCGACGCTGCGGGTCCCGGTCGAGCGCATCAGCCGGTCGATCCGCTGCTGCACCGACTGCTGCGCCTCGACCACCGCCGGATGGTCCTCGGGCACCCGCTCGAACGGGCCGTCGGCCAGGTAGTCGCGGATCGTGTTCGAGAGCACGAAGTAGCCGTCGGCCAGCCCCTGCATCAGCGCGGAGGCGCCGAGCCGGTTGGCGCCGTGGTCGGAGAAGTTCGCCTCGCCGGTGACGAACAGCCCGGGGATCGTCGACTGCAGGTCGTAGTCGACCCACAGCCCCCCCATCACGTAGTGCACCGCGGGGTAGATCCGCATCGGCACCTCGTAGGGGTTCTCGCCGGTGATCTGCTCGTACATGTCGAACAAGTTGCCGTACTTGTCCTCGATCGCCTTGCGTCCCAGACGCTCCAGCGCCTCGGCGAAGTCGAGGTAGACACCGCGTCGTACGCCCTCGACCTCCGGACCGACTCCGCGCCCCTCGTCGCAGACGTTCTTCGCCTGCCGCGACGCGATGTCACGGGGCACGAGGTTGCCGAACGACGGGTAGATCCGCTCGAGGTAGTAGTCGCGGTCCGCCTCGGGGATGTCGCGCGGGTCCTTGTCGCAGTCTGCCTTCTTCTTCGGCACCCAGATGCGGCCGTCGTTGCGCAGGGACTCGCTCATCAGCGTGAGCTTCGACTGGTGCGATCCCGAGACCGGGATGCACGTCGGGTGGATCTGTGTGTAGCAGGGGTTCGCCATGTAGGCGCCCTTGCGGTGCGCGCGCCAGCTCGCCGTGACGTTGCTGCCCATCGCGTTGGTGGAGAGGAAGAAGACGTTGCCGTAGCCGCCGCTGGCGAGCACGACGACGTCGGCGAAGTAGGTCTCGATCTCGCCGGTGACCAGGTCGCGCACGATGATCCCGCGCGCCCGCCCGTCGACCACGATCAGCTCGAGCATCTCGTGTCGGGTGTAGCAGCGGACGGTGCCGGCGGCGACCTGCCGCTCGAGCGCCTGGTAGGCGCCGATCAGGAGCTGCTGGCCGGTCTGCCCGCGCGCGTAGAACGTGCGCGAGACCTGCACGCCGCCGAAGGAGCGGTTGTCCAGCAGCCCGCCGTACTCACGCGCGAACGGCACGCCCTGGGCCACACACTGGTCGATGATCCGGACGCTGACCTCGGCGAGCCGGTAGACGTTCGACTCGCGCGAGCGGTAGTCGCCGCCCTTGATGGTGTCGTAGAAGAGGCGGTAGATGGAGTCGCCGTCGCCCTTGTAGTTCTTGGCCGCGTTGATGCCGCCCTGGGCGGCGATGGAGTGCGCGCGACGCGGAGAGTCCTGGTAGCAGAACGACTTCACGACGTAGCCGGCCTCGCCGAGGGTCGCGGCGGCCGAGGCGCCCGCAAGGCCGGTGCCGACGACGATCACCGAGAGCCGGCGGCGCTTGGCGGGGTTCGCGATGCGTGCCTCGAACTGCCGGGTGCTCCACTTCTCGTCCAGCGGGCCGGGCGGTGCCTTGGTGTCCTGGATCGGGTCGCCGAGCTCGTAGTAGCCAGCCGCGTCGTCGTACATCTGCTCGTCGTCGACGGTGTGGGACGCGTCGAAGACGTTCGTGGTGTCGGGCATGTCCGACTGGTTGCGGCGACGAGGAGGCATGGCGTCCTTTACGAGATGAGACCGAAGAGGACCGCGAGCGGGATGATCGCGAACCCACCCGCGATCACCAGGGCGGTGAGGTAGCCGGCGGCGTTCCACCACCTGCGCGACTCGGCGGAGTTCGTGAGGCCGAACGTCTGGCCCGCACTCCACACGCCGTGCCGCAGATGCATCGCGAGAGCACCGACGGCCAGCAGGTAGATGACCGGGACCCACCAGACGTCCGGTGAGAAGTTGTCGACCATCCGCTCGTACGGGCTGTCCGAGTCACCGCCCGGCGTGATCGTCCGGGTCGTGAGGTTGAGGATGTGGAAGACGACGAAGAGCAGGATCGCCGTACCGCCCCACCGCATCGTGCGCGACGACAGGGTGGCCGCGGCCGCCTTCTTCATGACATAGCGCTGGCCGCGGGCACGAGCGGCCCGGGCCCAGAGCGTGTAGGCCGCGGTGGCGTGGACGCCGAGGGCGACGAGCAGCACGATGCGACCGATCCAGAGCATCCCCTCGTGCGGCAGGAACGGCTCGCCGAAGGTGCGCAGGTGCGCCGCGTAGGTGTCGAAGGCCTCCTGGCCGCCGAACGCCTTGAGGTTCCCGTACATGTGCGCCAGCAGCCAGCCGATGAAGAGCACGCCGGTGACGGCCATCGCCAGCTTCCAGACGATCGTCGAGGACCGTGCCCGCGCGGCGGCTGCGGAGGTCGTGGACGTCACGAGATGCAAACTAGTCCCTGACTCGCCGGTCAGGGACGAATCGAGATGTGAGATTGGCCCTTTCGCGTGCCGCGATCCCCAGCTCGGTCGACGGGAGTTCCGGCCGCCGCTCCGGTCCCGTACTGTCGTGATCCCCCTGGATCGAACGGACGACCTGTGACCCGCCCTGCTCCGAAGCACGCCGCTCCCCGCTCGCGGCGTGCGGTGGCTCGCGCCCGGTGGCTGGTCGGTGCCTTGGGAGCACTGGCGGCCTGGGGCTCGTTCGGTGGCCTGGACGTCGCCCCGGGGACGGCGTACGCCGCGAACCAGGGCTGGAGCTCCTCGAGCGGCGTGGCGACCGGACACACGGACCTCACGCGGCGGCTGGTGATGTCGCGGGAGACCCGGGTGAGCCGCGACTCCTCCCGCCAGGCGCTGGGCGACCGGACCGGTTCGGAGGTCAAGACCCCCGGGAGCTCCCAGGCGGTGGAGAAGAACGCCGAGATCGCCAAGCTCGCGTCCGAGGTGCAGAAGGCCGTCAACAAGATCCTCAAGAACGCCTGGGGCCTGCCCATCCCGAAGGGCGTCTACCACCTGACCGCGCGCTTCGGGCAGTGCAGCGGCCTGTGGTCGCACTGCCACACCGGCCTGGACTTCGCGGCGCCCGAGGGAACCCAGATCCACGCGGTGGCCAACGGCGTGATCACCGGCACCGGCTGGGCCGGCGCCTACGGCAACCGCACCGAGATGCGTCTCGAGGACGGCACCGTGCTCTGGTACTGCCACCAGTCGGCGATCCAGGTGAAGCCCGGCGACGTGGTGGCCGGCGGCCAGGTCATCGGCCTGGTCGGGTCGACCGGCAACACGACCGGCCCGCACCTGCACCTCGAGGTCCGGCCCGGCGGCGGTGACCCGGTCGACCCCTACGAGGCCCTCGAGGTCCGCGGCGTCACCCCGTAGCGCCTCTCGTGCGTTGCGGTCCCGTGCCGCGACTCCGGCGTCTCGTAGCATCTCGACCACGGCCCTCCGCCACGACGAAGGGAAGCGCGTGCCCGCAGTTTCTGTCACCGGTTTCACGGTGCTGGACGTGCCGTGCCACGGGGACCCGCGCGGGTGGTTGACGCCGATCGACTTCTCAGGTCTTCCCTTCCAGCCGGCTCGCGTGTTCGCGGTGACGGACGTGCCGAGCGGAGCACGGCGCGGTGGGCACGGCCACCGCGAGCAGCGGCAGCTCATGGTCTGCGCGAGAGGCCGCGTGCACGTCGAGCTGCGAGTGCCGGGTGCGGAACCCGAGACGATGACGCTGCAGCCCGGCAAGGGACTCCTTGTCGAACCCGGCGTCTGGGCCACCCAGACCTATGGGACAACGGACACCGTGCTGGTGGTTCTCGCCAGCGGACCGTACGACCCTGCCGAGCTCTTCCACGAACCTCCCCATGCCTGACGTCACGGTCTGCATACCGGCGTGGCAGGCGGAGCCGTTCATCGAGCGCACCCTGCAGTGCGCACGCGCACAGACCTACCCGGACGTGCGGATCCTGGTGTCGATCGACCAGGGCGCGGACCGCACCGTGGACATCTGCTGGGAGCACGCGCGCGAGGACCCGCGCGTCGAGGTGATCGTGCAGAGCCACCGGCTCGGCTGGTCCCGCAACGCCAACGCGCTGCTCGACCGGGTCGAGACCGACTTCTTCTTCCTGTACTTCCACGACGACGTCATCGCGCCGACGTACGTCGAGCGCCTTCGTGACGCGCTGCTCGCGGAGCCGGACACCGTCAGCGCGCACAGCGACCTCCAGTTCTTCGGCGACAGCGACGATCTGCGCCCCGGTGTCAGGTACGACGGGCCGGCAGCGAAGCGGATGCTCCGTTGGCTGCTGGCGCCGGTGAACGGGTCGACCCTTCGGAGCCTGACTCGCCGTTCGGCGCTGCACGCGGGCCTGCGGTTCCCGGAGCTGGGCGGCGACGGCTTCTGGCGCGCGTACACCTACCACGTCATGCTTGCCGGGCTCGGCGAGGCCGCGCATGTCCCGGAGGTTCTCTATCGGCGGTGGGACCGGGCGGGGAGCCTCACCAAGAACTGGCGACCGGACGCTCTCGAGACGCTGGTGACGGGACTGCGCGACAGTGCGGACGTGTGCCTGCGCTTCGTCTCCTCCCTCGGCTTGGAACCGGAGGACGAGGCCGCTGTGCGGTACGGCATCTACCTGCGGTGGATGTTCCGGATGCGCAACGGCGAGGCGAAGCTCTCGCCGGACCACACGCTGTGGGAGCCGAGCGGTCTCCTGCCGGCCTTCGGGCAGATCGCCGAGTCGGCAGCCGTGTTCCCGTCGCAACCTGGTGAGGTCCAGGGGTGGCTGCGCGACGGGGAGGCGCGGCTGGCGAAGGCCACGAGGCGGGCGGAGCGCCACGTGCGCGAACGCGCCCTCGCCTGATGCGCGTCGCGATCGTCGGCGCAGGCATCACCGGCTGCTCGCTCGCCCTGCTACTGGCTCGAGGCGGGGTCCGCGTGACCCTGGTCGACCAGGCGGACCAGCCGTTCTCCGGGGCCAGCCGCTGGAACGAGGGGAAGATCCACCTCGGCTACCTCTATGCGGCCGACCCGAGCCTGGAGACGACGCAGCGACTCCTCCCCGGTGGGTTGTCGTTCCGGACCATCGTCGAGGACCTGTTGTCCTGCTCGCTCGAGGCGGTGACGACTCCTGAGGACGACGTGTACCTGGTGCATCGGGACTCGGTGGTCGAGGTCGATGCCATGCGCCGGCACGTCGACGCGGTGACGTCGCTCGCCGCGCAGCACCCGTCGGCGGGCGGCTACCTCGGCGACGGTGGCGGCTGGCGAGAGCTCGGCGCGACGGAGCTCTCGGCGTACGACGACCGTGTGGTGGGTGGGTTCGAGGTGCCGGAGCGCTCGGTGTCGACCCGGTGGGTCGCCGACCGGTACGTCGAGGCGCTCGCCGCGGCGTCGGTGGAGCACCTCGGCGGTCAGCGGGTGGAGACGATCCGACCAGTCGACGGGTCGCTGCAGGGGCCTTTCGATCTGGTCACGGCTGACGGCCTGGCGTCAGGGCCGTTCGACGTCGTGGTGAACGCGGCGTGGGAAGGCCGGCTGGCATTGGACGTCTCGCTGGGGCTGACTCCGCCGGAGGTCCGCAGCCACCGGTTCCGGCTGGCCGTGTTCCTGCGGAGCCAGGAGGCGCGGACGCTGCCACGGAGCAGCGTCGTGTGCACGGGACCGTTCGGCGACGTGAAGAACTACGGAGGCGGCGACTACTACCTGTCGTGGTACCCGGCCGGGCTTGTCACCGAGGGTGAGGAGGTGGCACCACCACCGGTTCCGTCCCTCGATGCAGCCGAACAAGCAGCTGTGCTCCGAGAGACCACTGACCAGCTGCACGGACTGGTACTCGGGGTCGAGGACCTCGTCGCCGAGGCCGACGAAGTGCTCGTGGAGGGCGGCTGGGTGTACGCCGCCGGCCGCGGGTCACTCGCGGACCCGCGGTCGAGCCTGCATCGCCGCGAGCGCATCGGGATCACCCGCGAGGGTTCCTATTTCTCGGTCGACACCGGCAAGTACTCGATCGGACCGTGGCTGGCCAGGCAACTGGCCGACGAGCTGCTCAGGTGACGGCGCGCTGGCCCTTTGACTCGGCAACCGCTCCACCGGTGTCCGACGTGCGAGCCCACGCCCATGTGAGGGGCGTGGGCTCCGGACGGCCGACTACGTGGTCGGACCCAACTCGAAGTTCAGGAACGTGTCGTTGGGGTCGACCGAGTCGACGATGATGATGCGGTCGGTGCCCGGGCCACCGTTGAAGGTGTCGGCCTCACCGTCGTTGGCGATCTTCAAGAAGTCGTCGCCACCGTTGAGGTTCCCGGTGTCCGCTCCAGTGGAGTCGACGACGAACTTGTCGCTGCCACCTCCCCCGACGAAGCGGTCGGCAAGCGGTCCGTCGAACAGCTTGTCACCCTGCGGGCCACCGAACATCGTGTTGCGGCCGGACATCCCGAAGAGCCGGTCGGCTCCCGGTCCGCCCCGGAGCTCGTCACCCGTGGGGCCGCCGTACCCGGTGTCGTCGCCGTAGCCGAGGTCCAGCATGTCGGCGCCGGAGCCGCCGTAGACGGTGTCCGGTCCGGCATTGCCCCAGACCTGGTCAGCTCCGCCGAGCGCCCGGATCGTGTCCGCGTTGGCGGTGCCGTCGATGTGGTCGGGGCCGTTCGTACCGGTGATCGACGCGGCGAACGCCGGTCCACCCAGCCCGAGTGACAAGGCCAACGCCACTGTCGTGACCGCCTTGGTCTTGGCGTACTGCATGACGTCCCTCCCTTCTGTCGCGCGGTCCCCGAGAAACCGCCGCCAGCACCAAGCGGTGCACGACAGCCGGGCGGACGCCCCTGTTACGAACCCCGTCCGCGGTGGCAGCCCGTGGGGCCGCTCTGGGACTTCACCTTCAACGTATGCCGGCGGTTCTCGGCAGTGCAGGGACCATGGTCTGTTCCTCCGGTCACTCGCAAGTCCCGTCGCGACGCCATGGTTGCGGGACGAACGGAACGAGCGTCTCGAATGGCAGCTGTTCTGCGGGAATGCTCCAGATCCCTCCGCTGGACGACATCGCCGCAGATCAGCTCAGGGAGTCTCGGCCGCGCGGCCGCGAAGCGTGCTTTCACGCCGACTCGGCCGATCTCAGGCGTGCCTTCACGCCGACTCGCCGGAGGGTCAGAGCTTCTCGACGGGCGCGTAGCGAAGCAGCAGCCGCTTGACGCCCTCCGACCCGAAGTCGATGGAGGCGACCGCCTGCTGGCCGGCGCCCTCGACAGTGACCACGGTGCCGAGCCCGAACGAGTCGTGGGTGACCCGGTCGCCTGGCGCGAGTGACGGAACCTCGCGATGCACGCCCTTGCGCTCGGCGTCCGCCTTGATCGCGCGGGTGCCGAAGCGCGGCGGTGGTCGTTTGCCCCGTGAGGGCAACGACGGCAGGACGGTGCGGTTCCAGGACGTCTGCTCCTCGGCCGTCCGCCGCCAGTCGACGAGCTCGTCCGGGATCTCGTCGAGGAACCGGGACGCGGGGTTGTGCGAGGGCGCGCCCCACGCCGAACGCACGACCGCACGCGAGAGGTAGAGCCGCTGCTGCGCCCGGGTCACCCCGACATACGCCAGCCGCCGCTCCTCCTCGAGCTCGACCTGGTTGCCGAGCGACCGCATGTGCGGGAAGACGCCGTCCTCCAGGCCGGTGAGGAACACGACCGGGAACTCCAGACCCTTTGCGGTGTGCAGGGTCATCAGCGTCGCGACGCCGGTCGCCTCGCTCTCCTGGTCGGGGATCTGGTCGGAGTCCGCGACCAGGGCGACGCGCTCCAGGAACTCCGGTACGCCGGGAGCGGCCGGCGTCAGGTCCGCAGGATCGGACGACGGCGGCGGCGTCGGCTCGTCGGCGAACTCGCGGGCGACCGCCACGAGCTCGGCGAGGTTCTCCACCCGGGTCTCGTCCTGGGGATCCGTCGACGCCTCGAGCTCGGCGAGGTAGCCGCTGCGCGCGAGTGTCTGCTCCAGCACGACGTCGGCCCTCTCCCCCGCCTCGACCATCGACTGCAGCTGCTCGACGACCTCCACGAACCCCTGGATCGCGTTCACGGACCGCGCGACGATGCCGGGAGCTTCCTCCGCTCGGCGGAGCGCCTCCCAGAACGTGACGCCGTCCCGGCGGGCGAGTGCTTCGACGCATGCCTCAGCGCGGTCACCTATCCCTCGCTTCGGCACGTTGAGCACTCGTCGCAAGGAGATCTCGTCCGCCGGGTTCGCGAGCATGCGCAGGTAGGCGAGAGCGTCACGGACCTCGCGCCGCTCATAGAAGCGGACCCCGCCGACGACCTTGTAGGGCATGCCGACCCGGATGAACACTTCCTCGAAGACACGCGACTGGGCGTTGGTCCGGTAGAACACGGCGACGTCCCGCGGCCGGGCCACGCCGGCGTCGGTGAGCTTGTCGATCTCGTCGGCGACGAAGCGGGCTTCGTCGTGCTCGTCGTCGGCGACGAACCCGACGATCGGCTCGCCCTTGCCGGCGTCGGACCACAGGTTCTTCGCCTTGCGGCCGTCATTGCGCTTGATGACCGCGTTGGCTGCGTCGAGGATCGTCTGCGTCGACCGGTAGTTCTGCTCGAGCAGGATCGTCCGGGCGTTCGGGAAGTCCTCCTCGAAGGCCAGGATGTTGCGGATGCTCGCGCCGCGGAACGCGTAGATCGACTGGTCGGCGTCGCCCACGACCATCAGCTCGGCCGGCTCCACCCCGGCGTCGTCGTCCGGCAGGTCGGGGTCGTCCCCGCCGACGGCCATCGGGCGGCCGACCCCGTGCCCGCACAGCTCGCGGATCAACGCGTACTGCGCGTGGTTGGTGTCCTGGTACTCGTCCACCAGGACGTGCCGGAACCGGCGCCGGTAGGTCTCGCGCACCTCGGGGAACGCCTGGAACAGGTGCACGGTCGTCATGATCAGGTCGTCGAAGTCCAGCGCGTTGGCGGCCCGCAGGCGCTGCTGGTAGGTCGAGTACGCCTCGGCGTACAGCTGCTCGGATTCGTTCTGCGCGCTGCTTCGCGCCTGCTCGTGGTCCAGCAGCTCGTTCTTCTGGTTGGAGACCCAATTGAGGACGGACTTGGGAGGGTAGCGCTTCGGGTCCATGTCGAGGTCCCGGCAGACCAGCGTCATCAGCCGCTTGGAGTCGGCGGCGTCGTAGATCGAGAACCCGGACTTGAAGCCGAAGCGGTGGATCTCCTTGCGGAGGATCCGCACGCAGGCGGAGTGGAACGTCGAGACCCACATGATGCGGGCCCGCCGACCGACCAGCGCCTCGACCCGCTCCCGCATCTCGGCCGCGGCCTTGTTGGTGAACGTGATCGCCAGGATCGAGCCGGGGTGAGCACCGCGCTCGGCGATCAGCCAGGCGATCCGGCGGGTGAGCACGCGCGTCTTCCCCGAGCCGGCGCCCGCCACGACGAGCAGCGGGGCGCCCTCGTGGGTGACGGCTGCCCGCTGCGGATCGTTGAGCCCCTCGAGGAGCTCCTCCGGGCTGGTCTTCCGGGGCTTCCTCGGCCGGTGGTCCACGCCCTCGTCACCCGCCTGGTCGGCGGCGAACAGGGCCTGCTCGTCTGCGGTCATCCGGGGCGCCTGGAACGGGACTGGAAACGGGGTGCTCATCTCCGTCTCACCCTATGTCCGAAGGCCGACAACACGCGCAGCACACGGCCGGTGGGCTCGACGAAGCCCCCCTTACGGTCGCGGCTCCACCTACTGCGCCGGCCGCCGGAACACGGGTGGCAGGAAGCGCACCATCAGCGCCGACCACGTCAGGTGCGTGAGGATCGGCGCCTGGACCCCACCGCTGTGGCTGCGCTCCATGGCCCAGACCGCACCCATCGCGGTGGCGGCCGCCACCAGCACGGGATTGCGGGTCGGCACGGTCGCAAGGGCGTAGGCGCTGGTCGTGGTCACCACCGGGCTCCGGTCCTCGAGCAAGGAGAAGACCGCACCTCGGAAGAAGACCTCCTCGGCCGCACCGTTTGCGAGCGCGGTGGCCAGCACCAGCCGCTGGTCGCCGCGCTCGGCGTACTGCAGTGCCGACGACACCCACCTCTCGAGCAGCGGGATCCTGCGCGCGACGTGCGCGCCCGCGTAGAAGATGCCGAAGGCCCCGACACCGGTCGCGACCGGGCCCAGCACCAGACGCTGGAAGTCCTCCCCAGGTGCAGCCTCGCCTCGCTCGATCGGCCCGGAGGCGAGACCACCGATGGCGTTGACAGCCGCCGTCGCGAGGGTCGTGGCATAGAAGCGTCGTGAGCCAGGCTCGGCAGACAGCCCGACACCCAGCAGCCCGGCACCCAGCACCGACGTTCCGACGACGACCCGTCTGCGCCTGACGGCCACGGGGTCGGGCGTGCGCTCGCGGAGGGCGTCCCGCACGGCGTCATCGAATCCCTGGCGCTGGAACGGGATGAGCCGGTGCAGGTCGTCGTCGTCCACCACGACCTCGTTGACCATCGAGTCGACGAGCGACCGCCCTGCGGCCGCGTCGACGTCGGTGACCAGGCTGAGCCATCTGCTGGACAGCTGCGGCGAGAGCACGGGGACCGGGACGATGCCGAGCGGACGACCCTCGATCGCCGCTACCCGCCGCATCATGTCGGAGTAGCGCAGCACCTCGTCGCCGCCCACCTCGAAAGGCCGGCCGGTGGTCTCGGGGACGTCGAGCACCTCGACGAGGTAGCGCACGACGTCGTCGAGTGCGATCGGCTGCGTGCGCGTGGAGACCCAGCGTGGGGTGACCATGAGCGGCAGCCGTTCGACGAGCTGGCGGGTCATCTCCCACGAGAGTCCGCCGTTGCCGATGACGATGCCGGCTCGCAGGGTGGTCACCGGAACGCCGGCCTCTCCGAGAAGTCGCTCGACCTCGCGGCGGCTGCGCAGGTGCGAGGAGAGCTCGTCGCTGTCGCGGCCCAGCCCGCCGAGGTAGACGATGCGCTCGACCTCCGCGCGCGCGGCCGCGTCACCGAACGCGCGCGCCGCGGACGCGTCGAGCCGCTCGAAGTCCTTGGAGGCCAGCGAGTGCACCAGGTAGTACGCCGCGGCACAGCCGGCCAACGCGTCGTCCAGGGTGTCGGGTTCGTGCACGTCGCCGAAGACCGCTCGCCCGGCTCCGTCGTAGGCGTCCGGGTCGCGGGTCATGGCGACCACGTCGTAGCCGGCCTCCACCAAAGCCGGGCACAACCGACGACCGACGAAGCCGGAGGCACCGGCCACCAGTACACGCTTCTCCGGCCCAGGCTGCATCCGGCCACGGTAGGGGCTCATGGGTAATTCCACCCACGCGGTGCCCTTCCCAGGATGGGTGGTCCTCCCGACGCGGCGGAACCGCGCGCGAACCTAGCGTCCCGGCCATGGACACACACGAGATCGAGACCGTCATCATCGGTGCCGGGCAGGCCGGGCTGGCCACCGGCTACCACCTGAAGCGCCGTGGTCGCCCGTTCGTCATCCTCGACGCCGGCTCCCGGGTCGGTGACAACTGGCGCCGCCAGTGGGACACGCTCAAGCTGTACTCACCCGCTCAGTACGACGGGCTGCCGGGAATGCCTTTCCCCGCGAAGAAGTGGAGCTTCCCGGGTAAGGACGAGGTAGGCGACTACCTGGAGACCTACGCCGCCCACTTCGAGCTGCCCGTCGTGCTCGACACGCGCGTGCAGGCCTTGGAGCGGGCCGGCGAGCGGTATGTCGTCACCACGGACCGCGCTCGCTACCGCTGCGACAACGTGGTGGTCGCGACCGGCACGTTCGGCCGGACCCCGAAGGTTCCGTCGATCGCCAGCCAGCTCGACCCCGGCATCTTGCAGATGCACTCGAGCGAGTACCGGCGCCCCGGACAGCTCCGCCAAGGCCCCGTGCTCGTCGTGGGCGCCAGCCACTCCGGGACCGACATCGCCTTCGAGGTTGCCGAGACGCATCCGACGATCCTCGCCGGACGGGACTGCGGCGAGATCCCGCCGCGGCTGGACTCGCGCATGATGCATCTGCTCTTCCCCGTCCTGCTGTTCGCGTGGAAGCACGTGGTCACCCGGCGGACTCCCATCGGACGCAAGGAGATGGACGAGATCCGCTTCCACGGTGGGCCGATGCTCCGCGTGAAGCGTTCCGACCTGGCCGGCCGGGGGGTGGAGCGGGTCACCTCACGGGTCGAGGAGGTCCGGGACGGGCGTCCGGTCGTCGACGGGACAGCGCGCGACGTGGCGAACGTCGTGTGGGCGACGGGCTTCCAGCAACAGTTCGACTGGATCCGGCTCCCGGTCTTCGGTGAGGACGGATATCCGCGCGAGATGCGTGGCGTGGTCGACGAGCTCCCGGGGCTGTTCTTCTGCGGCCTCAGCTTCCAGTACTCGTTCAGCTCCATGCTGCTGGCCGGCGCGGGCCGTGACGCGGCGTACGTCGTCGAACGGCTCGTTGCCCGCGCGCAGAAGTCCGCGAGGGTGCCGGTCACCGTGTGATCCGCCGTAGGCTCGCTGCTGGAGGTTCGCGTGATGGGCGTCGTCGAGCTCGAGCAGGCGCGGGCCGCGTTCGACAGCGGCGACTGGGCAGTCGCCTTCGAGGGCTGGTCCGCAGCCGGCGTCGACGCGCTCCCCCCGGCCGACCTCGAGGACCTGGGCACGGTGGCCGAGCTGCTTGGCCGGCACGACGACACCGTGCGAGCGCTGCAGAAGGCCTTCACGTCCTGGCAGGACGCGGGAGACCCAGGCCGAGCGGTGGTCTGTGCGTATCGGCTGGCGATGACCAGCGCCGGTCACGGTGAGCCGGCGATGTCGGCCGGCTGGACGTCCCGGGCTGAGCAGCTGGTCGCCGAGATGGGCGACGACTGCCGGGAGCGAGGGTGGGTCGAGTTCCTCCGGATGTTCCGGGCGATCATGGCGGGCGCGTTCGCCGAGGCAGCAACGGCCGCCGACCTCGCGACCGACATCGGCCGTCGCCACCGGGATGCCGACCTGGTCGCGATGGGCGTGTGCGCGCAGGGACGAATCGCGCTCTACGCCGGCCGGGTGGCGGAGGGGCTGGCACTGCTCGACGAGGCCATGGTCCGCGTCATCGCCGGCGAGGCGACGCCGATCGTGGCGGGCCACGTCTACTGCACCGCGATCGAGGGTTGCCAGGAGATCAGCGACTTCGGCCGGGTTGCGGAGTGGACACAGGCACTGGAGCGATGGTGCACAGCGCAGCCCGGGCTGCTCGCGTTCACCGGCCAGTGCGCTGTGCACCGCGGACAGGTGATGCGGTTTCGCGGTGACTGGTCCGCCGCTCTCGACGAGTTCGAGCTCGCTGCGCGACGCTATCGCCAGATCGGCTCGCCCGAAGCCGCAGGGCTGTCGGCCTCCGAGTCCGGCGACGTGCACCGTCTGCAAGGAGACTGGGACGAGGCCGACTCCGCCTACCAGGCCGCGGCGAACCACGGCCATGACCCCCAGCCCGGCCTCGCGCTGCTGTGGCTGGCCCGCGGCCAGCCGGATGCCGCGCGAGGAGCGATCGACCGGCTGCTGAGCGAGACCGGCGGCCCGGTCCAGCGCTGCCAGGTGCTGCCCGCCGCTATCGACATCCTGATCGCGACCGGAGACGTCGAGAAGGCCCGCACCGTGGCGGGCGAGCTGAGCACGCTCGCCGTGACCTTCGGGTGCGAACCGCTGGAGGCGATGGCGGCGCACGCTGCCGGCGCGGTCGAGCTGGCCGGCGGGGATGGTGCCGGCGCACTCCCCTACCTGCGCAAGGCGCAGCAGCTGTGGACCCGCGCGGGGGCGCCTTACGAGCGGGCTCGGGCCCAGGTCCTGACCGGACGCGCCCTGACCGCGGTCGGCGACACCGGCAGCGCGCGCTCCGAGCTCGAGGCCGCCAGGTCGACTTTCCGCCAGCTCGGTGCCCGCCCTGCCGCAGACGAGGTGTCCGCCCTCCTTGCGCCATCGACGAGTCCGGCGGGTCTCACGCCGCGTGAGGTGGAGGTGCTCCGGCTGGTGGCCTCCGGTCACAGCAACGCACAGATCGCTGACGCGCTGGTGCTCAGCGAGAAGACGGTCGCCCGCCATCTCTCGAACATCTTCGGCAAGCTCGAGGTGGGTTCGCGCACGGCCGCCACGGCATATGCCTTCGAGCACGGCCTGCTGTAGACGCCGGGGTCTCGACGGACGCTCCCTGCGGTCGCTGCTCGACCGCCGGAGGTCACAGCAGTCGGCGGTCGCTCGCCCATCTCGTGAGCTCGTACCGCGAGGAGAGCTGCAGCTTGCGCAGCACGCTCGAGACGTGCGTCTCGACGGTCTTCACCGAGATGAAGAGTTCGGAGGCAACTTCCTTGTAGGTGTAACCCCGGGCGATCAGCCGCATCACCTCCCGCTCCCGCTCGGTGAGCCGGTCGAGGTCCTCGTCGACCTGGGCCACCTCGATCGAGCCGGCGAACGCGTCGAGGACGAAGCCGGCCAGCCGCGGCGAGAACACCGCGTCACCGGTGGCCACGCGTTCGATGGCGTTCACCAGCTCGGGACCGGTGATCGTCTTGGTGACGTAGCCACGGGCGCCGCCGCGGATCGTGCCGATGACGTCCTCGGCGGCGTCCGACACCGACAGCGCGAGGAACCGCGTGCCCGGGCTGCGGGTGCCGACGCGGCGCATCACCTCGACGCCCCCGCCGCCCGGCAGGTGTACGTCGAGGAGCACCACCTCCGGACGTTCGCGCACGACTGCCTCGACGGCCGACTCCACGTCCTCGGCCTCCGCGACCACGTCGACGCGGCCGGCGAGCTCGGCCCGCACGCCGGAGCGGAACATCGCGTGGTCGTCGACGACCACCACCCGTCTCATCGCGCCCCTTCCGGTGGCATGGTCAAGGGCATCCGCAGGCGCACCTCCGTGCCCTCGCCGGCTCGGCTGCGCACTTCGGCGACACCGCCGTGCCGCGCCATCCGGTCCCGGATGCTGTTGCGCAGACCCATGCGGCCGGCCGGGACCAGGTCGGGCTCGAACCCGCGACCACGGTCCCGCACGAAGACACTCGCCTCCCTGGCGTCGACCTCCGCGTAGACGTCCACCTGTTCGGTCCCCGCGTGCTTGGCCGCGTTGACGATCGCCTCCCTGGCGGCCTGCACCAGCGCCTGGAGGTCGTCGGTGGTGTTCACGTCACCGACCGTCACGACCTGGACCGCGACGTCGTGGCTGTCCTCGACCTCGGCAGCGGCGGCCCGCAGAGCGCTCGACAACGTGGTCGCCTGCGCCGGCTCGCCGTACATCCACTCCCGGAGGTCGCGCTCCTGGGCGCGCGCCAGCCTGGACACCTGGCCCGGATCCGCAGCGTTCTTCTGGATCAGCGCGAGCGTTTGGAGGACCGAGTCGTGCAGGTGGGCGGCGACGTCGGCCCGCTCCTGGGAGCGGACCCTGGCCGCGCGCTCCGTCGTGAGGTCGGTGACCAGCCGGGCCAGCCACGGGCCGAGCGTGAGCGCGAGACCCAGCATGCCGAGCAGCCCGGCCACGACGACGTCACGGGCCACGGCGACCCGGCCGCTCTGCAGCGCGAAGATCAGCAGCGCGGCCACGAGCATGCCGAGGCCGGTGGCGAGCCGCGCCCAGGCCGCCACGCCCCCGTCGCCGAGGACGACTCTGCGGAGGTTGAGCACACCCGGTCGGTCAGCCCACCGGGCGCGCTGGGCCTCGTCGGCTTGCCGCCACAGCACCATGAGCCCGAGCAGGGCCAGCAGCACCGGCCACACGAGCAGCGGTCCGCCGAGCACCAGGTCGACGAGGCCCGCGACGCCCAGCACCAGCGCGCCGAGCGCGACGACCGGACCCGCGTCCCGAAGAGTGCGCCGGCTCGTCGGCCGCTTGCCCTGCCGCGTGGCCGCGTCGATGCCGGGACTGCGCACCGTCTCGGCCGGCGCCATCGGCAGCACCAGCCACAGCCCCCCGTAGAAGAGGATCCCGAGCCCGAACAGGCCGGTCACGACGAATGCAAGGCGCACCAGCATCGGGTCGATCCCGAGGTGCTCCGCGAGTCCGCCAGCCACCCCACCCAGGTAGGCGTCGTCGGAGCTGCGGAACGCCCGGCGCACCGGCGTGGGCGTCTCCGGCGGTGCGCTCGGGGAAGCGGGACCAGCGGTACTCATCGCCCGTCCATCGTCACACAGCGCCCTGCCCGCCCCCAGCGGGAGAACCCTGAGCCGACCCTGAGGAAACCACGCCTGAGCAGCCGCAGAATCAGGGTGGTCCCCGATGGTCCCTGAGCGCCGGAGACCGGAGGGTGGAGCCATGAGCGAGACGACCAACGACACCGCCCCACCTCCCGGACCTCCCCCGCCACCTCCCGGCCCTTCAGGGCCCGGCGACGGCTGGAACCGGGAGAACCTCACCGACTACCGCCGGCTGCGTCGGAGCCGCTCCGACCGCAAGATCGCGGGCGTGGCTGGCGGGCTGGGCCGGCACCTCAACATCGACCCGACGATCCTGCGTGTGCTCTTCGTCGTGCTGATCTTCTTCGGCGGCGCCGGAGTGCTGCTGTACGGCGCACTGTGGCTGGTCGTCCCCGAGGAGCACACCGAGAAGAGCGTCGTCGGCACCAGCGACTCGACGCGCAACGTCGTCCTCGTCGTGGTGGCGGTGATCGCCGCGCTGCTCGTGCTCGGCGACTCGTGGGGTCGTGGGTTCCCGTGGCCGTTGGCCGTCGTCGGTCTGGTGATCGCCGTCGTCCTGCTCGCCCGGGACCGCAACGACGGTGGTCGCCAGCCGGTCCCCCCGCCGCCGGCGTACCCGCCTCCGGCACCTGGGTCCGCACCTGACTCAGCACCTGACGACGCCACCCGGCCGCTTGTCGACGAGGGGTCTCAGCCGCCGCCGTGGTACCCGCCCACGCCGCCTCCGCCGGTCCGTCCCGACCCGCGGCGGAGCGGGCCGCTGCTCTTCGGCCTGACGCTTGCCGTGCTCGCCGTCGCCCTCGGTGCACTCGGGCTCTACGACGCGTCCGGCGGCTCGGTCAACGATGCGGCGTACCCCGCCCTCGGCCTCGCCGTCGTCGGCGCGATGCTGCTCCTCGGAGCGTTCGTCGGGCGCGCCGGCGGGCTGATCGCGCTCGGACTGGTCGGAGTGCTCGCGCTGGTGGCGACCGGCATCGGCGGTCCCAGCTTCGAGGGCAGCCGCGACCAGACCATCCGGCCGGCCAGCGCGGCTGATGTGGCGGACCACTACCAGGTGCCGGCCGGACGCATCGACCTCGACCTGACCGACGTCCGCGATCTCGAGGCACTCGACGGACGCAGCATCACCATCGAGGCCAATGCCGGGGAACTCCTGGTCGCGGTACCGGACGGACTGCACGTGGACTACGACGCGGACATCCAGTACGGCGGTGCGATCACCACACCCGCGGGTGAACGGGACGGATGGGCTTCCGAGCTCGCCGGCCAGCTCGGCGATCCGGAGAACGACCCCTCCATCCACCTGAACATCGACCTGAAGTTCGGACACATCGAAGTGAGGCAGCAGTGAGAACCCACGCCGTCAACGTCATGCACCTGGTCTTCGGACTGGTCTACCTCGGCATCGCCGGCATCTGGGCGCTGAGCGCCGCCGGTGTCGTCGACAGCGGCCGGATGGAGTGGTTGCTCCCGCTGGTGCTGGTGGTCGCCGGGGCGGCCGGCCTCGTGGCCAGCGTCGCCCGGGGGTTCGGTCGCTCAACGCCGGACGAGGCGGACGAAAACGGTTCGCCGATGCCTATGGACGCTCCGTAATCTTGATAGGTGCGCCACCTGCCCCTCGACCACCCCGGCACCGCGGACCATCGGTCGTCGGCGCGGCTGCTGTGGTGGCTCGTCAAGGGGCAGGCCCGGACGATCATCGCCGCGGTCTTCATGGGCGTCGTCTGGATGCTCTGCCAGGCGGTCGTCCCGGCCGTGATCGGCCTCACGATCGACCATGGCGTGGCCACGAAGGACGTGTCCACGCTGCTGGTGTTCACCGGACTGATGTTCGGCATCGGCATCGTCCAGGCCGTCTCCGGGATCCTGCGCCACCGGCTCGCGGTGACCAACTGGCTCACCGCGGCCTACCGGACCGTCCAGCTGGTCACCCGTCAGGCGGTCCGGCTCGGCGCGACGCTGCCCAAGCGGGTCGCCACTGGCGAGGTCGTCGCCATCGGCACCAACGACCTGGCGCACATCGGCAACGGCCTCGACGTGGTTGCCCGTGCCGCGGGGGCCGTGGTGTCGTTCGTCGTCGTTGCGATGCTCCTGCTGCGCACCTCGGTCACCCTGGGGCTGATCGTGCTCATCGGCGTGCCGCTGCTGATGCTGTGCCTGGGGCCACTGCTCACGCCGCTGCAGCGGCGCAACCTCGCGCAGCGCGAGATGATGGGCCAGTTGTCCAACCTGGCGACGGACATCGTGTCGGGTCTGCGCGTGCTGCGCGGCATCGGCGGCGAGCGGGTGTTCGGCTCGCGCTACGCCGCGGAGTCGCAGAAGGTCCGCGCCGCCGGGGTCGAGGTCGGCCGGTTGCAGTCGGTGCTCGACGCCGCGCAGGTAGCACTGCCGGGGATCTTCGTCGTCGTGGTCGTCTGGCTAGGCGCGCGCTTCGCGGTCCAGGGCCAGATCAGTGTCGGCGAGCTGGTCGCGTTCTACGGGTACGCCGCCTTCCTCATGCTGCCGTTGCGCACCGCGACCGAGGCCGCGAACAAGTGGATCCGCGCCTACGTCTCGGCCGGTCGCATCTGCCGGGTGCTCGCCCTCGAGCCGGAGCTCGCCGACCCGGTGACGCCCGCGGCCGAGCCACCGGTGGGCTCGGACCTGGTGGACGTCTCGAGCGGTCTGCGGGTGCGGGCCGGTCGCCTGACCGCGCTGGTGGCCGAGCAGCCCGAGGTCACCGCCGCGGTGGCCGACCGGCTGGGTCGCTACGCCGCCGGCGACGTCCGGTGGGGTGAGGTGCCGCTGGAGCGGTTGCCGCTCTCTGTCGTACGCCGTCGGGTGCTGGTGTCGGACACGCACAGCGCGCTGTTCTCGGGCGTCCTCGGTGCGGAGCTGGACGTGCGCGGTCACGGGCCGGAGGCGGTCTGGGCTGCGGTGCACGCCGCGGCCGCGGAGGACATCTTCGACGTGCTCCCGGACGGTCTCCGGTCCGAGGTCGCCGAACGAGGCCGCACGTTCTCCGGTGGCCAGCGGCAGCGGCTGGTGCTCGCCCGTGCCCTCGCCGCCGACCCGGAGGTGCTGGTGCTCGTGGAGCCCACGTCCGCGGTCGACGCCCACACCGAGGCGCGCGTCGCCGACCGGCTGCGCACCCACCGCGCAGGGCGGACGACCGTCGTGACGTCGACCAGCCCGCTGGTGCTGGACCGCGCCGACGAGGTGGCGTTCTTCGAGCGCGGTGAGGTCGTCGCGGTCGGTCGCCACCGGGACCTGCTGGTGGAGAACCCGGCCTACCGCTCGGTGGTCGCCCGCGAGGAGGAGGTGACGACCGGTGGCTGAGTCCCCCACGATGGTTGAGCCTGTCGACACCACCTCATTGCCCATCGCGACCACCCCGCAAGTGCGCGCCGCCCTGGTCGACCTCGCCCGTCGGCACAAGCGTGCGGTCCTCGTCGTGCTCGGGCTGAACGCTGCCGGCACGTTGGCCGGCCTGTTCGCGCCCCGGCTGCTCGGCAACATCGTCGACGCCGTCCAGAAGGGGACGACGACAGGTCACGTCGACCGGCTCGCGGTGATCATCGCCGTTGCACTGGTCGCACAGACCGTTCTGACCCGCGCGGCGTCGTACCGCTCCCACGTACTCGGTGAGCAGGTGCTCGCCGAGCTGCGCGAGGGTTTCGTCGACGACTCGCTGGCGCTGCCGATCGGGACCGTCGAGGACGCCGGAAGCGGCGACCTGCTGACCCGCGCGGCCCGCGACGTCGAGCAGCTCGGCTGGACCGTCCGCTGGGCCCTGCCGCAGTGGGTGACGGCCCTCGTGACCGCGATCCTCACCGTGGTCGCGGCGCTGCTCGTCGGCTGGTGGGTGCTGTTCCCGCTGCTGCTCGGCGTGCCGGCGTTGTCGGTCGGGCTGCGGTGGTACCTGCGCCGCGCGAAGGACGGCTACCTCGCCGAGAGCGCGTCGTACTCCGTCATCAACGCGACCCTCACCGAGACCGTCGAGGGCGCGCGGACGGTCGAGGCGTTCGGGCTGCAGGAGTCGCGGATCCGGCGGGTGGACAAGGACATCGCCGGGTCGTACGCCGCGGAGAAGTACACGCTGTTCCTGCGCACGGTGTTCTTCCCCACGATCGAGGTGGGGTCGTACTTCCTGCCCGGCATGGCCACCCTCTTGCTCGGCGGGTACCTCTACACCCAGGGCTCGGTGTCGCTGGGTGACGTGACCGCGGCGACGCTCTACGTGCAGATGCTGATCAACCCCGTCGACACGGTCGTGATGATCCTCGACGAGTTCCAGGTCGGCGCGGCCTCGCTGGCGCGGCTGCTCGGGGTGCGTCACGTGCCCGAGGACCGGGGCGTCACCGGACGTGAGCCTTCGGACGACTCGATCTCCGCGACGGACGTCCGGTACTCCTACGTGCCGGGACGCGACGTGCTGCACGGCGTCGACCTCTCGTTGTCGGTCGGTGAGCGCGTGGCGATGGTCGGGCCTTCGGGAGCAGGCAAGTCGACGCTCGGTCGGCTGCTCGCGGGCATCCATCCGCCGCGGACCGGTTCGGTGGAGGTCGGCGGGGTCGGGCTGACCGAGCTGCCGCTGCCCTCGCTGCGCCGGCACGTCGCGCTGGTGACCCAGGAGCACCACGTGTTCGTGGGCACGGTCCGCGACAACCTCATCCTGGCTGCGCCTCCCGGGGCAACGGACGACGACCTGCTGTCCGCGCTGTCGGCAGTCGATGCGCGGGACTGGGTGCTGGCGCTGCCGTACCAGCTGGACACCGTCGTCGGGTCCGGCGGCCGTGCGCTCACGCCACCCCAGGCGCAACAGATCGCGCTTGCTCGGCTGGTGCTGGCCGACCCGCACACACTGGTGCTCGACGAGGCGACGTCGCTGATCGACCCGCGCGCCGCGCGGCACCTCGAGAAGTCACTGGCGGCTGTGCTGTCCGGGCGGACCGTCGTCGCGATCGCGCACCGGCTGTTCTCGGCGCACGACGCCGACCGGGTGGCCGTCGTCGAGGACGGCCGGATCACCGAGCTCGGCTCGCACGACGAGCTGGTCGCCGCCGGCGGCTCCTACGCTGCACTCTGGGAGTCATGGCAGTCGTAGGTGAGCAGGTGACTTCCCACAGCGCGATGTCCTGGGCGATGCGTCATTCCGCCCAGATTGACGCTCGCGTCTGAATCCTCTGGGCGGGCCGGCGCTATCCGACCCCATACCGACCCGGCCGCAGCATCCGCTTCAGGCCCGTGCTTATTGGCTCATTCTGGTCGGGGAGTCGCCGACCTGGGGTCGTGGTCCTGTGCGCGCCTCGCTTCTGCAGCGCTGGTGTCACTCGGAAGACCTCGATCGTGCGGTAACGAGCCCGGGTCGTCGCCACGTAAATCTTGCGGTCCAGGCCCTCGGTGACGGTGAGTCCAGCGCCGAGCGCCTTCTGCTCGTTGTTGCGCAGAGAGACGCCCACGATGTCCCACTCCCCTCCCTTGGCCTGGTGTAGTGAGGCCTGGGACAGGACGTCCGGGGTGCGTCATGCGGGACTGGAGCGCGGCGAGCCGGCCTGTGTGTGCCGCATGCGTTCGGCGCAGGGTGCGGGCGGACACCGTGCCGATGACCGCAGCGGTGCGGAGCAGGACTAGGCCGAGACCCTCCGCGGCCATCGAGTGCTGCACGTGGTCGGCACGGGCAACAAGCCCGCCACCATGCCGTTGACCGTGCCGGTACTTCGGGTCCTGGGGAGGCGTGTCACGGCGAACGAGACTCCGGTCCGCTGATCCTGCGTCCACTGACCGGCAAGCCGATCGACCGTCGCGACGCAATCGGATGGTGCAACGGATCGCTCAGGCGGCCGGCATCCCCCGTCACATCAGCCCCCACTCGCTGCGGCACGCCGCGATCACCAACGCTCTCGACGCCGGCGTCCCGCTTCGTGACGCCCAGATCCTCGCCCATGGTGTCACAGGTGATACCATCGCTTCTATGGCGATGACGCTGCGACTGACCGACGAGGAGACCGAGGCGCTGCGCCGCCGCGCGCAGCGCGAAGACCGCTCGATGCAGGACGTGGCCAGGCAGGCCGTGCGCGAGTACGTGGAGAACCACAGTCGCGCAGAACTGCTCGACCAGGTCCTCGACGAGGAGCTCCCCCGCTACGCCGAGGCCCTCGAGCGCCTCGGTCAGTGATTTACCTGACCCTGCCTGAACTCATCCACGTCGCCGAGCGGACGCTCGGCCCCGACGTACCGGTGCGCGACCACGGCCTCTTTCCAGCACAGTGGGATCCGAAGCTTGGAATTCACGTGACTTGAAGTCGCG
>JADMIO011529817.1_pt1 | contig 62285 bp, 57 predicted proteins | sample 8958161 | NCBI WGS metagenome assembly JADMIO01 (sample SAMN16585339, study PRJNA669376) | soil metagenome | isolation source: Crop rotation soil | place: USA: Cullars Rotation, Alabama | collected 2011 | reverse complement strand
CGCGACTTCAAGTCACGTGAATTCCAAGCTTCGGATCCCACTGTGCTGGAAAGCCTGCAGCGTTAACAGTAATACAATCAGTAGTTTCTCCGCCCGGGCTCCATAATATCTGCTGTGGAGGTCCGCCAAATGCTGCAAATGATCCGAAACTTAAGTTCAGGCAGATCACTGTGCTTGCACCCTGGCATAAGCTTACATTAGTGCTACTGATGAATGGAAACTCCCCGTTATAGTAATTCACGTCCATCACAATATCCGGTGAAGTCACCATAGTTGTATCAACGCAAGGAGCATTTGAAGTAAGAATACAATTGATGGTCTCTCCCCCAAACAGACCGGATGTAGCATAGGAATCAACGCTTCCGTTCTGAACAGAAAAACCATCTACAAAAAACTCATAGTTAGGGGAAGTGCCTTCATCTGTTGTTACTGCTGTAAAAGTTACCGGTGTACCATAACATACAGTCGTACCAGGTGAAACATTTAAAGATATTGTTGGTGTACATGGTGGGCCAACACAACTGATATCAGCATCCCATCCCGGTAAAACAACAGATCCGTCAGAAATAAATTCAAAAGTAAGTGACCCGGATGGATTTGTTGCAGTTATCGTTCCTGGTGAACTTAAACCGTCAAATGTTCCAATTAATGGATCAGATGTGGAAGGGCCATCATAAATATTCAGAATGTCTATGTCGTCTTCAGTTTCAAAGCTATTGAAAGCGGCTTGCGTCATATTTCCGGCAATAGTCGGATTGAATGTCCACGTAAAAGTTTCATTATCCGAATAGTCACCCGTTGGCCCGCCTGAATCTGTAAAGTCATAGGAACAGGTATCAATTACCAACGTGCAATTTATTTCATTCACAGTTACTGTATCCGAAAAATACTGGCAGCCATTAAAATCAGTAAGCACAGCAGAATACATTCCTGAATCAGAAGCTGTAATACAATCTGTATTTTCTCCGTTAGGGCTCCACAACACTGTAGTTGAAGGACCTCCAAAAGAAGAGAAACCACCAAAATACAAACAAATGTCTGTGCTTGCCCCAGTGCAAATTGAAACCGTATAGGAAGTCAGATCAGGTATAGGGCCGGAATAAGTATTAACAGACATTACGATTGGCAATGAAGTTACAGGGTTTGGTGAAGCACAGGAAATGTCTGAGGTTAATGTGCAAGTTACATTATCACCATCAGCCAATGTTGAACTTATAAACTGGTTTGAAGAACCAATTTGAACAGAACTGCCATTTAGTGCAAAGTCATATACCGGGTTGGTGCCGCCATTTGTTTCACTGGCGGTGAATGTTACCTGGGTACCGTTGCAAATAACAGAGCCCATATCAGAGGAGAGCGTAACTGTCGGAACAGGTGAAGTAGTTATATTAATATAATTTGTTTTTATTTCTGAATCTGAAAATCCATCAGTTACAGTCAATGTTACTGTGCTGCTTCCTGAACCTGTATAAGCTACTATATGAGGACCCGCACCCGTTATTGTGGCAGGACTTGCTCCTGCTCCAAAATCCCAGCTATATGATGTAGAACCCGATGTGCCTGTTGAAAGATCTGTGAAGGTAACGGATTGGCCGGAGCAAATTGTTGTCGCGTCAGCTATAAATTCAGCAGCTAAACCACATCCCTGGAGCGTAATGGCAAGTGACTGTGAAGAACCAATACAACCTGCGGAGTTGGTTTCTGTTACACTCACATTTCCGTTTGATGAACCAAAATCTACTGTAATACTGTTATTATCAGGTCCTGAAGTACCGGAAGTAATGGATGCTCCTGCAGGTACTGTCCATGCATAATTTGAACCGGCAGTAAGTGTCACATTGTAAATAACTCCTGTCGCGTTACATGCAGGATTATTGTTCCCTGAAATGCCTGAAGTGGTAGGGAAACTGTTAGGGTTAGCTGTTACCGCATTGCTATTGGCACTGGTACACCCGCTAACTGTTTGGGTAACTGTAAATGTACCTGAGGCAACTGTTCGTGGATTTCCGCTACCTGCATCACTCCAGTTCAATGTACCTGATACACTACTTGCTGTAATAGTAGAATTACCACAATTATTGACTATGCTTAAAATTGGAGCTGATGGAACCGGTATTGGGTTTGCTGTTACACTATTACTATTGGCACTAACACAACCACTAACAGTTTGCGTTACCGTGTATGATCCTGAAACAACTGTTCGTGGATTTCCGCTTCCTGCATCGCTCCAGTTCAATGTGCCTGATACACCGCTTGCTGTAATGGTAGAATTACCACAATTATCCACTATGCTCAAAGTTGGAGCTAATGGAACCGGTATAGGATTTGCCGTTACAGTATTACTATTTGCGCTAACACAACCACTAACAGTTTGTGTTACCATGTATGATCCGGAAACCACTGTTCTCGGATTACCACTACCGGCATCACTCCAGGTTAATGTACCTGAAACGCCACTTGCTGTAATGGTAGAATTACCGCAATTATCAACCACACTTAAAGTTGGGGCAGAAGGAACTGGTATTGGATTTGCAGTTACACTATTACTATTCGAACTAACACAGCCACTAACAGTTTGTGTAACTGTGTATGATCCTGAAACAACTGTTCTCGGGTTACCACTGCCTGCATCACTCCATGTTAATGAACCTGACACCCCGCTGGCCGTAATGGTGGAATTACCACAGTTATCAACTATACTCAAAGTTGGAGCAGCAGGAATCGTATTAATTGTAATGTAATTGGTTTGGGTAAAAGTACTGGATGCCCCATCAGTTATTGTTAATGAAACAGTACTTGATCCTGAACCGCTATACGTTACAATATGAGGGCCTGCACCTGTTATTGAAGCAGGGCTTGCTCCTGCACCAAAGTTCCAGCTATAAGTGGTTGAACCTGATGTACCTGTTGAAAGATCAGTAAAAGTTACTGTCTGACCTGAACACACCGAAGTAATATTCGCACTGAAGTTGGCCGCTAAACCACAGCCTTGTAATGATATTGTCAATGATTGTGGAGAACCCGCGCAACCTGATGAATTGGTTTCGGTTACAGCAATATTTCCATTGTTGGAACCAAAATTAACTGTAATGCTGTTATTGTCAGGTCCTGAAGCTCCTGCTGTGATAACTGCACCGGTTGGTACAGTCCAGTTATAAGTTGAACCTGAAGTAAGCGTTACTGAATATGTAACACCTGTTCCATTGCATGGTGGCGTTATATTTCCTATGATTGATGATGTGGCAGGTACCGGTAGTGGTGCTGCGGTAACTGAATTACTGGCCGGGCTAACACAACCACTTATAGTTTGAGTTACTGAATAAGTTCCTGAAATTACATTTCTTGGATTACCTGAACCGGCATCACTCCATGTTAATGAGCCTGTAAACCCGCTTGCTGTTATATCTGAGCTTCCACAGTTGTCAATAATGCTTAAAACCGGTGCCAGGGAAACCGTCACATTCATCACTACACTGTTAGAGGTTGTATTTGTAGGCGATGCACAGGCAGCATTTGATATTAATTCTGTGGTTACTACATCTCCATTAACAAGGGTTGAAGTGGTGAACGTATTGCTGGCTCCTGATTGCGTATTGGTACCATTAACTTTCCAGTTATAAATAGGTGTTAAACCTCCATTTACAGGTGTTGCAGTAAATGTAACCGATGCTCCTGAGCAAATTGTGTTGCCAGGGGAAGCCACAATGGAAACTGAAGGAACCGGAGCAGGAAGTGCATTTAGTGTAATTAAATTGCTATTTGCAGTTAAGGGGTTTGCACAGGTAGCATTACTTGTAAGTACAGCACCTACAACATCCCCATTCGACCATGAACTTGTATTAAATGTTGTGCCTGTTGAACCTGTATTAATACTATTGATAAACCAGTTAATTACCGGTGAAGAACCACCGTTTGTAATAGTTGTTGTAAAGCTGATATTTGTGCCTGGGCATTGTGAACCCGAAGGTGATGATGCGATGGAAAGCACAGGAACTAATTGAGGATTAACCGTCATGGTGATGGTATTACTTGTTGCAGGATTTCCTGTGGCACAAGCAAGAGAAGAAGTCAGTTCGCAACTGACTACCTGACCATTGCTTAACGCTGTGGTAGAAAAAGTAGGAGAATCAAGCCCAACATTTGAACCGTTTATTTTCCATTGATAGGAAGGTGTTGCCCCACCATTATTAGGCACCGCAGTAAAGGTCACATTGCTACCGGCACAAATAATATTTCCGGGATTTGCGCTTATGGTAACTGTAACCGCGGCCCCGGGGGTAATTAACTGGGTGATCGCGTTTGAAGTGGCAGGGTTACCTGATACACAACTTAGGTTAGAAGTTATACGGCAAGTCACTATATCGCCATTATTTAAGGAAGATGTTGTAAAAGATGATGTTGTAACGCCAACTGGTGAACCGTTTACTCTCCATTGATAGGTTCCTGTTCCAATATTAACAGCATTAGCTGTATAGGTAATGGATGTACCTGCACATTGCGCTCCCGAAGGAACAGCACTTATAGTAACAGAAACAGGAAGTATTGGATTTATTTGCTGTGTTACAGAATTGGAGGTTGCAGGATTATTGCTTACACAACCCAAAGAAGATGTCATTTCTGCCTCTACAACATCTCCATTATTTAATGTTGATGAACTGAAAGAAACACCGGTAGCAACATTTAGGCCATTAACTGTCCATTGATATCCAGGTGTACCACCATTTGTTGGTGTTGCCGTATATGTAATATTTGTACCGGCACATTGTGCTCCCGAAGGTGAAGCGGCAATAGTAACAGATGCTGCTACAGGCGTGAGTACATTCATTGTGATTATATTACTGCTTGCAGGACTACCGCTTACGCATGATAAACTTGAAGTTGCAATACATTGCACTGTAGTTCCATTTACAGGTGCACTGGTATTAAATGTTGAACCTGTGCAGCAGAAAGTTCCGCCAATAAACCATTGGTAAGAAGGTGTACCCCCGTTTACAACAGTTGCAGTATAAGTTACACTGGTTCCGGCACAAACCTGGCCGGCAGGAGATTGACTGATACTTACAGAAACAGGCAGTGGTGTGGTAATGCCCTGGGTAATACCATTAGAAATTGCAGGGCTGCCGCTTACGCAGGATAATGATGAGGTAACCCTGCATGTTACCACATCATTATTATTTAAAGTAGAAGTTGTAAAGTTGGGGGTTGTAACACCAACAGGTGAGCCATTAACCCTCCAGCTATACGTTGGAGAACCACCTCCATTGGTAACAGAAGAGGTGTATGTTATTGAAGTTCCCGCACATGGAGCGCCTGTGGTTGCCGTTGAAATAGTTACACTTACAGGGAGAGGTGTTATTATGGATTGTGTAATACTATTAGAAGTTACAGGATTTGTGGCAAGGCATGATAACGATGAGGTCATTTCTGCGAACACCACATCATTATTGGCTAACGATGAAGTTGAAAAGGTTGCTCCTGTAAAAACCTGGCTACCGTTCACAAACCAATCATAGGTTGGAGTACCACCACTCACAGGTGTTGGGGTAAAAGTTATGGATGTACCTGAACATGGTGCACCCGAAGGGCTTGCTGCAATTGAAACAGAAGGGGTTATTAATTGATTGATTGTAATGGAACTCTCGGATGCGACATTGTATGGAGAAGAACTGATTACCCTCACTTTATAGTTACTTGAACTGGTTGCTCCGGCTGGGATTGTTACACTAATATTTCCGCTAGCCGCTGAAGAAGTAACTACACCTATGGTATCTGCGGAAGAAAAATCACCGGTAGCATCAGATAATTGAACAACGAATTGATTCGCTGGGTTAAAGGTCATACCAAGACCAGTATAGCCTAAATTAAATGTAGCCCCTGCACACTGTGCTGAAGCAGAGCCGGTAACAAATATTTGATTCAGGAAAGGGTTAATTAAATTGTCAATATCAGATACACCAAAAAAGTCAATGTCATTATCATTATCAAAATCTCCGGAAGCTACATTGGTTAAATTAGAATAACTTGCAGGATAACCAAAACTAAAGTTTCCTGAACCATCATTCTCAGCTCTAACATAATTTTGGGAACCATGATTAATAATGAAGTCAATATCACCATCTCCATCAAAATCCCCTGGCGTACCTTCCTCTAATCCCAATGAGGATACAAACCCTGTGCTAGTAAATGATGTTCCATTGATGTTTTTGACGGCAGTAAAATTTGGCTGCGGGAAGGCTCCCGATACGGCCACAATATCCAATTTATTATCAGCATTAAAATCTACGGGATATATATAAACCCTAGAAGGGAATCCAGAAAAGGATGCTATTGTTGTAAGTCCTGAGAATGCAGCATTTCCGTCATTTTTAATTAAGTCAATACTGTTATTTGCTATACTTCCGAAAGCAAGGTCAATGTCCCCATCATTATCAAAGTCACCATTAGTAATTCTGCTCTCAGTGATACCAAGGTTAGATCCAATATTGCTTGTAAAACTTAAATATGAAAATCCATCATTTAAAGTTATCATAAGACTGTCAGATGAATTACCTATAACTGCAATATCAGGAGACCCATCACCATTAAAATCATTAACCGTAAAATCAACAGGTGTTGCACCGGTATAATAAATATCATAAGGATACCCTCCACTTGGTCCATAATTGGACAAAACAGTAACAAAAGAACCTGTACTATTAAGTGCCACTATATCAGGATAACCATCAATATCCATATCGGCAATAGTAAACTTTGAATAGCCGGAAGACAGGAACCAATTGTAACCTGGCGAACCAAAAGTGCCATCGCCAGACCCAAACAAAGTAGTAAATGTTTGATTGTCGTATAAAACTACCGCATCCAGGTTTCCATCCTGGTCCATATCAGCCATTTCAACCTGCTGGTATACGCTTCCGGACAATGCTACAGGTTTTTCTTCAAAAAGGAATGGAGCTACAGCGGTTTTAGTGGTAAACTGAAACACATGGTCTTTGGGTGGACAACCCCCAGTTGAATTGTTTTGGTCGGTATTAATCGTTGTTACAACTTCTCCCGGGAAATAATTATTTGCTGAGCCAAAATTTATGCTTTGATTACTGTTTGTTAAGCCAAAATTAGAGCCTGTTATATTATTTAAAAGACCACTTTGTGAACCATGGTAGAAGTTTTTTGTATTAAGACTAGTACCATCCATTGCCATATCATACAATGTTTTAACTGTCACATTTCTATTTATGTCAATACTGTTTTGAACAGGGGTGGTGCTTGTTATTTGAGGGGTAGCACTTATTGTAAACGCAGCTGTACTGTTACTTGTAACCACGGGAATAGTACTCACCACCCTTATTTTATACCCGGTTCCTGCTGCTGTTCCGCCAGGTATTGTAACAGGAATCGTATCGGATGTATTGGTTGTATTTAGTGAGCCTATTGTTGTAGGGCTTGCAAAACTTCCGCTGGCATTTGACAACTCAACATTAAAATTGTTCCCTGAAACAAAAACGCCTCCACTGGTGGAATAGGCAAAATTAAATGAAGTTGGGGTACATTGAACACCACTTAAATTATTGATTGAAATTACAGGAAGCCCTTCATTGAATTCGGCAAAAACCACCCCATCGCTTGAAGTAACCATAAAATCAATATCATTGTCTCCATCCATATCTGCAGCTGATACCTCGCTAACTGTATGTGTGGTAAAGAATGAGGTTTGGTTGAATGACCCACTTCCATCATTTACAAGTTTAACACAGGCAAACGAAGCATTTGTTGAAACAATATCAATATCACCATCCCCGTCAAAATCACCGGTTGTTGCCTGGCCTAAAGTAAGTGTAGTGAAATCTGTCCTGGTGTAACTTGTACCATTACCAGAATTGATATATACGGACAGGGGCTTGCTTCCTGCAAAATTAGTTGTGGCAAAATCCAGTTTATTATCTCCGTTGGCATCAAATGGCAAAATGTAAAAAGGCTGGCTGGCTGCGAGGGCGCTTACTGTGGTTGGTGACCCATAGTCTCCACTGGCGTCTCCATAATAGAACTCAATAACTGATGAAGAAGAACTGGTAACAGCCGCATCCATAAAGCCATCATTATTAAAATCACCATTTGCCACGCGGTTTGGCGTATTTGAGAGATTATAAGTTTGCGGGGAATTAAAAGTTAACGCACCGGTATTAAGTATCGCAATCAACCTCGCGGGCCCGGTATTGATCATACTGATATCTAATTTTCCGTCCCAGTCAAGGTCTGCAATGTCAAAGTCTGCATGTGAACCGCCACCTGTGGCCACTGTTGTTACTGAACCGTTAAACAACCCTGCCCCATTATTGGTAGAGATTAAGATACCATTACCACCTGAACTTTGCAATATGATTGCATCCAGATCTTTGTCGTTATCAATATCGGCAAGTCTGACTTTTACAACCGAAGAACCCAGGTTTATTGAAGTACCAGCTGTAAAATTGCCGGCACCATCATTTAAAAAGGGCTTAAGAAATCTGAAACCATTAGCAATATTACCATGTACTGAAACAAAGTCAATATCTCCATCATTATCTAAATCCCCCGTTACAGTATTATTCGGAGAAAACAAATTATTATCGGGCTGCTGGTTAAAGATAAAAGGTGCGGATGCAGCCTTTGCTGTAAATTGTGAAACAAAGCCTGTTGTTGGAGAACATCCACTCGAAGAAATATTAGAGGTGGAATTAGTGGTACTTATTATTTCACCCGGAAAAAAATTAGTTCCGGGGTTAAAGTCTATCGTTTTATTGCTGTTGCTTAAGCCAATGGTCGCACCCGAAACATTATTAAGATATCCTGACTGTGAACCCCAATAATGATTGCTGGATAAAAGGGGGAATGAAAACAAAGGAACATTATAAGTGGTAGAGATATTCGAATTCCTATTGATATCATTGTCATTTTGTAAAGGGTTTACAGAAGTAACGACAGGTGCAGTAAGTGCGGTAATTGTGGCGCTTCCGCTCATAAGTGTTGTACAGCCGCTTCCATCATAATCACCTTCAATAGTATAAACTCCCGGTGTTGTATAATTGGTAAAACTTAAAAAGCCACCGTTTCCAAATGAGAAACCAACCTGGGAACCACTCAGATACATCCTGTATTCAACTCCGGGATCACTAAAGCTTAAATTAATTGACACTCCTGCGCCACCCGGGCAAATATTACCTCCACCACTAACAGTGGCTAAAGGAGGTGAATCGTTAATTACAAATGAAGAGCTTGCAACCGCTGTTGAAGTGGCCGTGTTTGATGATACCCTTACCTGGTAGTTGCCACCAACTGTACTCAACGGAATTGTTACAACCAATGAGCCGGCTACCTGTGAAGATACTGACCCTAAAGTGACAGGGCTGGCAAAGCTTCCGGTATTATCACTTAACTGAACAGTAAATAAATTTCCGGCAGGGAAAGATTGGTTAACAGTCCAGTTAACGGTTACCGTAGATCCTGCACACACAGGAGTGGCATTTACAGAGGTAACAGTTGTGGTATAAACAGTGGTATTATCAAGGTAAAATAAAAGATCAAAATTATCATCTAATGGAGCTGCGGCTATATCAATATCACCATCATTATTTAAATCCCCGGAAGCCAAACCGGTACCCAATCCGTTTAAATCAGAATTAAATGTAAAGGCCCCTGCATTATTTTTATATAGTTGTAAAGCATGGTTACCATCATAACCGAAAACAAGATCCATATCTCCATCTCCGTCATAGTCACCTGAAGTAATACCTTCCGCAGAAAAACCTAGAGCATTTACATTGGCTGATAAAGCACCCGTTCCTGAATTACTCATAAAAGAAAAGCTGTTTGTTGCCGGTCTTATGGCAACCACATCAAGATTTCCATCCCCATTAAAATCTCCCTTTATTATTTTACCTACACCTGTGCCAAGCCCTGAAGATGCTCCATCAAAATAAACTAACTGGCCGGGGCTACCCGCCTGGTTAAAATACTTGTCTATAAAACCATCTCCACTATTTGCCGTTGCAATATCCGGAAGAAAATCATTATTGAAATCTCCGGCCACCATATTAGTATGAAGGAAACTGGTAGAAATGGTTTGAGCAAGCGAAAATGTTGTTCCATTACCGTTATAGATATAAATGAAATTATTGGTTGAACCATTATTAGCGGATACTGCAAAATCTAAAAAGCCATCCCCGTTAAAATCCTCCATTATTATATCATTAGTCACCGAGATCGGAATTGTAATGACAGCCAAAGCTGTGAAAATGCCTGAACCATTATTTCTGAGCCTTGTTACCTGTGAATTGAACCTATTAAGCACCAATATATCTACATCCCCATCCTTATCATAATCACCCAGTTCTGCATCTATGGTACTTCCAAAGGAATAGGTAGTAAATGCTCCATGCCAGCCTGAGCCATTATTCAATGCAACCTTTACATCACCAAACACACCAATATAATCTATAAAACCATCCTCATTTACATCGGCCAGTTTAATATCATTGAAGTTTTCGCCCTGAGAGAAATTCTGTTGAAAGAATGTGGCGGGTGCAACTGCTCCCTTAGCTTTAAAACTATAAGTGTAAGGCTGGCCTACAGCGCATCCTGCAGAAGAACTTGTATTGATATTATGAATAACTGAAATATCCTCACCCGCCTTAAAATCAATAGTAGGGTTAAATCTCACAATTGTACTGCTAGATTGCAGTGAATAAGCTCCTGCCAACAACCCGGATTGGCTTCCATAAACTGCGGCAGATGAGGCAGATGCCGAAGCACCTGACATTGCTGCACCAAACGTTGTGTTGGTATTGCTGTTAAGATTTGTATTAGATGTATTAGCAGAAGGAGAAACAGTTGTTACTGTCGGTGAAGCTGTAATGGTGACAGTTGCTGAACCGCTCATTGTGTTGGTGCATGTAAGCCCGCTTGTGGAAGAGGCAACCACTGTATAAGTCCCCGCGGCAGTAATCCCGGTATAACTAAGTGGACTGCCTGTTCCTGAGATGATATTTCCCGTTGGATTCGAATTAAGTAATAATTGGTAATTGGTGCTTAGATCAGATCCTGAAAGGTTGATGGTAGCACCACTTCCACTTGCACAGGTAGGTCCGCCACCACTAACTGTATATAAAGTAGGCAAAGCCTGTACGGAAACAGAAGCACTGCCTGTCATCATATTTGTACAGGAGGTGCTGTTGTTTGTAGCTTGTATAGTATATAATCCTGCGGCTGTTACGCCATTAAAAGTAATACCCGAACCTGTACCCGCTTGTGTGATTCCGGTTGGTGAACCACCAAGCAATAACTGGTAGGTTGTATTGGTTTGAGTATTTGACAGGCTCACAGAACTGCCCGCACCACCGGAACAATATGATCCTCCACCCGAAACTGAAAATGCTGTTGGCAAAGAATTTACAGTAACAGAAACTGAACCAGACATTGCATTTGTACAGGAAGTTGTATTGTTTGATGCATTTACAGTATAGGTTCCGGCAGTGGTTATATTAGTGAAACTTAATGCACTTCCATTACCGGCCAATGTGGTTACATTTATCAAACCATTTCTTACCAGGGTATAGGTAATACCACTTGCACTTCCTGAAAGGTTAACACTAACTCCCGATCCACCGCTGCAAAGCGTTCCTCCACCGGTAACATTAAATGCAGTTGGTAAAGGGTTGACTGTAATGGTGGCACTGCCAGTCATAAGCGCTGTACATCCTGTTGTGTTATCTGATGCTGATATTGTATATGTGCCTGCTGAAGTTAAACTACCAAAAGTAAGCGGGGCATTCGTTCCCGAAATTGTTGCTCCCGTTGGTGTACCATTTAAAAGTAATGAATATGTTTTTCCGAATTGGCTGCTGCTTAACGTTACTGTAAGCCCCGAACCACCCGAACAATAGCTTCCTCCTCCTCCAACAGTAAAAGCAGTTGGTTGGATACATCCTGCTATAGTAATAATAAAATCGCGTGTTTCACCATTTACATTTGAAGAACAAAAATCTGCCGAAGTAGCCAAAGTGAAGCTGTTTCTAACCAATACTCTCACACGCGTTGTTCCTGTTAAAGATGTACCCGGAACAGTAAATGTGGTGCTTTGAAGATTACTGCTTGCCGGTGAAGCAAAAATAAATTCATTAGCATCGCCATAATCACCATCCTGGTTATAATCGATCCAGACACCAGCGGTTGCTGTTGAGGTACTTGCCCCATCCACACTCACGGTATAAGTGGATAATTGATTTAAAGTGGTGGTGAAAGAAGATGATGGCGAAACATTAAAGTTTCTAAGGTTTCCGCTACATGTTCCTGAAAAACTTAACGTATTTAAATTAAACGTTTGAACAAAATCAGCTGAACAGTTACCACTATATGTTGGATAGCAGTAGCATTTATCACCTACAGATATTACCCTGGAAGCAGAACAGCCTGAATTAGACAAGGTCAAAGTATAATTAGTAGGGCTTGCAGGCGAAGCAGTGACTGTTTGGGTATTGGTAGCACTTAAGCCGGTGCCCGGAGACCATAAATAAGTTGCGGCTGCAGCAGCGGTTAATGTGGTGCTTGTTGCTGAAGCACAGGAAGTAGTAACTGAAACGACAGGAGTTGTTCCTATACCCAGGTTAGTTCCATTATCAACAACAGTTATCGGGGTCAATGTTGGCCTTACTCTTATTCTATAACCGGTGCCCGTAACCACTGATGGTATTGTTACTGATAATGATCCGCTTATACCCCCCTGGGTTGCTGTTCCTAAAATAGTTGCCGAAGCAAAACTTCCACTGGCATCACTTAATTCATAGGTCATTAAATTAGAAGCAAGACTATCTGTCGCTGTCCAACTTACCGTAATGGTTGGATTACTGCAATAAGGTCCTGCGGGAACACTTGCGGTAATACTATAGGAAGCATTCCTGAAAAATGAAGGTTGATCTGTTGAGGTATTCACACCAATAATATCAATATCCCCATCATTATCAAAATCTCCGGTTTTTATTATTTGTGGTCTGCGACTTCCATTTAAAGCTGTTTGGGCCGTAAAACTACCTGAGCCATCGTTTTTAAAAACTGCCATATCATTTACCTGTCCGGCACTGGCAAAAACCATATCCAGATCACAATCTCCGTCAAGATCAGCAAAATCTGCAAAAGCAGGTGCATCAATCCCGCTTACCTGGAACCCTAAGCCGAAATTGAAATCGCCCTGACCAAACCTGTAACGCATTAAGTCATTCGCAAAATCCCCATAAGCAATATCCAGGTTTCCATCATCATTCAGATCGAGGCACTTTAGTCCAAAGGCGCTACCTCCTGTACCAAAACTGGTTCGAAGGGAAAAACCAGAACCGATTTTTAATGTATATATATCAACAGTTGCATCAGTAATATTATAAACAGCCACATCATAAGCAAAATCGTTATTAAAATCACCAGCCACAATAAACAAGTTAGCCTTTCCTGTGCTGGTTACATCTACAAGCGAAAAAGTCCCGGTACCGTTATTACGCAAAAAAAGTAATTGCTGGGTAAAACGATTATCGGCTGCTATATCCAGGTCACCATCACCGTCAAAATCTGCAAGAGCAAGGTCATTAGCTGTATTTGAGCCTGTTACCCCTATTGAAGAATTAACTGTAGCATATGAGGCCGAGCCATTATTTCTAAATAAAGTAATGTTAGTCGATGCTGAATACGAAATCACAAAGTCAGCATCACCGTCATTGTCCATGTCACCTACTTCAAGCCTTAGAGGATTTGAAAAAGGAGTGGTTATAGTGGTTCCTGCAGCAAACGTTCCTGTTCCTGTTCCCAAAAACTGGGTGATGGTAGTAGATGCAGCACCTGTTATTAAAGCCACATAATCCAGGTTGCCATCATTGTTAAAGTCAGCAACTCCAATATCACTAACATTTGCACTAAAAGTGTGACTTTGTGCATTTGAAACAAAAGTTGCAGGACCTGGACCCGCAGCCGCAAAAAATTCATAGGTATATGTATCTCCGATACCTGCACCATTAGAACTTAAAATATTTCCTGTTAAAGTCACAAAAACTTTTTCTCCTCTCTTAAAATTATTAGTTGGATTAAAAGTGATTGTAGAAGTGCCGCTTCCGGAATATGCGCCTGCCTTTACCCCGTTTTTTTGAGCATTTATAATAAAATTGGCCGATGAAGCAGCTGATGCTCCCATGTTAGTGTTATAACTAAGCACCACATTATTTGTAATAGCCGCACAGTCATTATTTACCGAAGGGTTGAATGCACTTACCGAAGGTGGATCCACGGTAATAAAATAATCTTCCGTTTCACCTGTTGCATAGTTGGTACAGGCATTTCCTGCAGCCATGGTGGTTCCGTTTTGGACATCCCTCACCCTTACGCCTATTATTCCTCCCGAAGTTGTGAGGGGAACTGTTATTGAAACAGAATTAATTGTTCCTGGTGCAACATTGGTACCAAGCAAGGTAAACTCTGATGCATCAAAAGTTGTGGAGCCATCCCAATCAAACCAAACCGCCTTTGTTGCATTTACTGTTCCGCCATTGGTAACGCCAAGTGTATAAGTATTGCCCGTTACGAGTGTGGTAGTGGTACTTCCCGATGTTGGATATACGTTGAAGGCGTTTCCGTCAGTACTTGTACAACCTGTTGAATTGGCCAGGGTGTTTAATGTAACATTTGTGATATTTACAGTTGTACAGCCACCACCGGCCGATATTGACTGGCAATAGCAGGTTGCCAGCACTGTAATTGAACTGTCCATGGTACAACCATTGGTATCTGTAGCTGTAACTGTATAAGTGGTAGCTGCAGAGGGAGATGCTTCCACATCAGCTCCGGTTGTTACATTAAGACCGGTTGATGGGGTCCATGTGAAAACAGGAGTGGCAGCATTTGATGAAGCATGCAGGTAAGTTGTATTAACCGAGCACCCCTGGGAAACAACAGAGGCCGATGGGGGACCATAAATTCCAAGGTCTGATCCATTGTCATTTCCACTTGCTCCAAACATACTTGGCAATACACGAATGCGATATCCTGAGCCCGGTGTTACCGAAGGTACCGTGGTTACAAAAGATCCGCTGGTATTTGAGCTCAGCGTACCCAAAATAGTTGGAGTTGCAAAGCTTCCTGTTGCGTTGGATAATTGAATGGAAAATGTGTTGCCGGATAATGTCCCTGAAACCGTCCATGATATGGTCAATGAACTACCAATACAAAGAGGTCCTGAGATAGCGGAAGTGGTCACCACAGGACTGGAATTATCATTCCGCATAAACCTTAGCGGTTGAACACTACCTGAAGGATTACTCTTTTCAATAACATCAATGTCACCGTCACCGTCAAAGTCACCCGTAACCAACAAAGGTGCAGTATTAGGGGTGCTGCTTACTATGCGCGACTGAAATAAATTGAGATTGCCGTTGGTGTTTTTAAATACCTGGGTTAAGATATTATTGATCACCGCGATAGTTCCTGTATTGTAACTTGTTATAACACTCATATCAAGATCGTCATCACCATCAAGATCAGCAAAATCGAAATCATTCGCAGAACCTGTCAATGAGCAGGTAGCAGCAGATGAGAATGCACCGGCCCCGTCATTCCGCATGGTAACTATTACATTGTCATTGGTATTCAAGGCCCCCACATCAAGATCACCATCACCATCAAGGTCAACTATTTTTATTTTCTCAAGCGAAGTATTTGTTCCGGTGTTGTAAACCAATGTAGTAAAAGTTCCATTAGATGCCTGCAGGGAAATACGTATAAAGGCTGAACTGCTGCGGATAGAGGCAATATCCATTCTCCTGTCACCATTAAAATCGCCTGCTACAAAACCGTATACACCACTAAGACTTAAAATTGTAGTTCCACCGGAAAAACCACCAAATCCATTATTCACATAATGCTTAATAACTGTTCCGGTCCTGTCACATGCAACAATATCAAGATCTCCATCAGAATCTATATCTACAGCGCTCATTACTTCAAAAAGTTCTGAGACACTAAAGGCAGCACCTGCAGTAAAATTTGCAGTTCCCCCATTATTAAATATCCTTAGATTATCAGTAGTGGTATTCTGGTTAATAACCACATCAATATCACCATCATTATTACAATCACCTACGGCAAAACTGTATGCCAATGTGGTAGCTGTTCCATCCAATATAACCGCAGGGGCAGCAAATGAACCAGAACCGGTGTTAAGGCAATAAGCCACGCTGCCAAATCCGCCTGCATTAGAGTATAGAAAAACCAGGTCAAGGTCATTATCCCCATCAAGGTCAGCGTTTTCCATCTGGGTAAAAACCCTGTAAGGATCGGACATGGCAGTTGTACTGAAGGCAGAAAACTGGGCAAAGCCACCAATCGCACCAGCCCAGAAATATGAAGTTGAAGGATCAGTTGGAATTACACCGTTGGTGGTATTTCCATTATTAATGATCGCCAGCAATTCACCCGGTAAAAAATTCTTTACAGGATCATAACTAATAACGGTTGTATTATTACCTGAATAAGTACCTCCACCTGTATAACTGTAAGATCCTCTTTTATTCCCGATAACTCTCATGGCAGAATTTGATGCGCTGGGAGAAATCATAATATCGTTAAAACTAACGCTTACATTTGTTGTAAGGGCGGCATCGGAACTATTAGTAGTGGGTGTAGTAGATATAATATCGCCAGGCGCCTGCCCAAACCCATTGAATGAAACAGAAACAAAAAAAACAACCCACAACGAAACGCGTAAAAACTTCTTCATGCTATTTATATAATAATCGTTTTAAACTTTGTAATAATCTTGCTTATATTGCCGTTTAACACAATATTTTAAGCATCGTAAAGTTAAATTAATTTTTATTAACACAAAATTGTTTAATTGTTTTTGCCTTCAATGGCCTGATAGTAAAAGAAATATTTAATCAACTTTTTTTGAAAGGGAATAAACTTTTGCATTTGTTGAATGTTATTCAGAGCATTAAAATTCCTTTAAAAACAGCATATTTGCAAACAAATTAGCTCATGCTTGAACTATTAAATAAAAACACTCCCGGGCCTTTAAAAGCTTTAGCTGAAAAGGTGGCTGGTAAGCAAAGAATTTCCGTTGAGGATGGAATTTTATTATTTGAAAAGGCAGACCTGTCCTTTCTTGGTGTGCTTGCCAATTATGTGCGCGAAAAAAAGAACGGGAACTATACCTATTTCAACCGCAATTTTCACATTGAGCCCACCAACATTTGCGTGTTCGATTGTAAATTCTGTAGCTATTCCAGGTTACTCAAGCAAAAGGAGGAAGGATGGGAATTGAGCGAGGCGCAAATTCTTGATAAAGTAAAAAGTTACGAAGGTCAGGCCATTACCGAAGTGCATATTGTGGGTGGGGTGCACCCAAAAATGGGACTTCATTATTTTGCTTCACTCATTAAAAAAATAAAAGAAATAAGGCCCGATCTCCATGTAAAGGCATTTACAGCGGTAGAGCTGGAATATATGTGCCGCAAGGCAAAAGTAAGCTATAAAGAAGGCCTGCAGATCCTTAAGGATCACGGACAGAATTCTTTACCCGGTGGCGGTGCGGAAATATTTGATGAGCAGGTAAGGGCAGAGATCTGTGAAGATAAATGCACTTCAGCCCAATGGCTGGAAATTCATGAAACAGCACACAGCTTGGGAATGCCGAGTAATGCCACTATGCTGTATGGTCATGTTGAAACCTATTCACATCGTATTGATCACATGAACAGGCTTCGCACCCTGCAGGATAAAACAAATGGCTTCAATACTTTTATCCCTTTAAAGTTCCGCAATAAAGGCAACCAGATGAGCCATATTAAAGAAGTTAGCGTGGTGGAAGACCTGCGCAACTATGCTGTTTCGCGTATCTTTATGGACAATTTTAACCATATAAAAGCCTACTGGCCCATGATCGGCAGGACAACCGCGCAGATAAGCATGAACTTTGGCGTGGACGATATGGATGGGACCATTGATGATTCTACCAAAATATACAGCATGGCAGGCAGTGAAGAGCAAAACCCAGCCCTAACTACAAGCCAGTTGGTTGAGCTGATAAAACAAGGCAACAGGACACCGGCAGAAAGGGATACACTTTACAATATCATTAAAGATTACAGTAAAGAAGTTTCAGAAGAAGTATCATTCTAAATAAAAACCATTAGCCTGCGGTAGGTATATCGACCACGTTATTGCCGCCTGTCATTGTGGCCCCGAGCCGCAAGAGCCGCAATCTGCTATCTACTCACCACTCTAATTAGTCGACCCTCAAAAAGTCATTTTGAAATTTTGAGCAAATAATATGTTGTAAACAAACAGAAAGATGTTTCTGATGAGTAACCAACATTTAATTGCCTCTGTGCGCCAGAGGTTCATGACTCGTTTAAAGTTCATAGCAGCTGCGGCCAGCATAACATTTATTTCATCACCAATTATTCCTTTAAGGTAATTTCTGGACATCCTGTAGTGTTGCTTTAAATGGCCTATAACAGGCTCTATTGCAGCTCTTCTACTATGCTTTTTGCGTTTGGTTTTGGTAATATTTTTATCTGGTTTTGGGGTGTAAATATTTGTAGTGCTTACTTGCTTGGGTCCCTTGTATCCCCTATCTACATACACATTTACAGCTTTCCTGGATGTTAGCCTTTCATATTGCTCCAGTGCTTTGGGCAATGTTTTGCTATCGTGATCAGTACTGTTGAAGTTTAACGCACCCACAATTACCCCTTTGTTTTGTGTGATTAATAAGGATGCTTTACTTCCAAACTCGTAGCGCTTGTGTTCTTTGCCTTTGGTGTAGCATTTAACCTGGGGCTCGTGTAAACTGTATGTTTTATTACTATCGCTTCGCTTTTGTGCTAATACTTTTTCATAAAGTGATAAGGCCGTGCTGTGTTTGTTTAATCTATCTGCAGTTAGCTTGCGTTTAAGTTCTCTTACTAAAACACCGGCAATGGTCTTTATCTTTTTTCCAGCCTTTTTTGCGCTGCCTGATCCATGTTTGGTTTTCTTGAAACGTTGAATGGTACTGAGTTTTTTCACTGTCTGGCTATAGCTTTGTCTTAATTCTATCTGCTCATCATTAGCTATGGATCTGCACTCCCTGATAATTTTTTTGTACAGTTTATCGTCTGTAGGATAGGTAATGTTCTTTTCCTGTATGGTGGTATCTCCACTTAAGTTATCATCATTACCATCATCTCCGTTTACTGCAATACTTTCTTTCAAAATCAGTTCTGCTCCTTCCGGGCCAACTCTTTTCCTGAACTCTACCAGTTCTGTTGGCACACATGGCGGTTGCCCGCTAAAACAGACTTCGCCACTAAAATATTGATAGTAGGCATTCTCTGCCCACTGGTCAACCACACTCTCATCACTTAAATTGCGGAGTTGTTTTAAAATCAGTAACGATACCATCAGCCGGATTGGTTTGGCCGGTTTGCCATGGGTTGCACTGTAATGCCTGGAAAAGGCTTTGTCAAACACACTCCAGTTAATGGTTTGAGCCAATTTATACAACGGGTGATGATGGTTCAGTTGTTCTTCAAATGTGCTGTAAAAACCCATTTGTGAACTGTTTTTTTGTTTTGCGAGCATAAACAAATTTGCCGCTTTTTTAACCTATTTCCGCTTTTCCCGGCAATCTTTTTTTAAGCCCTTTTTCAACAGTCTCAATAAAATCAAACCTTACAGAATATTTGAGGGTCGACTAATTAGTAAGTGATATAATTAATTTAATATCTTCGTAATTGATTTTTTTAAATGAAAACCACCGTGAAGAAAATTTCTTTTGCATTATTCCTGGCCTTTTTAACTACACGAACAATTGTTGCACAGGTTGTGATCAATGAGTATTCCTGTGCCAATGATAATGTGATTGCCGATAATTATGGCCAGTTTGAAGATTGGATCGAGTTATACAATGCCGGAACTTCACCTGTTGATCTTAGCGGCTACCATTTAAGTGATAATAAAAATTTGCCAACCAAGTGGACAATACCTTCAGGCGTTTTAAACCCCGGTACTTTCAGGTTATTTTTTGCTTCTAAAAAGGATAACAGTGTGAGTATTTGGAGCCACACAAATTTTAAATTAAAACAAACTACAGCCGAAGAAATTGTACTGGCTGATGCATCAGGAACTATTATTGATTCGATCACCATACGACCAACGTTATTAAATCATTCCAATGGAAGAACAACAAATGGAGCAGCTACATGGAGTGTTTTTAAAGTTCCTACACCAGATGCTGCAAATACTGGCGCCTACTCTGGTTATGCACCAAAACCAACATTTAATATCGGACCCGGATTTTATCCGGGCACTCAAAACCTGGCAATAGCTTCTACCGATCCTAATTGCACAATAAGATACACTACTGATGGAAGCGATCCACTACCCACTTCAACATTATATTCCAATCCAATTAATGTTGATTCCACTACATTAATAAGAGTCAGATGTTTCAGTTCAAACACTTTGGTGTTACCAGGGTTCATTGAATCAAATACCTACTTTATCAATATCACGCATACACTACCCGTTGTTTCTTTAAGTGGTGATTATTCAGCCTTATTTAGCAGTTGGGGACAGCGCTATCCTTCAGGTTTGGAATATTTTGATAAAACCGGTGCTTTCCAGTTTGAAGGCTATGGCGAATCGGACAAGCATGGGAATGACACATGGGCATACCCTCAAAGAGGGGTTGATTACGTTGTAAAAGATGAATATGGTTATAATAATGAATTTAACTACCAGATATTTCATACCAAAACCAGGCAAAAATTCCAGCGATTAATTTTAAAAGCGGCAGGTAGCGACAATTATACCGGGTTTGGGGGTAATAGCAGTCATATCAGGGATGCATTTATTCAATCATTGGGTGAAAGGGCCGGCCTCGAAGTGGATTATAGGGCAAGCGAAAGTTGTGTTGTTTATATCAATGGTGAATACTGGGGAGTATATGAACTGAGAGAAAAAGCAATGGACCCGGATTATACTGAATATTACCACGGTCAAAAAGAAGAAGACCTCGATTGGATAAGCTATTGGGGAGCGCCAACTGTGCGTTATGGAAGCTCTTCAGATTGGGTCGACCTATACAACTACATTACGTCAAATAGTATGGCAAATATGGCAAATTACAACCAGGCTGAAAGCAGGATTGAAATAAACAGTGTGATAGATTATATGATCATCAATACCTGGGGAGTAAATTCCGATTGGATAAACTGGAACTGTATGTGGTGGAGAGGAAACGGCACGCCAAATGTAAAATGGAGATATGTGAATTGGGACATGGATAATACCTTTGACCTGGGACAAAATTATTCAGGATGGCAAACTACTGAATATACTGCCGACCCATGTGACCTAAGCGCTAACTTTTCAAATACCGGACCTTATATGGGCCATTTCGATATATTTAATTCATTGATGGATAATTACACATTTAGAAATATGTTTTTAAATAGGTACTCCCAATTAACACAATCTTATTTTAGTTGTAATTATGCGATACCATTTCTCGATAGCATGGTGGCCAATATTGCCCCTGAAATGCCCGGACAAATTGCTCGGTGGGGTGGAAACATCAGTACCTGGCAAAACAATGTTCAACTTTTGAAGGACCAGGTATTGGGTAGGTGTTCGGTAATTACCCAGGGGATTGCAGATTGCTATGGATTTGTTGGTATAAATGATACAAAGCTTAACAAGGGTTTAGTTGTATTTCCAAATCCGGGCAAAGGACTTTTTACTGTTTCTTCCGCTTCAAAAATTAAACAGGTAAAGCTGTTTGATATATGCGGCAAAGAAGCAGAAGTTTTTTCCGAAAAGAGGAATGACAATAATTTGAGTTTATTGATTGAAATGAAAGGGGTTTACCTGCTCCAGGTAACAGATATCAATAATAATATCCAATCACACAAAGTTATTGTGAATTAACTGTAGTCTGGAGATTTTTATTTTCTTCAACAATCTTTGCTGATTTTGATACAAGTTCTCCATTCCCAAAAGTAATTGCTACTCATCCTCTTCCTCACCATCTTTCCCGGCATTGGCCATATTTATGGCATCGGGCTTTTCGGGTTTGCCAATGGTTTTATAGGTTCCTTCACCGGCAAGGATAGAAGTATAAAGGGTTTTATTGGTTAGCGTTTTAATGGCCTCTTTAATATCTATATCATCATCAAAGGTGCTTTCAATTCTTCCATCCTGGTAATAATAACGCGAGGCAATTTCAGATTCAAGCAATTCCTTGATCTCCGGTTTAAATAAAGTTAGGTCGTTCTTTTTAATGAGGTTGATCTTTTCCCTGAGCTTTTCATAATCGGTTTTTACATTGTCGTAATAGTTCTCTTTTACAGAGGCCTTTTCAAGTGCTTCAAGCTTTTCTTCACTGGCGGTTTTATATTTAAAATTTGATTGCTGTACAGTGGCTGCAAACTCATTGTATTCCTGCTCACTTAATGCAAAAGTTTTGGCAGGTGCTATGCTCTCATGTTTTGCCCTGTAATTGGTGGCGTAATTAAATATATGGTAGTTCTGCACTAAGCTCAAAGAGATCAAATGAAATTTCTCAGGGCTGGTGATGATATCAGGATAAATACCGCTGCCATCATACACACTGCGGTTGTTTTTGGTTTTAAATTCAGAGATGAGCGAATCGGCCACTTTGATCACACTTCCGTCTTTATTGCGGTGGGTATAATCAAGCGCCTGTATACAACGCCCGCTTGGGGTATAATATTTTGCAATGGTCACTTTTAAAAGGCTGTTATAGGCAAGACTCAATGTTTGTTGTACCAGGCCTTTTCCATAAGTTCTTTCACCTATGATTACGCCACGGTCAGTTTCCTGGATGGCGCCTGTTACAATTTCCGATGCTGATGCTGAGCCATTATCAACTAATAATACCAAGGGAATTTCTGTATCCACCGGGTTCGCAGTGGCATAATACTGCGTGTTATTGGCTTTAACTTTTCCTTTCTGGCTCACCACCAATGTACCCTTCGGCACAAACAGGTTAACGATCTTCACTGCTTCCTGTAATATGCCACCTCCATTGCCCCGCAGGTCGAGCACCACGCCTTTAATATGCTTTTTCTCTTTCAGGTTCACCAAAGCCTCTTTTACCTGTGCAGAGCAATTATCTAAGAACTTATCTAATTTGATATAACCTATCTCATCATTGATCATCCCGTAATACGATACATTTTTGATCTTGATCTCTTCGCGCGTTAAAGTTTTATTCAATGGCAAAACTTCACCGGTCCTTTGCAGGGTAAGTTTTAACGGTGTATTCCTTGGGCCTTTTAATAAATTGCTGATGTCATCCACTTTTTTAGTGCTAAGGTCCTGGTCATCTATTTTCAACACCACATCACCGGCCCTTATATCTGCCTTCTGTGCCGGGTAACCAAAGTAGGGCTCAGCGATCACCACGTGGCCATCCTGTTGTTGCACCAGGGCGCCAATACCTCCATATTCATTACTCACATGTGTACGCTGGTAATCTTCCACATCACTTTCACCAATAAATTCAGTATAAGGGTCAAGCGATTCGAGCATGGCATTGATGCCTTTGGTGATCAACGGACCCGAATTTACATTGTCAACATAATTAGCATTCAGTTCCCTGAAAAGAGTAACGAATATGTCGATGCTTTTAGAGATCTCAAAATTATTTGATTCCTCGAATGCATAAAAACTCACTGAACTTATCACAAGCGCAATGATGATGATATGCTTCGAGAATTTTTTTAATAAAGGCCTTTGATCCATTGAATGCTTTGCGATTGTAATGATTAACAATCAAATTTAATTAAAAAAACAGCCTTAATTTTATTTTTCCAAAATTTAACTTCATTTAGTAAAGTCAATGATGAGTTCAGCAAGCACTTTTGGCGCCTCCAGGTTAATGGTATGCCCGCAATTCTCAATTACCTTTAATACAGATCCTGCAATAGCTGCATGCACTTCCTCGGCAAAATAAACCGGGAAAAGAGAATCATTCTCGCCCTGGATAATGAGTGTGGGAACATCAATTTTTTTAAGGTTTTCCCTGTAATCGGGCCTTTCTTCGGTAGCCATCATTAATTTAAAAATATTGGCTGCATCAGGCTTAAGGTCTTTTCTTAAATTCTTAAGCGTATCAATGGGTATATAAGGATTATCGAAATAACTTTTTCCAAGCACATAAGGCAGCATCACATCAAGCAAAAGGTCGTATCCGCCAAAGTGCAGTGCGTTTTTCCACGACAATTCTATTGACCTGTAAAGCGGGGTTTTATGCGCAAAGGTGCTGATGAGTATCAATTTTTTTACCTGCAGCGGATGTTTTAAAACCAGGTGCTGTGCAATTAAGCTACCATAAGAAATGCCGGCCACCACAACCCCCTGCCCGAAAACATGTTGGCATAAGCCGAATATATCATCCGCGTGTTCATCAAAGCTGCGGTGTTTTTCTGCCCTGCCCGATCTTCCCTGGAATATGACATCAACCAATAAAATATGGTGGTCCATCAATTGCGGGTTAATCACAAATTCCCATGCAATGGTGGTTTGTGTTAAGCCATTTAAAAAAATGATTTTTTTTTCCGATTTTTCATTGCCGCGGGTCTCGTAATAAAGATCAAGGTTATCCTGTGTTTTAAATATCATGCTTACTCTTTTCTCTTGTTTGTTTTTTCTTCATAAAAGTGCATTTCTTTCACATACTCGTAAACCTTATCGGGAAAGAAAAACCTGGTGTCTTTTTTATTTTTAATGGCAGTCCTTATCATCGTGGAAGATATTTCTATCACCGGTGCTTCAATATGTTTAATGTTAGGATGTGTGATCGTGTTGCCTTTTGCCTCATTCATCCGCGGATATACATAAACCTCATAACCATTTAAAATGGCCTCATAATTTTTCCATTTGGTAATGGTGTTGATATTGTCAGCACCCATCATCAAAACAAAATTCATGTCAGGATATTTTTCACTTAAGTGAAGTAATGTATTGATAGTATAAGATGGTTTGGGCAATTTGAATTCAATATCAATTGCTTTAAAATTACGTTCATCTTCCACAGCTATCCTCACTAATTGTAACCTATGGCTTTCAGCCAGTAATGATGCTTTATCCTTTAGGGGGTTCTGCGGACTTATCACAAACCATATGGCGTTAAGCTCAGTTTCATTAAGGATATATTTGGCAAGCATCAGGTGGCCATTATGTATAGGGTTAAATGAGCCAAAAAACAAGCCTACCTTTTTATTTTTTTTATCCATTGCTCCTGCAAAATAAATATAAAAACCGGTAATGTTTTAGTTTAATCCTTTTTGCCACAGATTGCACAGATTTTGTAATTGGCTGGGCGTCCCCGCCAACCAACGAATACGAACTCAGCGTGGCTGGATAAATTCGTTCCATAATTGAGGTTAGCAGGGGCGCTCAACCTCTAACAAGAGTTATTCAAACAAAAAAAAGGATAAAACTTTCGCCTTATCCTTTTTCTCATTAACCAAAATAAACTCTATTCTCTTAGTCCTCTTTCTTTTTGCGAGGTGCTCTTTTAGGTTTTTCAGGAGCTGCAGCTTTAGTATCTTCTGCTTTAGTTTCTGTTGCTTCAGGAGCGGCTGCTGTTGCCTCATCCTTTTTGGCACCACCACGACTTCTACGTGTAGCTTTTTTAACGGGTGCTGCTTTTGGTGTATCCTGAATAAATTCGTTGAAATCAACCAATTCTATCATACACATTTCAGCATTATCGCCAATACGGTTTCCTGTCTTAAGAATGCGGGTATATCCACCCGGCCTTGAAGCTACCTTTACACTAATATCTTTAAATAAAGTAGCAACTGCTTCTTTTTGCTTTAAATAAGCAAATACAGTCCTGCGTGAGTGTGTTGTATCTGACTTTGATTTTGTGATCAGGGGCTCAACGTATGTACGTAATGCCCTGGCTTTTGCCAAAGTGGTATTGATACGCTTGTGCTCTATTAGCGAACAGGCCATATTAGCTAACATAGCTTTACGATGCGAACTTGTACGCCCTAAATGATTTAATTTTTTACCGTGTCTCATTGTTTTTAGTATTGAGATGTGAGATGTGAGATGTGAGATGTGAGACCGAGATCATTATCTCTCATTTCTCAAATCACATACCTATTATCTCATATCTATTTTAATCTTTATCTAATTTATATTTTGCAACATTCAATCCGAAGTGCAGGTTCTTTGATGCCACTAACTCTTCAAGTTCTGTCAACGATTTTTTACCAAAGTTCCTGAATTTTAAAAGGTCGTTTTTATTGAAAGCCACAAGCTCACCAAGCGTTTCAACATCAGCAGCTTTTAAGCAGTTCAATGCACGAACCGAAAGATCCATATCACCTAGTTTAGCTTTTAATAACTGGCGCATGTGTAATGAATGTTCATCAAACTCTTCAGTTTCCTTTTTCTCTTCCACATCAAGTGTTATACGCTCATCACTGAACAACATGAAATGGTGGATAAGGATCTTGGCCGCTTCTTTCAAAGCCTCTTTCGGATGAATACTTCCGTCAGTAGTAATGTCCATAACTAACTTCTCATAGTCAGTTTTTTGCTCCACGCGGAAGTTCTCGATATTATATTTTACATTTTTGATGGGCGTGTAGATTGCATCAATTGGAATAACACCTGCTACTGCATTGTTAGGCTTATTCTCTTCAGCGGCAACATAACCACGACCTTTTTCGATCATCATCTCAATTTTCAGCTTCACATTGGTTTCCATATTGCAAATCACAAGATCCGGGTTCAATACCTGGAACCCTGAAGTGAATTTACCAATATCGCTTGCAGTAAAGGTGCTTTTACCGGAAACTGTAACTATAAGTCTTTCGTTTTCTGTTCCTTCAATTTGTTTTTTAAACCTTACCTGTTTTAAATTAAGGATTATTTCAGTTACATCTTCTACAACACCTTTAATGGTAGAGAATTCATGGTCAACTCCTTCTATTTTAATATAAGTAATAGCAAAGCCCTCAAGGGAAGAAAGTAATATTCTTCTTAATGCGTTGCCGATTGTAATACCATATCCGGGTTCAAGCGGACGAAATTCAAACTGACCTTCTGTATCAGTTGAATTAAGCATAATTACCTTATCAGGTCTTTGAAATGCTAAAATTGCCATTAGTGCTTATTATATAGGTTTAATTAAAATTATTTATTTGATTAACGTGAGTACAACTCGACTATAAGTTGTTCTTTAATGTTTTCAGGAACCTGTGCGCGTTCAGGAACTGCAATAAATTTACCTTCTTTTGTATCCGCATTCCAATCCAACCATGGGAAAGATCTTTTGTTTGCTGAAATGGAATGGTTGATCACTTCAAGTGAGCGTGATTTTTCGCGGACAGTGATCACATCACCTACTTTTAATGTATATGACGGGATATTCACCACATTACCATTTACAGTGATATGTGCGTGAGAAACTATTTGGCGTGCAGCGCTTCTTGTAGGTGCAATGCCTAAACGGTAAACAGTATTATCCAGCCTTGATTCGATCAACTGGATCAATACCTCACCTGTTACACCATGCGCTCTTGAAGCACGCTCGAATATATTGGCAAACTGTTTTTCAAGAATACCATAAGTATATTTTGCTTTTTGTTTCTCCTGCAACTGCACTGCATATTCTGATTGTTTTGCACGTTTTTTATTTTGTCCGTGCATTCCCGGAGGATAATTCTTTTTCTCTAAAGCACGGTCAGGACCAAATATTGGCTCCCTGAATTTCCTTGCTATTTTTGACTGAGGACCTGTGTACCTTGCCATTTCTTATTATTATAAATTTTAAATTACTTTACTATATATCATTTCGAATAACTCTTAACTCCGGATTCTTCAATCTGAATTAAAAATTAAACTCTTCTTCTTTTTGCAGGACGGCAACCGTTGTGCGGCATTGGTGTACAATCCATAATTTCCGTTACCTCAATACCTGAGTTGGAAATACTTCTGATCGCTGATTCACGACCTGCACCAGGGCCTTTTACAAATACCTTAACTTTTCTTAAACCAGCTTCGTGAGCTACTTTAGAGCAATCTTCACCTGCCATCTGAGCAGCATAAGGAGTGTTTTTCTTTGACCCCTTGAAACCCATTTTACCGGCTGACGACCAGGCGATAACTTCTCCTGAAGTATTGGTCAAAGAGATAATGATGTTATTGAAGGTTGCATTAATATGTGCTTCTCCAACTGCCTCTACCCTTACTACTCTTTTCTTTACGGCTGCTTTAACTGTTTTTGCCATTGTATATCTTAAAAATTATTGAATTAATTATTTAGTTACTTTCTTTTTGTTAGCAACTGTCTTCTTTTTACCTTTCCTGGTACGGGCATTGTTTTTGGTTGTTTGACCACGAACAGGTAAACCTGAACGATGTCTAACACCACGATAACTGCCTATATCCATTAAACGTTTAATGCTTAACTGAACATCTGAGCGCAAAGACCCTTCAACTTTAAACTTCTCATTAATGATGTTACGGATATTGGTCAATTGTGTATCGTCCCAATCCTGTACTTTAACATCCCAATGAATGCCAGCTTCAGAAAGTATCTGTTGGGCAGACCTTCTGCCTATTCCATAAATATAGGTCAAACCTATTTCACCTCTTTTGTTTTTTGGTAAGTCAATACCGGAAATTCTAGCCATTATACTTAAAAATTATCTTATTATTAAAAGTCAACAAATTGTTACCCTTGTCTTTGTTTAAACTTAGGATTTTTTTTGTTAATCACATATAGGCGACCTTTTCTACGCACTATTTTGCACTCAACACTTCTTTTTTTGATTGATGCTCTTACTTTCATTTTTTCTTTTTTTATTCAATTAACCGGTTTCCCGGGTATACAATTTTTATTTATATCTGAATGATATCCTTCCCTTTGACAAGTCGTAAGGCGACATCTCCACTTTAACTTTATCGCCAGGCAAAATGCGGATGTAATGCATTCTCATTTTACCTGATATGTGAGCAGTTATTACGTGTCCATTTTCCAACTCCACCCTGAACATTGCATTGCTTAATGCTTCAATAATGGTTCCGTCCTGCTCTATTGATGACTGTTTAGGCATCTATCTTTTTTACTTTTTTACTTTTTATTTTTTAATACTTCTTCTATATAATCAAACGAGGATAAAATATCTGCTTCACCTTTTCTTACTGCAATGGTATGCTCAAAGTGAGCTGAAAGTTTACCATCGGCAGTTCTTATTGTCCAGTTATCATTATCCTTTACAATTTCCTTTTTTCCAAGGTTGATCATTGGTTCAATGGCCAGTATCAATCCTGTCTTTAATAACATTCCCCTACCCTTTTTCCCGTAATTAGGAACTTCAGGCGGCTCATGCAGATTTCGTCCAACACCATGACCCACTAATTCTCTAACCACCGAGTATCCACCATTTTCAGCATGATTTTGAACTGCTTCAGAAATATCACCGATCCTTTTTCCGTTCACCGCCTCCCTTATTCCTGCATACAAACTTTCTTTTGTACACTTCATCAGGTTTTCAGCCTCTTCGGATATTTTTCCTACACCAAAAGTGTAAGCAGAATCACCATAATATCCATTCTTAACAACCCCACAATCTACGGATATGATATCTCCCTCTTTCAGTTCATAATTTCCCGGTATTCCATGCACCACAGCAGAATTAACTGATATACACAGGGTATTAGGAAACCCTTCAAAACCTTTAAAAGCAGCCACCGCCTTATTATCTTTAATAAAGGTTTCGGCAACTTTGTCCAGTGTTATGGTTTTAACTCCGGGTTCAATAGCTTTGGCAACTTCGGCCAAAGTTTTAGCAACAAGTAAAGAACTCTCCCTAACTAACTCAATCTCTTCGCTGGTCTTATAATATACCATCTTAAAACCCCCGCCCCATTTATAACTAGTTTGTAACCATTGAAACAGGAGAAGGATTAGATCTTCCCTTTATCCTTCCGCTTTTCATTAATCCATCATAATGACGCATTAATAAATGACTTTCAATTTGTTGCAAAGTATCTAACACCACGCCAACCAATATCAGTAATGAAGTACCTCCATAAAAGTGTGCGAATTGTGCATTAATTCCCAGTTTAGTTGCAAATGCAGGTAAAATAGCTACAAAGGCAAGAAATAATGAACCGGGCAATGTAATTTTTGACATAATAGCATCAATAAATTCAGCTGTTTTTTTACCTGGCTTAACACCCGGCACAAAACCACCATTTCTTTTCATATCATCTGCCATTTGATTAGGATTAATGGTAATTGCTGTATAGAAATAAGTAAAAGCAATGATCATTACAGCGAACATAAAGTTATGCCAGAAACCCGTATAATCTGAGATGACAGAAACAAAACTGTTAACGGCAGAAGACTCTGAAAAACCTGCCACAGTTAAAGGGATGAACATAATTGCCTGTGCAAATATGATAGGCATAACACCGGCTGCATTCACCTTTAAAGGGATGTATTGTCTTACACCTCCATATTGTTTGCTTCCAACAATTTTCTTGGCAAACTGCACCGGAATTTTTCGTGTGCCCTGAACCAGCAATATTGAAACAACAATGATAAGGAACAGGATCACTAATTCAACCAATAAGATAACAAGACCACCGCCTTGATTTTCTAATCTCGAAACAAACTCCTGGATAAATGCCACAGGTAAATTAGCAATAATCCCGATCATGATGATCAATGAAATACCATTACCGATTCCCTTGTCAGTGATCTTCTCGCCTAACCACATAATGAATATGGTACCTGAGACAAGAATAACAATTGAAGTAATCCAGAACATAGTATCATTATGCATCCTGGCAGCAACAGGAACCTGGGAAGCTATATAACCCGGGGCTTGTAATACAGTTACAATTACAGTTAAAAACCTTGTATATTGATTGATCTTTTTTCTTCCGCTTTCACCTTCTTTCTGCAAACGCTGAAAATGCGGGATGGCTAAACCCAACAACTGCATCACAATTGAAGCAGAGATATAAGGCATAATACCTAACGCAAAAATAGATGCTCTTGAAAAGGCACCGCCCGCAAAGATATTGATCAACCCTGCCAATCCGCTTGGGGCGCCATTTACTTCCTGAAGTGCAATAGAATCAACACCCGGAAGAATTACATATGAACCCAAACGATATATCAACAGAAAACCAAGGGTGTTAAGGATCCTGGTCCTTAACTCCTCAATTTTATAAATGTTTTTAATTGTATTGATAAAATTCTTCATAGTTTATTTTAGCGTTACTGCTGAACCACCTGCTGCTTCAATAGCAGCTTTTGCTGTTGCCGAAAAAGCATGAACTGTTACATCCACTTTTGCTTTTAACTCGCCTCTTCCAAGGATCTTGATAAGGTCTTTTTTAGCAGCCAAACCATTGTTCACCAATACTTCCATATTGATTGCACCGGCTTTTGTTTTATCAGCAAGCTGTTGCAAAACATCAAGATTAATTCCACGGTATTCCACACGGTTAAAGTTCTTGAAACCAACCTTTGGTAAACGTCTTTGCAATGGCATCTGGCCACCTTCAAAACCAACCTTGCTTGAGTAACCTGAACGGGATTGTGCTCCTTTATGACCCCTTGTAGAAGTTCCACCTCTACCCGATCCCTGGCCGCGCCCGATTCTTTTTCTATTTTTTGTTGAGCCTTTGGCAGGTCTCAAATCGCTTAAATTCATTTTGCTAACTATATAATGAGTTATTACTCTACTATTTTTACTAAGTGACTTACTTTATTCACCATTCCACGCACCTGTGGATTATCCTGCGCTTCAATTACCTGGTGCATTTTGGTAAAACCTAATGCCCTTAAAGTTCTTTTCTGACGCTCCGGCCTGTCGATACCGCTTTTTACCTGGGTTATTTTAAATGTTGCCATGCTTAATATTATTATCCGTTAAATACTCTTGACATACTTACACCACGTTGCTGTGATACAGTTATTGCATCTCTCATCTGGACCAAAGCATCGATTGTTGCTTTCACCACGTTGTGCGGGTTTGAAGAACCTTTTGATTTAGCCAGTACGTCCGTTACACCAACACTTTCCAATACAGCACGCATCGCACCACCTGCAATTACACCTGTACCATGTGCTGCCGGTTTTAAGAAAACGCGGGCCCCGCTGTATTTACCATATTGCTCATGGGGAACTGTTCCTTTGATGATAGGTACTTTGATAAGGTTTTTCTTGGCATCTTCAATTCCTTTGGTAATTGCATCGGTTACCTCTTTTGCTTTTCCAAGGCCATAACCAACAACACCATGCTCATCTCCAACCACTACGATAGCCGAAAAACTGAAAGTCCTTCCTCCTTTGGTTACTTTGGTAACGCGCTGAACGCTTACTAATTTATCCTTAAGCTCGATATCGCTGGACCTTACTTTTTTTATTTGTGCGTTTGACATTTATATCTTTCTGAAATAATGTATGATTAAAAATTTAAACCGGCTTCTCTTGCAGCCTCGGCCAATGATTTTACCCTTCCATGGTATAGATACCCGTTACGGTCAAATCTTACAGTTTTAATACCTGCAGCCACAGCTTTATCAGCGATAAGTTTGCCTACAAGTTTTGCCTGTTCTATTTTCGGAACTTTTTGACCAGCTACTTCTTTTACTTTTGAAGATGCTGATGCCAGGGTTACACCATTGGTATCATCTATCAACTGTGCATATATCTGCTTGTTGCTTCTGAATACTGACAGGCGCGGGCTTGAGGAATCCCCTGTAACTACCTTACGGATTCTCATTTTTAATCTTGCCCTTCTTGCCTCTTTTGTTAGTGCCATTGTTTTATTTTCTGAATGTTCTTAAAATATTATTTACCTGCTGATTTACCTGCTTTTCTGCGCAATTGCTCATTTACGAACTTGATACCTTTTCCTTTGTATGGTTCAGGGGTTCTTAATGACCTGATCTTAGCAGCTACCTGCCCGATCAATTGCTTATCGGATGATGTTAAAGTAATAGTAGGGTTTTTACCACGCTCCGTAGCAGTAACTACTTTCACTTCTTTTGGAAGCTCAATTGAAACGTTATGGGAAAAACCTAATGTAAGCTCTAACATTTGTCCGTTATGAGCCGCACGATAACCAACACCAACAAGTTCCTGTTCAATCTTATATCCTTCGGACACACCTTTTACCATGTTGCTTAACAACGAACGGTATAAACCATGCAATGCCCTGTGATTTTTTTCTTCGGTAGCCCTTGAAAGCACTGCTTTATTTTCTTCTATATTAATACTGATAGCAGGGTCTACTTTTTGTTCCAATGTGCCTAATTTTCCTTTTACGGAAATTACATTCTCATTAGAAACTTTAATTTCGACTCCAGCCGGTATATTTACGGGTAATTTTCCTATCCTTGACATGATTTTGAATTTAAGAAATGTAACAAATTACTTCACCACCAATGTTCAGATTCCTGGCTTCTTTATCAGTCATCACACCTTGTGATGTTGAGATGATAGCAATACCCAAACCATTCATTACCTTAGGCAGGTTAGAATGGCCGGCATACTTCCTTAAACCCGGTTTGCTTACACGCAGCATCTGGCGTATAGCAGGTAATTTGGTTGTCTGGTGATACTTCAAGGCTATTTTGATAGAGCCTTGTACGTTTTCGTTCTCGAATTTGTAATTGAGGATATAACCTTTATCAAAAAGAATTTTTGTAATTTCTTTTTTGATGTTTGATGCAGGGATTTCAACTACCCTGTGATTTGCCATGATGGCGTTTCTTAACCTTGTTAAGTAATCTGATATTGGATCTGTCATTGTTTTAAATATGTTACTCCGCCCGCAGAGTAATTATAATTAATAATATATTTTAATTCTATTTTACCAGCTTGCTTTCACAACGCCCGGTATCTTACCATTTAGGGCCATTTCCCTGAAGGTGATCCTTGACAAACCAAATTGCCTGATATAACCTCTTGGACGACCTGTTAATTTGCAACGGTTACGCATTCTGATAGGTGAAGAGTTACGTGGCAGCTTCTGAAGACCCACATAGTCCCCGGCAGCCTTTAACTGAGCCCTTTTATCAGCATATTTTGCAGCAAGTTTGGCTCTCTTCACCTCTCTTGCTTTCATTGATTCTTTTGCCATACTTATTTCTGGTTTTTAAATGGTAATCCAAATTGTTTTAATAATGCAAATGCTTCAGCGTCTGTATCAGTTGACGTCACAAAGGTAATATCCATTCCCATTATTTTGTTAACTTTATCAATTTTTATCTCAGGAAATATAATTTGCTCAGTTACACCCATGGTATAATTTCCCTTTCCATCAAATGATTTTTCATTGATACCACGGAAATCACGGATACGGGGCAAAGCAACAGAGATCAGCCTGTCTAAAAATTCATACATTTTATCTCCACGCAAAGTTACCCTGATACCTACAGGAACACCTTTACGCAATTTAAAGTTTGAAATATCTTTCTTTGATTTGGTAGAAACCGGCTTTTGACCTGTGATAGTAGCCAGATCAGCCAAAGCTGAATCAATTAATTTTTTATCAGATACAGCAGCACCAATACCCTGGTTGATGCAGATTTTTTGCAAACTAGGTACCTGCATTGAACTTTTGTACTCAAATTGTTTGGCCAAAGCCGGAACAACTTCTTTCCTGTATTTATCTTTTAATCTTGGAACGTATGTAGCCATTATTTAATTACCTCCCCTGTTTTTTTAGCGTATCTTACTAATTTACCATCAGCATCTTTTTTTCTTCCTATTTTAGATGGTTTTCCACCAACCGTAACCATAAGATTTGAAATATGAACTGAGGCTTCTTTTTTTACTATTCCACCTTGAGGGCTTGCAGCGTTGGGTTTAGTATGTTTTGAAACCATATTTACACCTTCTACCAATGCCCGGTTATTTGCGCGGTCAACTTCTATTACCTTTCCTTTTTGACCCTTTGAATCTCCCGCAATAACTAATACGGAATCTCCCTTTTTAATGTGAATTTTGCTTTGCATTTTGGTTATGTTTACAGCACCTCAGGCGCTAATGAAACTATCTTCATAAATTGTTTTTCCCTTAACTCTCTTGCTACCGGGCCGAAAATACGGGTTCCCCTCATTTCATCAGCAGCATTTAAAAGAACTACAGCATTATCGTCAAACCTGATGTATGAACCATCCTGGCGCTTAACCTCTTTCGAAGTGCGAACCACAACCGCCTTTGAAACAGTTCCTTTCTTAACATTACCTGAAGGCAAAGAATGTTTTACAGTAACAATGATCTTGTCACCTATAGAAGCATAACGTCTTTTGGTTCCACCTAAAACGCGGATACATAGTACCTCTTTTGCTCCACTGTTATCGGCTACTGTTAGCCTTGACTCTTGTTGTATCATTTTTAAATCTTATTAAACTTAGTTTTAAGAAAGTGTAAATATTATTTTACGCGCTCTACTACTTCTACCAATCTCCAGTTTTTGGTTTTGCTCAATGGCCTGGTTTCCATAATCTTTACAGTATCACCTATATTACAGTTATTGGTTTCATCATGGGCCACAAATTTGGAAGTCTTTTTTACGAACTTACCATATTTAGGATGTTTCACCTTACGTTCAATGGCAACAACTATAGATTTGTTCATTTTGTTGCTTACCACTAAGCCAATTCTTTCTTTACGAAGGTTTCTTTCTTCGCTTTGATTGGTAGTATTATCCATTTTTTTGTCTTTTATTAATCTCTGTGATCAAACGTGCAACATTCCTGCGCGCTGTTTTTATTTGTAAAGGATTTTCCAATGGCGAAATTGCATGGTTTACCGCCATTTTCTCGCTGTTCGCTCTTTCAATGGCAAGCTTATCGTTTAACTCGGTAAGGCTTAATTCCTTTATTGCTTCTTGCTTAATTTTCATTTAATTTATTATTATGCGGATTAAACAGTTTCTTCTTTATAATCCCTTCTTACTATAAACTTGGTAGTAATTGGTAACTTCTGAGCGGCAAGCCTTAAAGCTTCTTTGGCCACTGCCAAAGGAACACCATCAGCCTCAAAAATTATCCTTCCCGGTTTTACCACAGCAACCCAATATTCAGGGGCACCTTTACCCTTACCCATACGAACCTCAGCAGGTTTCTTAGTGATAGGCTTATCAGGAAAAATACGGATCCAGATCTGTCCTTCCCTTTTCATGAACCTTGTAACGGCAACACGGGCAGCTTCGATCTGGCGGGCGGTAACCCACGCGCCTTCTTCAGCCTTTATAGCAAAAGAACCTAATGCAATCTGGTTTCCGCGTTGTGCATCGCCCTTCATTTTCATTTTGTGCATCTTGCGATACTTCGTTCTCTTTGGTTGTAACATTGTGTATTCGGTATATTATGTGATCTAACTACTTTCTTAATAATTTTAGTTTCTTTTTTTAGGACCTCCGGAACGTGATTTATTACCCATTCCAGGTTTCCGGTCCTGCCTGTTTTCTCCGGGTTTGCCGGCACCACCTGCAGCCATCGCTGACTGACCAATATTTGGTGACAGGTCACGCTTTCCAAAAACCTCTCCTTTACAGATCCATACTTTGATACCCAATCTTCCATAGGTGGTATGAGCTTCTGATAAAGAATAGTCGATATCAGCTCGGAAAGTATGTAAAGGTGTTCTTCCTTCTTTATAATGTTCAGTTCTTGCCATTTCAGCACCTGCCAAACGACCCGAAACGCTTATTTTAATTCCTTCGGCACCAATTCTCATGGATGAAGTGATCGCAGTTTTGATCGCCCTTCTGAAAGATATCCTTCCCTCGATCTGGCGGGCAACACTGTCACTCACCAACTGGGCATCCAATTCAGGTCTTTTGATCTCAAATATGTTGATCTGAACTTCTTTCTTAGTGATCTTTTTTAATTCTTCCTTTAACTTATCAACTTCTTTACCGCCTTTCCCGATAATGATTCCAGGCCTTGCAGTATTGATAGTTACGGTAATTAATTTAAGAGTTCTTTCTATGATTATTTTAGAAATACTTCCTTTTGCCAAACGAGCATTTAAGTAATTACGGATCTTATAGTCTTCAACTATTTTATCCGAATAATTTTTACCGCCATACCAATTAGAATCCCATCCTTTAATGATTCCTAACCTGTTGCTTATCGGGTTTGCTTTTTGTCCCATTGATGTGTTAAAATTATTATTAGTTAACTGCTGTTTCTGTTTGTTGTTTACTTGCCAAAACCAAAGTAACATGGTTTGAACGTTTCCTGATCCTGTAACCACGGCCTTGCGGTGCAGTACGTAATCTTTTCATCTGAAGACCGCTGTCAACAGAAACTTCTTTAATAAATAAAGCACTTTCCTCAACCCTTGAACCTTCGTTTTTTGCCTGCCAGTTAGATATAGCTGATAAAAGCAATTTCTCTAACCTTCCTGAAGCTTCCTTTGGATTGTACTTTAAAATATATAAAGCTTTATCTACATTCATACCTCTTACAAGATCTGCAACAAGGCGCATCTTGCGTGGTGATGTAGGGCAATTATTAAGCTTTGCAAAGTAATTTTGTTTGTTAGCCTCCTTGCGTTCTTCGGCTACTTTATGTTTCCTGACTCCCATGAGTGATTCTACTTAATTTTATGATTAAAGCTTATCCTTTTTTATCCTTCTTCTGACCAGCGTGTCCCCTGAAAAGACGTGTTGGGGCAAATTCTCCCAATTTATGACCTACCATATTTTCAGTGGCATAAACAGGGATAAATTTATTACCGTTATGAACAGCTATTGTCTGACCTACAAAATCAGGAGTGATCATTGATCTTCTTGACCAGGTTTTGATAACTGTTTTTTTGCCGCTGGCAACCATTGCCAAAACTTTTTTCTCTAACTTGTAGTCTACAAAAGGACCTTTTTTAAGTGAACGTGCCATTTATTTGTTTTTTAGTTGTGAATCCGCCCAGGCGGACCATTAAACCAATTTATACTATTTTTTTCTTCTTTCTAAAATATACCTGTTACTTGCCTTTTTAGGATACCTGGTTTTAAAGCCTTTTGAAGGTATACCTTTTCTCGACCTTGGATGCCCCCCGGTTGCCCTTCCTTCACCACCACCCATCGGATGATCTACAGGGTTCATTACCACTGGACGTGTTCTAGGCCTGCGACCTAACCATCTTGAACGACCTGCTTTACCGCTTATCTCCAGGTTATGGTCGGCATTGGAAACAGTACCAATTGTAGCTTTGCAGGTTAATAATACCATACGGGTTTCACCTGAAGGCATTTTTATTACTGCATATTTATCCTGGCGGGCAGCCAATTGAGCATAAGTACCTGCACTACGTGCAATTACAGCACCTTGTCCCGGATGTAATTCAATATTATGTATGATGGTACCCAAAGGAACTTCGCTTAATAAAAGTGCATTCCCAACTTCAGGGGCAGCGCCTTTACCTGCCATTACCTTTTGACCAACTTTTAAACCATTGGGAGCAATGATATACCTCTTATCACCATTCTTATAAAAGATCAGGGCGATACGTGCTGAACGGTTAGGATCGTATTCAATTGTATTAACGATACCTTCAACACCATCATTATTCCTTTTGAAATCGATGATACGGTACATTTTTTTATGACCACCACCAATATAACGCATGGTCATTTTACCGGTATAATCCCTACCGCCTGAGTTTTTTACAGGAACAGTTAATGTTTTTTCCGGCTTTGAAGCAGTTACCTCTTCAAAGGTATTGGCCATTTTAAACCTTTGGGACGGTGTAAGCGGACGTAATTTTCTTAATGCCATAATTCAATTAAATATTGCTGTAGAAATCAATAATTTCACCTGCTTTCAAGGAAACCATTGCTTTTTTATGCCTGTTAGTAAGTCCGGAAACTGGCCCTCTTTTGGTGTTCCTGGTTTTAATTTTTCCAATGTAGTTTTGTGTCCAAACCTTTTCAACATTTACGTTGTAAGCTTTTTCAACTGCATTTTTTATTTCAATTTTGTTTGCATCACCACTCACCACAAACCCATAACGGTTCATTTTTTCGGTAGCTGCATTCATTTTTTCGGTAATAACCGGTTTTATTATTGTTGCCATGTCTGATCCAAACAAATTAATTGAACATTTTCTCTAATTCAGTCAAAGAACCTTCTGATAAAATAAGATTATTTGCATTTAAAACGTCATAAGTGTTTAAATTTGAAGCACTTATGACCTTTGTGTTACCCAAATTTCGAGCCGACAAATATACGTTTTTATTTAATTCAGAAAGCACCAATAATGTTTTTTTATCTGCTAATTGAAGATTTTTCATTAAATTAATATAATTCTTCGTTTTAGCCGTTTCAAAATCAACGTTCTCCAATACTGTAATTTTATTTTCTTTTGCTTTATAAGATAAAGCAGAAGCTCTTGCAAGAACTTTCAGTTTCTTATTCAATTTAAAGCTATAGTTACGCGGACGTGGTCCAAAAAACCTTCCACCACCTATCATAGTACCTGACTTACGGCTACCCGCACGGGCACCACCTGTACCTTTCTGGCGTTTTAATTTTCTTGTGCTATATGATACTTCCGCTTTCTCTTTTGTTTTATGAGTTCCCTGGCGCTGGTTGGCAAGGTATTGCTTCACATCAAGATAAATAGCATGATCGTTTGGCTCAATGCCAAAAATATCTTTATTCAGAACCACTTTAGTTGTGGTTTCTTTTCCCTGGTTATTTATTACTTTTAATTCCATGTTATTTCTCTAATAAAACGTAAGAACCTTTTGCACCCGGGATAGATCCCTTAACAATTAAAAGATTTTTGTCTGTAATTACTTTTAAAACTTCAAGATTCTGAACTTTTACACGGTCACCACCCATTCTGCCAGCCATGCGCATTCCTTTGAATACGCGTGATGGCCATGAAGATGCTCCCAATGAACCCGGAGCACGTAAACGGTTATGCTGACCATGCGTAGCACCTCCTACCCCACTAAATCCATGACGCTTTACAACACCCTGGAAACCTTTTCCTTTTGAAGTACCTACCACATCAACAAAATCTCCTTCCGCAAATTCATCTACCTTAATTACATCACCCAACTTTTTTTCAGTTTCAAAAGAAAACTCGACAAGTTTTCTTTTTGGTGTTGTTTGTGCTTTGGCAAAATGACCCATCATAGCTTTTGACGTATGTTTCTCTTTTTTCTCATCGAAACCCAGCTGTACTGCTTCGTAACCGTCAACTTCTTTGGATCTTACTTGCGTAACCACACAAGGACCAGCTTCAACTACTGTGCATGGTATTATTTTACCATTGGCATCATAAAGACTGGTCATTCCGATTTTTTTACCAATTATTCCTGACATTATTTTTATTATTTATAACTACTTGTAATCCTTTTAAATTTTAACGAAATACCGTTTTCCGTTAAACCTTTATTTCTACTTCCACACCACTCGGAAGCTCTAATTTCATTAGAGCATCTACAGTTTTTGAAGTTGTGCTGTAGATATCCAGAAGTCTTTTATAAGAACATAGCTGGAACTGCTCCCTTGCTTTTTTATTTACGTGGGGTGAGCGCAATACAGTGTAGATTTGTTTATTAGTTGGCAACGGAATTGGACCATTAACCACTGCACCTGTCGATTTTACGGTCTTTACAATTTTTTCAGCAGATTTATCCACTAAATTGTAATCGTAAGATTTTAATTTGATTCTGATTTTTTGGCTCATGATACGCTTATAAAGAACTGTTTATATTTAATTAAACTTTTTGAGTTTTTCCTTTAACCTTGGCAACTACCTCATCAGCTACACCTCTTGGAGCTTCCTGATAATGATCAAATTCCATCGTTGAAGAAGCCCGGCCTGAAGTAATGGTGCGCAATTGTGTAACATAACCAAACATCTCGGCCAACGGAACTTTTGCTTTAATTACCTGGGAATTATTTTTAGAATCCATTCCTTCGATCTGACCACGTCTTTTATTTAAGTCGCCTACCACATCACCCATGTTTTGTTCCGGGGTAAGAACCTCAATTTTCATAATTGGCTCCAATAAAACCGGTTTACATTTTGGCAATGCTTCGCGGAATGCAGTACGTGCGCAAATTTCGAACGATAAAGAGTCAGAATCGACCGCATGGTAAGAACCATCTATTAATCTCACTTTCATTGAATCCATCTGGAAACCTGCAAGTACACCATTGGTCATGGCTGCCCTGAAGCCTTTTTCAACAGATGGAATATATTCACGCGGAATGTTACCACCAACAATCTCATTAACAAACTGGAAGGAATCCTTCGAAATATCCCAATCGGCATCAACAGGTCCTACAAAGAACTTAATATCGGCAAATTTACCGCGACCACCGGTCTGTTTCTTGTAAACCTCACGGTGTTCAATAGTTGCAGTAATTGTTTCTTTATATGAAACCTGTGGGGCACCCTGGTTAACCTCAACTTTGAATTCTCTTCTTAAACGGTCAACGATGATCTCCAAATGTAACTCCCCCATACCACTGATCACAGTCTGACCTGATTCTTCATCAGTATGTACTTTAAAAGTAGGATCCTCTTCAGATAATTTATTTAAAGCAACGCCCAATTTATCAAGATCTGCCTGAGTTTTTGGCTCAATTGCAATACCGATAACCGGCTCAGGGAAATTCATTGCTTCAAGAACAATGGGATTTTTTTCATCGCAAAGAGTATCGCCAGTACGGATATCTTTAAATCCAACCGCTGCACCTATATCACCCGCTTCAATATATTCAATTGAATTTTGTTTGTTGGCATGCATCTGGAAGATACGCGAAATACGTTCTTTGTTACCGCTACGGGTATTTAAAACATAAGAACCTGCATCTAAGCGACCTGAATAAGCGCGGAAGAATGCCAAACGACCAACAAAAGGATCTGTAGCAATTTTAAATGCCAACGCAGTAAAAGGTTCTTTAACATCCGGCTTACGAACTACTTCTTCTTCGGTATCAGGATTGGTTCCAACTGTATTTTCTTTATCAAGTGGAGATGGCATTAATTCCATCACCAGGTCCAACATGGTTTGCACACCTTTATTCTTAAAAGATGAACCACAAACCATTGGAACAATTTTATTTGCAAGGCAAGCCTGACGAAGTGCGTTTAGAACTTCGGCTTCAGTAATAGTTTCAGGAGCTTCAAAAAATTTCTCCATTAACTTCTCATCATATTCAGATACAGCTTCAAGAAGCTTTTCCCTCCAATGACTAACTTCTTCCTTCATATCATCAGGAATAGGCACTTCAGTAAAGGTCATTCCTTTATCAGCTTCGTTCCAAACAATACCGCGGTTATTTATTAAATCAACTACACCAACAAAAGTTTCTTCAGCTCCAATAGGTAATTGTAATGGAACAGCATTACCGCCCAATACATCACGTACCTGTTTTACTACTGTTAAAAAGTCAGCCCCAGAACGGTCCATTTTATTTACGAAACCCAACCTGGTAACATTATAGTTATTAGCCAAACGCCAGTTAGTTTCTGATTGAGGCTCAACGCCATCAACAGCTGAAAATAAGAACACCAATCCATCCAAAACACGCAATGAACGGTTTACCTCAACAGTAAAGTCCACGTGCCCCGGGGTATCAATTATATTTAATTTGTATTTGTTGTTACGGTAATTCCAGAAACAGGTAGTAGCAGCAGAAGTAATGGTAATTCCGCGCTCCTGTTCCTGAACCATCCAGTCCATCGTAGCAGCACCATCATGAACCTCACCTATTTTATGGTTTACACCTGTATAATATAGGATACGTTCTGTTGTGGTGGTTTTGCCTGCATCAATATGGGCAGCAATACCAATATTTCTTGTATATCTTAAATCGCTCATTATTATTTATTAAAATCTAAAGTGTGAGAAAGCCTTGTTTGCTTCGGCCATTCTGTGTGTATCTTCTTTCTTTTTGTAAGCTGCTCCTTCTTCTTTTGAGGCTGCAACTATTTCACCGGCAAGTTTCATCCCCATTGATTTCTCATTTCTCTTTCTTGAGAACTGGATCATCCAACGGATAGCAACTGCAACTTTTCTTTCAGGACGAACTTCCTGTGGGATCTGGAATGTTGCTCCACCTACTCTCCTGCTCTTAACCTCTACCTGCGGGGTAACATTTGACAGTGCTTTTTTGAATGTTTCAAGACCATTCTCGTTTGTACGTTGCTCTACAATTTCGAGGGCATCGTAAAATACTGCGTACGCTTTGCTTTTTTGGCCTGAATACATCAGGTTATTTACAAAACGGGTAACCAAAGTATCATTGAACTTTGGATCCGGCAATAATGGAATTCTTTTTGGGGTTGACTTTCTCATTTTTGAAAGGCGTATTTATATTATCTTAATATTATTTTTTCTTTGGTGCTGCTCCTTTAGCCGGTGCGCCTTTTCCTGCTGCGCCTGCTTTAGGACGCTTTGTTCCATACTTACTCCTGCGCTGGTTACGTCCATCAACACCTGAAGTATCCAATGCACCACGTACAATATGGTAACGAACTCCCGGAAGATCTTTAACCCTTCCTCCCCTGATAAGTACTATAGAGTGCTCCTGCAGGTTATGACCTTCGCCCGGGATATAAGCATTAACTTCTTTTGTATTGGTTAATCTTACCCTGGCAACTTTGCGCATTGCAGAATTTGGTTTTTTTGGTGTGGTAGTATATACACGCACACAAACACCGCGCCTTTGCGGACATGAATCCAAAGCGGCTGATTTACTCTTGTAATCCAGCTTTTGGCGGCCTTTACGAACTAATTGTTGTATTGTAGGCATTTAAATTATTTATTTATTTTTGATATAATTGTATAAACCCCTCGCAAAAAAGGGAGTGCAAAGGTAGCAATTATTCTAAAAAAAAAAACTTTGGTTGAAAAAATATTCGAACAGCGTTACAAAATTAACGATGTTGGTTTTTTAGATTTACATAGAACTGACAATTAATCACTTACGTTTGAGAAATTGTCAGGAATTTTTTCAACATTCAAAGCCTTGGGATTGTCTAAATTCGGTTTGAGAAGTCATTTTTTAAAGTTTTGGCAATTTAGCTTAAAAGTTATTTGTAGAGATCGAGCAATTCTTTGGCATAAATGCCAATATCGAACCTGGCCGCAAATTCTGTTGCAAAAGTTGCCATATGCTGCCGTTTTTTAGCATTTTCATAGAGCTCAATTACCTGCAAAGCAAACTCTTTAGGATCGTTGGCTGGCATAATATAGCCATTACTTCCCTGCACTATTACATCCCTGTTACCTTTTCCATCGAGACAAATACAAGGGAGCCCTGCGGCCATAGCTTCCAAAAGAACCAATCCAAAGGGTTCATAGGTAGCTGCGTGCAAATAGACATCTGATGCATTCAAAAAGTCCTGTACATTATCCACGTTACCATGGAGTGTGATATAATCATTGAGCTGGGCCTTGTCGATTTTTTCTTTTATGTTAACCCGCTCAGGTCCATCTCCAAGTATATGAATATGAGGGTTATTAATTGTTTTGAGCAGGTAGGGAATAATATCAACCAGGAATTGCTGGTTTTTTTTGGTCACAAGACTTCCGACAGAGACCATTTGAAATTTCTCCTTATTAGTCTTTATTTCCCTCACCGGATTATAGAAATTTGAATAATTGATGGCATTTTGTAAAACCTGGATATTTTTCCCAAGTTGTTTTGGGAGCGTTGACCGAAAATACCGGTAGGCATCATTCGAAATTGCTATAAACTGGTTGTTACACTCCTGGTATTTTTTTACCAACTTTATTTTTTCATAATAATTGGTCAGGCCCACTTTTGAAGCAAACGTCCCGGCAGATAAATTTTTGAACTGTGGCATATTGTCATGAAGGTGGGTAAAATATTTTACTCCTTTTATTAATTCCTGCCTACTTAAAACCTCAGCCAAAAAAAGATGTGAATGTATCACATCCGGTTTAAATGTTTCAACTTCGTGTCTCCATTGCTCAAGTTCGATGGTTGCTTTACCTCTTATTGATGGAATTACTTTTGAATTAATAACCCTTGTCTCAAAATTTAAAGGAATGTGAGCGTAGGTGTTAAGTTCCTGCATCCTTAACAAGAGCACTTTATGCCCCATACCCGCAAGCGCATTACAAATATCAATTGTAATTCTTTCCGCCCCCCCTTTTGCCAATGAAGGTATAATATGTAGGATCCTCATATTTATTTTGTGGTGCAATATTAATCATTCACCTCTTAGAGCCTGTTTAAAATTTATCTTTTAATTTTGTTATGATCTATTTTTCGCCACTTGTCGTTATGTTTTTTGTTAAGAGGAGCTCTGGTATTAACTGCAAAACATGCCTAAACTGGCAAAAAATATTCCTATAACAATTAATGATAATGTTTGTTTTAAAGGTATCATTGAGCAGCGGAGCTGGTTCTCAAAAACAAAATTTAAACAGGCTCTTATTTTATATTTGATTTAGGTTAATAAATAAGTAGTACTATTTTTGCGGCCTTGTGATCTGATCCTAAGCTGAGTCAAAAACAACTACATATAGTTTCTTTCGATGTGCCTTACCCGCCTAATTATGGTGGAGTGATTGACGTATTTTACAAAATAAAATCGCTTTATGAATTGGGTTGCGAAGTTACCTTACACTGTTTTGAATACGGCCGGGGGAAACAATCAGACCTTGATAAGTACTGTAAGAAGGTATTTTATTATCCCCGTCACAAAAATATCTTTAAGTTTTTAAGTCCTTTACCTTATATTGTTAATACAAGAAATGACGCATCGCTTATAAAAAATTTAAAAGCGGACAATCACCCGATCTTATTTGAAGGATTGCATTCCTGCTTTTTCCTGCAGGATACAGAACTCAGGAAAAGGTTTAAAATAGTACGCACACATAATATTGAGCATGATTATTACCAAAGCCTTGCAAGGAGTGAGAACCGTTTATTTCAAAAGCTTTATTTTTATAATGAGGCAAAAAGGTTAAAGGTATTTGAAGATCAACTAAAATATGCCGACCTGGTAGCCGCTATATCTGCCAATGATGCCTATCATTTCAGGAGAAAATACACGGGGGTTGAAATCATTTTTGCATTTCACCCTTTTGAAAAGGTAATTTCAATTCCAGGTTCAGGCAATTTTACTCTTTATCATGGTAACCTGGCCGTGGCCGAGAATAATGTTGCTGCTCTTTACCTGGTGAAAGAAGTATTTAAGAACCTTGAAATTCCCTTATATATTGCAGGAAGCAACCCAAGCACAGAATTGATTGATGCAGCAAAACAAAATTCCTGCGTTAAAATATTTGCCAATATTGATACCCAAGGAATAAATGAACTGGTTGCAGAGGCTCATATAAATATTCTACCCACTTTCCAGGCCACGGGAATTAAATTAAAGTTATTGGCAGCGCTTTACAGCGGAAGGCATTGCATAGTAAACACTCCAATGGTTGCAAATACGGGATTAGAGAGTTTGTGTATCATAAAAGAAACAGCAAGGGAGATGCAGAATGAGATAAAAAACCTGATGAAGATCTCATTTACAGTTTCGGATATTCAAAAGAGAAGAGAAATCCTGGAACAACATTTCTCCAATCAAAATGGCGCAAGAAAACTTTTAGATCTTATACCTTAAACTATAATCCCAACTCTTCCTGGTCCATATAAAGGCGTTGCAAACCTTCTGCAAAATCATAACCTTTATCTGCAATAATTGTTTGTCCACGGATGCCATCCATTAAACCGCTGCACATCATATAGGCTACTTTTGCCACTTCTTCCAATTCTATATGAGTACCGGGGATGTCATATTTTTTAATGAAATCTACCCATTCATTGCCTAAGGTAGACAATAGTGAATCAGTAATAACCGGACGAGTACGTAGAATATTAAATATCACATCATCATTATAGAAATGATAGTTGAGATATTTTATTAATACCTCGTTCAACGATTTTGTGGCGGCTGCAAAATCATAGTTTTTATGAAAGCGGTCAGGGCCGTGGGAAGATAAACCTAATACATATCGCGGGTAAACCCCAAATACGTTTTTCATTTCGCGGGTATAGGCTATCATTGGCCAGGTGCTGTATTCAATACTCTTAAGAAGATAGGCTTCATTATAATCTTCCATATTTTTTACCAAAGTGGTAAATGAAACGTTAGATATAAATACATCCAACTTTCCAAACTTTTCTTTAATCTCAGTAAGCAATTCAATGGTATCATCATTATTGATCACATCTGCCTGCTTAAAATAGGGGGCTTCCAAACCTTTTGCCTTGAACTCGGCTATAATGTCTTCTTCTTCCACACTACCCCAGCCATAAGTAATAATTACCTTATCGCCATGCTCGGTAAATTTCATGGCCATTTCTTTTCCAATACCTTTGGTACCACCTGTAATTAAAACTACCCTTTGATCACCTGACATAATTTTCCTGTATTATTTTTAGAATTTCGGTTTCGTTGAATGTTAATTCGTGCATCATGGTTTCGATGCTATATGTTTCTTCAAACGTTTTTCTGCGTTCCATACTTTGGTACCTTTTTAAAACCATTAAAGATTTGCGTGGCTTTTCGGCTAAAGCCTGTGCCAATTCATAAGCTTTGTCAAAAACTTCTGCCTTAGGGAGGATATAATTGAAATTGGTTTTTCCTTTCAGGTTTTTACCTGAATAAAAATTACCCGTGTACTGCATTTCATGCGCAATTGCAGGAGACATGTAGTGTTCCATTAATTTGGTAATACCCATTCCCGGGGTAAAACCCATATTCATAAAAGAACATCCGTAACGGCTTTCCTCTGCAAGTACAGCCATATCAGCACATAAACCAAAAGCAAGCCCCCCTCCTATTGCGTGACCTTCCATAGCTGCAATAACCGGGATAGGAACATCAAGCATCATTTTCGAAAGGATAATATCAACCGGTTTTATCTCTTTTTTTCCAAGTTTTTCAAGCGTATCAAGGTCTGCCCCGGAGCAGAATATTTCTTTTGTTCCTTTGAGCACAACAACCTTAATATCTTCGTTTGTTTTTAATTCATTGATATGATGAATCAATGACTCAACAAACAAAGGAGACAAGGCATTTTTACCTGCTACATCATTCATTGAGAACAGGGCAATACCTGATTCTTCAATACTGAGATCTATCAAATCATTAGTGTTGCCGGCCATTCAATAATCCAAAGGTTTTTAACATTTTGAACCGCCAAAAGTAATAAACATATTTAAAGTGTTATTAACAATTTGAACTACTTACTAAGGAAATCGGGCGAGTGTTTCACATTTTTTAAACCTTAATTTAATAAGGTACATTAATTTTATTAAATTTGCCGCCTTTTAAAAACGTTTTAAACTTTATTATTACATTAAAATAAACATGGAAAGAGAAGAAATTCTAGCTGTTATTACAAAACATTTGCAAAAATCAGTTTCTGGTGTTACAGGCGACATTGATGCAAATAAAAAATTTACAGACTACGGTGCAAACAGCCTTGACATTGTTGAAATAGTTTCAGGTTCTATGCGCGAACTTAAAATCAAAATTCCACGTACCGAATTATCTGATATTCAAAACATATCAGGTTTGATCGATAAGTTTGTAGCTTTCGCAAAATAAAAAATTCTTGAAAAGCCCTTTTCTTAATTTCTCAGGGAAAACTGTTCTTATCACCGGTGGAACACGCGGTATTGGATTGGAAACAGGTTTATCTTTCGGAAAACGTGGAGCACTCTGCATTCTTACCTATCGTTGGGGCGACCATGATGAACAGGCAATTTACGAGCAGTTTGAGGCCCAAAAAGCCCCTAAACCGATTTTAGTCCAGGCCGATGTATCAAATAATGATGATACAAAGACTTTTCTTGAAGGATTAAAGGGGAAGATCAATAAAATTGATATTTTTATTAGTAATGTATCATCAGCCATGGTGATCAATTCTTTTGAGGATTATACCTTAAAAGGTTTAAAGCAAAGTATTTCCTACTCAACCTGGCCAATGGTGAGTTATACAAAGGAAATATTTAAAGTATATGGTCAATACCCTAAATATATTATGGGTATTTCATCAACCGGTCCTGATGACTATTCAATAGGTTACGATTTTGTGGCTGCTTCCAAAACCATAATGGAAGTTTTTGTAAAATACCTGAATTACCGCTTGCGCGAACATGACGTTGTGATCAATGCTGTTCGCTCCAGGGCAATTAAAACAAAATCTCTTGAAGCAACGTTTGGAAAAGATCTTGAAAATTTTGCCAAACAATTTGTTCCTGATAATTACTGGATACAACCCGAAGAACTTGCTGAAGCCATTGTTGCTTTATGTTCCGGTTACTGTGATTCTATAACAGGACAAACCCTGTCAGTTGATAAAGGCACCAGCTTTTTTGACAACCTGATGGAGATCTATACCCGCTCACAAAAAAGTAAATTAAAAACCGTTTAGTAAATGTCAACTACTGGTCTTGACGAAAGTCTTGTAAAACACGTACAGGAGAATTTCGCTGATTATACCTATGATATGTTTATGATGAACATGTCTGCCGAATTGGAAGAGATAAATTTGTTTGCAGAGTATGTTGATGTTCTGAATGAAAAAAAGATGTACACCTTTGAGGCGGCCCGTTCAGGTACACAAACTACCGAAACAGACCTTGCACGCGAAAATGGCGAATCGGTTCATGTTGTAAATTTATCGAGCTATAATTATTTAGGGTTCAGTTATCATCCTGATGTTATTAAAGCTGCGCAGGATGCGGTTGCCAAATATGGATTAGGTGCTTCAAGTTCACCTGTTATAAGTGGTACATATACTATCCACAAACAATTAGAACAGGCCTTAGAGAAGTTCTTTGGTTTGCCTGATAGAGGGGTTTCTTTATTTACTGCAGGTTACAGCGTTAATTTAGGTGCTATTTCAGCTTTTATTAAGCCCGGGCATAAAGTGATCATGGACTCTGCCTCGCATATGAGCATTGTTGAAGGCGCAAAGCTGTCCGGTGGCGATATGTCTTTTTTCCGTCATAATGATATGACTCACCTGGAAGAATTATTAAAAGTACAATGTGATGATTTTACACGCGTTTTGATATGCGTTGAAGGCATTTACAGTGGTGATGGTGATTATGGTAATTTGAAAGAAGTTGTTCGTTTGGCAAAACAATATGGGGCATTTACTTTGGTTGATGAAGCCCACTCTGCTTTGGTAGCCGGTGAGCATGGCCGCGGTGTATGTGAGCAACAAGGTGTACTTGAAGATGTGGATCTTTATGTAATGACCTTCAGCAAAGCATTTGGTGGCGTTGGCGGTGCTGTTTATGCTAAAAAAGAGATCACAAAATATATGAACTGGTATGCCAAATGCCGTATGTTCTCATGCGCATTGGACCCTGCAGTTACGGGTGGCATGACAAAGGTGATTGAACTGGCAGGCAGCCCTGTTGGTGCTGAAAGAAGGAACCGTTTAAAGTCAAATGCTAAATACTTCAGAGGTTTGCTTGAAGGAAAAGTAAAGTTAAGTGAAGGTGATGCATGGGTTGTTATTGTTCATTTTGGCGCGGAAAGTAAAACATTGGGTCTGAATGATTATCTGCAACGCAAAGGTCTTGATACCAGCATTATTCAATTTCCTGCAGTGCCAAGAAATGAGGCACGCATCAGGATGTTCATCACATCAGAACATTCACACGAACAATTAGAAAAAGCAGCAGGTATTGTTTTAGATGCTGCTGAAAAATTCGATTTCCTGCTAAAATAAATTTATCTTAATGAAAAAAGTTGCATTAATTACCGGGGGTTCTTCCGGTTTAGGTTTTGCTTTAGCTGAACTTTTAGGGAAACAAGGATATAGTATTATCATTCTTGCGCGTAACCAGCAAAAAATTGAGGAGGCAATAACACGCTTAAAGGCATCCAATATTAGTGCTGAAGGTTATTCATGCGATATTACTGATGAAGAAAGATTAAAAAGCACCTTTAATAAAGTAAAGGAAACTTATGGAACAGTCGATTACCTTGTTCTGAATGCAGGTGTGGTTACTACAAAACTATTATCGGATTATAGTTCATCGTCTGAGATAAAAAAAGACCTTGACATTGACCTTTGGGGAACTATATTGAGTGCTTATTATTTTCAACCTTTATTAAAAAAAGGCTCCAAACTTTTGATGATCTCTTCAGGTTTTGGCCTGATGGGTGCTGCAGGTTATTCCATGTATTGCGCAGCCAAGGCAGGAATTATTAATTTTGGTGAATCGTTGCGCAGGGAGTTATTATCAAAAGGCATCAATGTTTATGTGGCATGCCCGGGTGATATGGACACCCCACAATTTCATGAGGAAGTAAAGAATGCACCGGCATGGATGAAGAAGGAAACGCCACGTAAATTAATGAAAACAGAAGTTGTAGCAGGTAAGATCCTAAGCCAAGCCAACGGATCTAAAAAATATCTTATTGTTCCTTCGGGTGATGTAAATTTACTGGTGATCTTAAGTAAGATATTGCCACGCAAATTCAGGGACTCTTTATTGGATGGGATGTTTCCAAGACCAATGTAGAACCTGCAAGATGTGGGTCTCTAAATGCCTACATAAAAACGCGATTCATAAAAAGATCAAGTTTTACTTTATCCAGTTTTCCATTTGTTCTTACACCGCTGCAAAGGTCAACACCGAAAGGTTGAACCTCATCAATGGCTTGCCTCACATTTCCGGCATTTAAACCTCCGGCAAGAAATATTGGTACATCAATACTTTCCCTTATTTTGCTGCTTAGCTTCCAATTATGCACCCGGCCTGTCCCTCCAAGCTCCTTTATTTTTAGTTTAGGGTTCCCGCTATCCAGCAAAATTGCATCCACATGAGAAGATATTTCAATTGCTTCATCAACTGACGCTTCATCAATTACATGAATTACCTGCACAAGCTTAATAGCAGGTATAACCTTTCTCAACTCATGATAATTTCTACCCGGAAGTGCATCAACAATTTGTATGGTATTGGTGTTAACGCGTTGAAGATGATCTATAATTGCAGCAACCGTATTTTCGCTTGTAACCTGAGTTCGGTTTAAGCGGCCAAAGAAAGTTGGTTTTTGAATTGCATTAAAAGTTTGGGGTTGTTTTCTTGAATATCTCTTTTGATGGAAGGCTTTTTAGGAAAGAATGAGTATGCTGCAATAGCACTTATTAAATTGAGGAGGAAGCCATTAATGGATCGGTGTCTTGTATGTTCGACCTGGCAAATATTTTTAAGTTCATCATTTACTGTTTCAATAACAGAGCGTTTTCTAAGGAGCAATTTTTCTTCATTGCTAAGGGCTTTTGATTTCATGTTTCTTCTCACAGCAGTAATAAGTTGAATGCCATTTCCAAAAAGTAAATCACTTAAGGCTTTTGAAATGTAACCTTTGTCGCCAAATAATTTTCCAAAAATTTCTTTAGTCATGCAAGTTATGGTTTTGGCATCTCTATCATCCACATTACCTTTTGTGAGATAGAAAGAAAGTATTTCTCCTTTATCATTAATTATCAGATGTAGTTTAAAGCCGAAGAACCAACCCATCGTTGACTTACCTACCTCTGCCACGCCTTTGAACGTTTTGTTTCGTTTGATGCGTTTGTTATGGCACACTCTAAGTACAGTAGAGTCAATGAAACTAATGCCGGTGCATTCACCTTTACAACAATGGTGTAGAAACAACATAAATACTATAGCGCTTCGATGGCTTAATTCTATAAATCTATTGTAGGATACCAACCCGGGAAAGTCATCATTTAAATGAACGCAAACGTAGTTTAAATAAAAGTGTTTAAAGTTTCTAAACTGGCCGCCATGAAAGGCAATAAGAAGAGTAATTATTTCAGAATCACTTAGACTTGCAGCTCTGTTACGAGTCTTGGAATGTGAAGGGGAGATGAGTTGATAGTTTGTATTTGCAATTTTAAATTCATTGCAGAAATCATCAACCTTTACAAAAATTTCTATAATTTTATCCTGTAGCATTGGAGTTGTTTTACTTGTTTGTTTGCACTACAAATTTAACAATTTCAATGCTTCTATTTATTTGATTATCAGATATTTATAAACAATTTCGTTAACAATATATTATCCCGAACTCAGGTTTGTAAGTAAAAAAGTATTGATTGGTGGTGGCACAGTTTTCACTATGGTGCTTATCAGTTCATCACTTATAACTCCAGGACCGCTTGGCATTTTACCAACCAAACCCAGAGCAGAGGCCCCAAATTCAATGGCCATTTTTGCCTCTTCAATACTGCTGATACAACATATTTTTACACGGGTGATCATAAACAATCTCTCATTTTTGAATTTATGAATTTCAAAGGTAACTCCCGGAGTATTTCATTACAGATTTAAATAAACAAAAAAAGCATAGCCTTAAGAACTATGCTTCTGAATTATTAAATAAAATACTTTTAATCTTGAGCGGCCGCCTTTTTTAAGGTGTAATATTCCTTATACATTTTTTTAAGCTCAGTATTAATTTTATGGGTGTAAGCCTGATCATAATCAAAATCCTGTTTCATTTTATCAAACCTGATCCTTGAAATGGGCTTCAAAAGAACGTCAGTATTCAGTTTGGGTACTTCGGCAAAAATAGCTACATCAGCTTTAAAGACATAAGCATTGTTTATCTCTTTAGGGACTGTTGAATCAATATCAACAATTTTGGTCACATATCCTTTTTTGCAAATTATTACCTTATACTTTTTATCCAAAGGTAACTGAAAAGTCACTTTACCTTTTTTATCAGAAAAGTAAGATGCAACTAAATAGTTATTATCATTCATTACTTTAATTACAGCCCCCTTTATCACTTCTTTTTCGTCTGCCTTCTCAGGTCCTTTAGAGTCATTAATCTTCGCATCAATCTGCAGATAAAACTTTTTAGGGTCTCTACCGCCAACTGACGTACTATCGCTGACACTTGCAAAGGAGTAGCTGTTTATGCCATAAATAAAGGTTAGCAGCGTTATGAAAATAAGTGATCTGAGTGCTTTCATATTATCTAATTTATCCTGTTCTTTAAATAACCATCAATTTAGTTGGCTAATTTAAGGTTTTAAAATTATTATAAAATAAAACCTGCTCATATTATTGAACAGGTTCTTGTTTATAATCTCATCAATCCAATACTATTGAATTATAGATTTTACTTCTGCATTGGCAGAAAGCCTTATAAATTCCATATCTGTTTTGGCCATTGCACGCAGTGACGCATCCTTAGCATAAGCAGCGTTAAGATATTTAACCACACCGGCTGCATCATTTTTTCTTGCACTTATCACTGCTTTTAAGTAATTACCCATCCCGCTGTCTTTATCTTTAGATGCCTCAATGGTACTCATAGCAGCATCAGGATTCCCGTTTAATAGTTTTGCCAAAGCAGCATTAAATGAATTTGCATCACCATAGCTGGAAACTGCGGCTGAGTATTTTCCCAATAATATATTTATCCTTCCCATATTATAACTCGCTTCAGGAGAACTGCTATTTGCATAGTAATCTGCTGCTGCTTTTCTATCACCCTTTTTCATAGCTATAATACCAAGATTATTAAGAACAGCCGGATTATTTGGGTTTGCTGAATTTGCTTTTTCAAACTGGGCACCAGCTTCGTTCACTTTATTTTGCATCAGGTAAATACCGCCTAAATTATTCATACCCCTCCAATCATTAGGATATATCCGTGCCATGTTGGTATAAATATTCATTTGGGCATTCATATCATTTGTAATGCTTGCAGCATACATTAACTCTTCAGCTGTTAATGAATCAGGCATAGTAGCCGACATTTGTGTCAACAGTTCATCACTCTTAGCCTTTTTTTGAGCATTAACAACGATCTTTGACCTGCGCAATTGTGGTAGTATCTGATCTGATATCTCTGTATAGGCCTTTGATATGTTTTTTATTTCCTGCTCTCTTTTATCAAGATCCGAATAAGTTGATAAAATACGTAAGATCATTTCTTTATCTGGAACTGAACTCACTTCCATTTTAGCTTTAAATCCTTCCCAGTCTTCAGGAGTAGAAGCTAAAGTATAAAATGTTTCTTCAAGGCTGCTTTTGGTAATTTTTTGTGTTGACTTTCCTGTTTTAGGATTTTCGGTTACTGTTGTATCAGACTTTTCTACCAGGCCGGTCAATCCATTTTTTTTCAGAAATGATGTAAGTTCTTTTGCTGTAGCTTTGCCCCTGTCTGAAGCCAGGTTAGCATTCTTATCCTGCTCACCATCAGGTGAGGCATAAGCAGAAATAGCAATACCTAAAATATCATAGTTCTTATTGTAGCTTAAAATTTTCTTTCCTTTTTCATCCTTCACCGGAGTCTGGCTGTTCGCAATAAAGTCCATCAGGTTTTTCATATCATCCTGCTTTAACTCGGTTGCACGTATATTGCTCTGACTTATTACAAAATGAATGTCACCATCTTTACTAAAATTAACCACACGTGGCATGTTTTCTTTTCCTAAAACCGGCTTTTCATCACTCATGGCCAATAAAGGAGTTACTATTGTGGCATCTGCCAGTTTGGGAACCTGGTATTCTTTTTTTACTTTGTCTTTTTTAGTTGAAACGGCTTTTGCAGTAAACTCACTCACCTTCATCTCAGGTTGGTAAGCCACTTTTTCGTTATATGTAAAAAGTGTTTCCTTCTTTTTGGCAACAACAATGCCTTTACCTTCCTTTACTTTTTCACCCTGAAAAACAATTGGTTTTAAAGTTTTTTCGCCACCATTCCATTTAATGGTTGGAGTTAAGGTTAACATTTCCTTAGGCGCCTGAGTTTTAGGAGGAATAGTTCCTTTAATGCTGATGGCAATAGTATCGCCATGCATTTCCAAAGGGTTTGGCGTAGTTGTATAGGTTACCTTTGACCAGTCGGTTGTTTTACACCCACTCAAAGTAACTGCTGCTGATACAACAAAAAGTAATTTTCCTCTTAACAAATTGGTTTTCATCATTATGCTTAAAGTTTGTATTTTATGAGAACCGCGAAATTATAAATATTTCTTTAAATAAAAATTATGAACTTATTTAAAGCAACGATAAATGATTATTTAGATTCATTAAATCTTTTATCGCTGGTAAATTTTCTATCGGTAAGGCTCTTTAAAAATGCAATTATATCGCTCTTTTCAGAAGGAGTAAGATAGATACCATTTAGAAGTTGAGGGTCTAGGGAATTGGCCTGTTTAACTCCAGAACTATAGTGGCTGAGTACTTGCTCAAGGGTCTCAAACCTGCCATCATGCATGTAAGGAGCTGTAAGCTCAATATTGCGTAAAGGGGGCACTTTAAACTTACCAATATCGTTGTTAATTTTTGTTATTACAAATCTTCCGCTATCCTGAAAATTATCATCAAGGCCATTGTTACGATAACTGAAATCAGTAAAGAGCGGTGAAGGGTGGCAAGTACTGCATTTTTGCTTAAAGAGTCTTAATCCATTATATTCACCTGTAGTTAAAGGGGACTTAACTGAATCATTCAGAAAATCATCATATTTTGAATTGGAAGAAATAAAAGATCCCATGAATTGAGCCAATGCTTTTAATACCATTTGACCGGACAAGGTATCAGTTCCAAAGGCCTTCCTGAACAGGTTCACATATACTTCATTTTTCTTCAGTTTTTCAATCACATGTTCAAGTGTTTCATTCATTTCAACCGGGTTGGTTATCGGGCCTATAGGTTGCAGTTCAATATGTTTTGACCCTCCATCCCAAAAAAACTCTTTTTGCCACATAAGATTAAATAAGGCAGGGGAATTTCTTTTTCCCAGCAGATCAAATACTCCGTGGCTTACTTTATGATCGGCATTCGCAAAGGCAACAAATTGCTGGTGACAGCTGCCACACGAGATAGTATTATTGACACTTAAAACAGGATCGTAAAAGAGTTTTTTTCCTAAGTAAAAACCTTCGCTTGTTCTTGGATTACCACTAAAATTATAGACGGGGTCGGGAAAATAAGATGGCCATTTCAGATCTATTTCATTTTCAATAACAACAGGCACTATCTTTTCATCTACAACACAGGCGTGAATAAAAAGAATAAACGACAGGACTAAAAGAAATGTACCTTTTCTCAAAATTAATTTTCAACTGATAAAACAGTAAACATTTCCAGGCAATTATCCGCAACTTTAACCGCTACAGGCCCTCCCATCGCACTTGGTGTAAGATTAAAATCAATCAGGTTTCTTTGTCCGAACAATTGAGCACCGTTTGTTTTGATATTTACTTTGCTTATGTAATCTTTTTTTACACTTATTTTATTATCCAAAGGCAGGCTGATCCGCCTGATACAACTATATGGTTTTGTGAAGCCTCCTAAATGGTAAAATATTCCTTTATTACTTGCGCTGCTCCTTGATGAACTTCCTTCCATCATTAAAAAGATATACCCCTGGTTCCAGGTCCAAAACATTCCATTGGCAGGATCCAGGGCGCCTGTTTGTGCCCCCGATGTATTTCGGGTACTGTCAACACCCAACATAAAATCTATTGACCGGTAATCTCCCGGTGGAACACTATCAAGCAATAGGTTATAACTTTGACCCTTTTCATTGTCTACCAGGTGGTAACTTTCATGTTGCCGGTATACTGTACCATCTGTTTTGGTCAACGTTATATTGCTTATATAATATTTAAACTTAGTAATAATGTAATTCTGGCCCAGGTAATTACTGAAACTATCAGTACCGATTTGCATTTCCAGGTCACCAACCATCTGATTAAAACTAACTTTAACGTGGCCATAGTTACTACCGGCACCCTGTTCAACGGTAACTCCTGGATCAATTACCTTATCACTTATTTCAGGATCTTTTTTACACGCCCCGAATATAAGCGGTATCTGCAAAAAAGCAACATATATCCTTTTCATTAAACATATTTTTGTCAAAGATAATTATTCCGCCAATTTTTCCTCCAGGTTCTAAATATTTCCGCTATTTTTCATGACTTAAAAACAAATGGGATAAGTTTTATAAAGTTGTGTTTAATTGGTTATTTTTGTCCACATTCTCACCATTATGCTTGTAGCAATATACGGAAAGTCATTAAACAATTATAATTCAGGGCCCATTCAAAGACTGATCACAAAATTTGAAATGCTTGGCGTTGATCTGTGTATTCATGAAGACTTTTACCAACTTATAAAGGAAAGGATCAAATTCAGTGCAATGTGCTCGATTTTTGACAGTGATAAAGTGCTGTCAAAAAAACCTGACTTTTTTTGCAGCATCGGGGGTGATGGCACCATGTTAAAGACCATCACTTTTGTTGGTGGTTCCGGAATTCCCATAATAGGAATTAATACGGGGAGGTTAGGTTTTTTATCGGGTATTTCAATTGATGAAATTGAACCTGCCGTGGACCTGATCATGCGTGGAGAATACGAACTGGACAAACGTACACTTGCACGGTTAGAATGCCTGAACAACCCTTTCGGCAAATTTAATTTTGCCTTAAATGAGGTGGCTATTCATAAAAATGATACCACTACCATGATGACAATTGAAACCGAGATCAATGGTCAATTCTTAAATGCATATTGGGCAGATGGACTTCTGATATCAACTCCAACAGGTAGTACCGCTTATAGCTTAAGCTGCGGTGGGCCTTTGGTAATGCCTGATTCGGAGAATTTTGTAGTAACTCCTATAGCCCCTCACAATTTAAACGTACGGCCTATTGTGATATCAGACAAGGATATTTTGACCCTTCGTGTAGAAGGCAGGATCAAGGATTTTCTTGTAACACTTGATTCGCGCCAGGCAACTTTTGATGCCAAAGAAGAACTTACCATTATGCGCGAAAAATTTGTGATCAACCTGGTAAGGTTACCCGGAAATGATTTCATGCGCACACTTCGCCAGAAGCTGATGTGGGGGATTGATAAAAGGAATTAAGTTATTGAAAAGTTAGAAGGTTGGAAAGTTTAAAAAGCTTTTTTTATACCAAACCATTCTTAATCCAAATTGCTTTTTTTTCGCTATAACAAACTCTCTGCACCAAAGGCCAAAGGAAGTAACATGCTTACACTTTTTAACCTGTAGATCCTTCCCTCCTGCCCCTGTAGCAATATTTCAATATCAGAAACATAGAGTTTTTCATACTCGCTAAGCACCTGCCGGCATGAGCCACATGGGGATACGGGGCTCAGTACAGGATGTTCTTTTGAGAAAGCTGTTACAGCTATCTTTATTACCTTAACTCCAGGATATTGGGAAGAAGCATAAAACATGGCCACACGCTCCGCACAGGTACCTGATGGATAAGCTGCGTTCTCCTGGTTATTGCCTGTGATCAGCTGCTTATTCTCCAGTAAAATGGCGCAACCCACGCTGAATTTTGAGTAAGGTGCATACGCCCTGTTTGCAGCTTCTTTAGCGCTTTTCATCAATGCAGCATCCATGTCATTTAATTCAGATTCATTTTCATAACTGGTATAATCGAGAGTATAACTATGTTTTTCCATAATTCTATTTTGTAATATATGTACTAATAAGTCGGTGAATCATCATCTTTTTTCGTAAAAGCACTTTATCTTTTTTAGCGAAAATAGGAATAATTTATAAAGCAGCTACTCTGCAAACGCCTGCATCTCACAAAGTTTTTTGTATAGGCCAGGCTGATTGATCAATTCCTGGTGCCTGCCCCGCTGAACTATTTCTCCCTGGTTCAATACTATAATTTCATCCGCATGTTGAATGGTCGAAAGACGATGTGCGATCACCAAAGTAGTGCGGTTCTTCATTAAATTGAACAGTGCTTCCTGTACCAATTTTTCTGATTCAGTATCCAGGGCCGAAGTGGCCTCATCTAAAATTAAAATGGGTGGATTTTTCAATACGGCACGGGCAATATTTAAACGCTGACGCTGCCCTCCTGATAGTTTCCCGCCTCGGTCGCCTATATTGGTTTGATAGCCTTCAGAGAGCTTTTCGATGAACTCATGCGCATTTGCAATTTTTGCGGCTGCCATTACTTTAGCAGGATCAGGGTCGTCAATACCATAAGCAATGTTATTCATTACTGTATCATTAAATAAAATAGATTCCTGCGTTACTATGCCCATCTTACTTCTTAAACTCTTAAGTGAAATATCTTTAACAGGAATATCATCAATCAATATTTCTCCTGAAACTATATCATAAAAACGTGGCAAAAGGTCGGCAAGTGTTGATTTTCCTCCACCTGAAGGGCCTACCAGTGCCAGTGTTCTTCCTTTGTTAAGCTTTAGATTTATGTCCTTAAGTACTTCAAAACTGCCATGGGAAAAATAAACATTCTTAAATTCTATGCTCTCTTTAAAGTCGATTAATTCTTTAGTGTCAGGACGGTCAACAATTTCAATTTTGGTATCGATTATCTCAAAAAGCCGGTGACCTGAAACCAATCCTTTTTGAATATTGGTAAAAGCGGTACTTATATTTTTGGCTGGTATCAATACCTGTGAATACAATACAATGTATGTAATAAACTGACTGGCGGTTAATTCACTCTGATTATCGAGCACTAATTTTCCACCATAGTAAAAAACAAGGGTAAGTACTGCCACTCCCATAAACTCTGATAATGGCGAAGCTAACTCCCTTTTATTGATTACAGATTTTAAGACGGTCCTGTGCTTATTATTTTCAACATCAAATTTTTTATTGGTATAGGCCTCGGCATTAAATGCCTTAATAATCCTGATGCCTGAAATTGTTTCATCAATAATACCCATAATATTTCCAAGCAGGTGTTGGCTCTTTTGGGCATCCTTCTTCAGTTTTTTAGTGATCTGCGCTATGATGAGAAAAGAAACGGGTAATAAGATCAATGTAAATAAAGTGAGTGATGCCGACATTTTAAACAGCAGGAAAAAGAACCCTATGAGCATTAACGGCTCGCGTATGATCACCTGTAATGAGCTTACCACAGAATTCTCCACCTCGTGAATATCATTACTTAACGTGCTCATGAGATCACCTTTTTTATTAAGATAAAAAAAGCGAAGATCATTGGCGGTGATTTTTTCAAAAACAGCCTGTCGCAAATTTTTTACCACCTTTGTTCTGACAGATGTCAAAATTTTTTGAGAAAGAAATTTGAATAAATTACTCAACAGAACCGAAGTAAAAATAATGACACAAACGTATTGTAATGCTGCTATCTTACCCCCCCACAAAATAATGTTGTTAAAGTAGTAATCAAAAACCTGTTTAAAATATTCAAGGGTAAAATTAAATTCAGGTAAAGGCATATTTGCTTTAACCTCGTAAGCGGTAAAAAGTAGATTAAGTAAAGGAATAAATAAAGTAAAATTGAGCAGGCCGAATATTACCGCCAGTATAGCGTAAACAATATATAACGGCAGGTAATTACCAAACGGTCTGGCTAAATTTATTAATCTGAAATAGGTATTCAATCTTTATATAAGCTTGTACAAACTTAACGGATATGATCAAGAATGATTGAAAAAAAATGATAAACGTTTAATTCGTTCGCTATTTAGAATTAATATTGGGGGATGATAAGTATTATTACCGCAATTCATAATCAGTTGGGAATGAACAAGCTGTTTGTTGAGAAACTGCAGCAATATAGCCATACTCCTTATGAATTGATCATTATTGACAATGCAAGCACTGATGGGAGTGGGGATTTTTTCAGATCGGTTGGTGCTACTGTAATTACAAATAAAAAAAACTATGCCTACGCTTATTGTCAGAACCAGGGAATTGAAAAAGCCAAAGGTGATGTTTATGCATTTTTGAATAACGATATTATTGTTTGCCCGGGCTGGGATAAATTATTGCTTGACAGTATGGAACTTAACGGCCTGGATGTAATTACCTCCTGTGGAATTGAACAGGTGGAAAACCACTACCAGACTATTTTACTTAAAAGGAGATGGAACTACGCCAAGAACTTCATTAACCTGTTTCCAACCACCAGGAATTCTTTAAAATTAATGCATACCCTTATGTATGGCAACTGGGAAAAGTTTTGCTTAAAACGTCAGCAAAAATTCAAACATAAAGTTAAGGAAGGTTTTGTTGGAAACAGTGTGATTTGTACTAAAAGGGCAATTGAGTTGTTAGGCAAATGGGATGAAAAAATACAGGCGGCTGATTTTGATATTTATATCAGGTCCAAAAAAAGAAGCCTTGAAAAAGGTGATATTAAACC
>JADMIO010828208.1_pt1 | contig 62296 bp, 49 predicted proteins | sample 8958161 | NCBI WGS metagenome assembly JADMIO01 (sample SAMN16585339, study PRJNA669376) | soil metagenome | isolation source: Crop rotation soil | place: USA: Cullars Rotation, Alabama | collected 2011 | reverse complement strand
CTTTCCCGGTTACTCAATTTTTTTTCTGAAAAAAATATTTAGTCGGCAAGCCTGACCATACAGCGCACATCTTTTTCATTATAGTACCATTCCACACAATATCCCTGCGGATCTATGTTTGGCTCCTGCAGTATCTGCTGAAATGTCTGGCCTATGGCAGGAATATTGTTCATGAAGTCTGTAATATCCTTACCAGTATACTTACCTGCGCGTATGGTCAGCACCTCCATCCCTTTCTCTCCGCCCTCTCCGTCATACAATTCTTCAGCCGCGGCCTTATAGGTGATCACTCCTTTTTCAGGACGTGATAAACCATAATAGCGCCTTGCGTTCGTCTCCGGCGCCTGTTTATGAATTTCCTGGTGTGCTGCCATTACTCCATCAGGAAAAGATGCAGCTGTTACACAAAGCACTCGAATGTCTTTGTCTATCGAAAAATGTTCCATAGTTATCTGTTTTAAAAGTCAATGCACAAAAGTACTGCCGCTAAAGGTTTTGCCTGGGGTGCATTCACGACATTTAAGCGCCGCTAAGCATATACGATTATGTAAATTATACTTTATGCGATATTTTACTTATACTTACTGCATTATTTAAGACTCTAAATCATACCATGAAAACAAAACTCATCTTATTACTCGTCGCTTTATCGGTTGCATTTAACCACGTAAAAGCACAGGACGATGTCATGTATGTTCACTATATCAATGTAGGTCAGGCAAATGCAGCGCTATTAGAATTTCCTTGCGGCGCCGTGCTTATCGATGCCGGTGCACAAGACAAGGAAACAACACAGTACCTTGTCGATTACCTGAATGATTTTTTTGCTAAAAGGAAGGACCTGCACAAAACGCTCGATCTGGTCATGGTCACACATTGCCACCTGGATCACAATGCTGCGCTTGGTGCAGTAGCTGACAATTTTAAGATAGAACGCTATATAGATAATGGGCTCACGTATGGGTCGGGCAAAAACGCCCAGGTGAGATTGCAAAATGAGGCAGAAGAGAAAGGCATACAATATGCCAATTATCCTTTCGAGACCATTACAAAAAACAAAAACAAAAAAGGAATAACCAACAAAATAATCGATCCGATAAAATGCGAGACCGTCGATCCGAAGATCATCCTATATTCCGGCGCTTTCAATAGAAAACCGACTGGCTGGACAAGGGAGGATTTCGAGGACAATGGCAATAACCACAGCTTGTTTATAAAAGTAGTGTTCGGCAAGGCTTCCTTCCTGTTCATTGGCGATGGCGAAATTGCAGAAATGAATACAGTTACCAACTTTTATGATGGTACCGATGCGCTTGATGCAGACATCTTACTGGTAGGCCACCACGGCGCCAAAAATGCAACAACTCACGCTTTCCTCGATGCCGTAACACCAAACTCAGCTATAATATCCTGCGGACAATGGAATGACAGTACCACAGGCGGCAATTACAATACTTACCATTATGGCCACCCTACCGATTCGGCATTGAATATGCTTGCGGCTCATATCCCTGCAAACAGGGCACACCCTATAAATGTCAAAGCAGGGCTGGGTGCAAAGAGGTTTATAGATGTAGATGTTCGTAAGCGGATCTATGCCACTCCATGGGACGGCGATATTATTATAAGAGCTACTAAAGAAGGAAAATATAAAACGTTGCTCTCCGCAAACTAGCACCATATTATCCCTGAAAAAAAATATTTTACTTTAAACTTCAAAACAGTACACGCTATGTCCGTATTATCTTACCCAGATGTAGGGGAGTATACACTTCCCGAAAAAAATGTACTCGTCATCAGCTGCATTGATCTTCGGTTAACCGACAACCTGCTCAATTTCCTGCACCATGACAACCTGGCCAACAGGTATGATCATTTTGCACTTGCAGGTACCTCGTTAGCTGCATTCGCAACCACTGATCATAAAGATATGTTTACTGAAGACGCACTTAGTTCATTTAGCTTTCAGTCGTGGAAAAAATCCCTGGATGAACATTTGCAGATCGCAGTTGCCCTGCATGACATACGCGATGTCTACATTGTGGAACATGCAAGCTGCGGTGCTTACAAAACATTCCTGAAGGAAGGTAAATTTCATTCCGTTGAAGAAGAACAAAAAAGTCATAGCTTTTTTGCTACTGCACTTTCTAAAGAGATAGCAAGCAAAAAATATGAAGAATATAAAGGCGGCAGGCATACCGGCACTTACAATCTGTTCGTTCACTGCTTCATGATCGACCTTCGCGGCAATATTACATTACTGCACACAACCAATAAACCGGCTTAGTTTTTCTTTAAATGAAACGCCGCTCAATGAGCGGCGTTTCATTTAAAGAAGGTAATACAAACTGGCTGCCTAATTCCAGCCACCTCCCAGCGCCCTGTAAACATTAACCAGGGCGCTCATTTGCTCCTTCTTAGTTTCTATCAGCTCAAATCTCGATTCCAGCGCATCACGCTGGGTCATTAATACTTCCATATAATCTGCTCTCGCCGATCTGAACAGGTCATTTGAAATATTGATCGACTCTGTAAGCGCCTCTACCTGTTTTGCTTTCAGGTCATAACGCTTACCCATATTACCGATCTTTGATAGCTGGTTAGCAACCTCCACATAAGCATTTAAAATAGTACGCTCGTAATTATACACGGCCTGTATCTGTTTTGCGTTAGCTGAATAATAAGTCGCTTTTAGCGCGTTCCTGTTTACCAATGGCGCTACCATGTCTCCCGCCAGCGAATACAGTATTGATTCAGGCGACTTTATAAGATAAGAAGGATTGAACGCCTGGTAACCCAATGATGCAGAGATGCCCAACGAAGGATAGAACTCTGCCTTTGCCACCCGCACATCAAGCTTTGCCGCTACGAGCTCCAGCTCGGCTCGTTTAATGTCAGGTCTGTTTTCCAGCATCTGGGATGGCATCCCGGCATGAATGGTTACCGGTATCAATGAATCAAAGGCATGGTCATTCCTTGCAATCGGCTGCGGGTACCGGCCCAGCAAAAAGTTGATCCTGTTCTCTGTTTCAGTTATCCTTTGTTGTATGCCATACTGCAGGCTTCTTGTATTCAGGACCTCGGCTTCAAACTTACGCACCGCCAGTTCGGTGACCCTTGCTGCTGTCTTCTGTAGCTTCACTATCTCCAGTGCGTTCGTCTGAATGGTTATGTTATTGTTTACAATGTCCCGCTGGTTATCCAGTGCTAGTAGCTCATAGTAGGAATTAGCTACCTCCGCTACCAGATTGGTAACCGCAAAATTCTTGCCCTCTACCGTAGACAGGTACTTGGCAACAGCCGCTTTTTTAGCATTGCGCAGCTTATGCCAGATATCCACTTCCCAGGTAGCATACGCAGCCAGCAGATAATCCGGCAGCGGCTCCGGAGTTTCTATTCCCGGTGCGATCTCTATATTTTTTTCGCTTGCACCCTTGCTGGTGTATCTCGCTGTCTTTTCAACTCCGGCAGCCCCTTTAACCCCTACAGATGGCAGGTACGCGCCCTTCCTTGCTCTTATCTCATTCCTCGATATCTCTATCTCCTGCATAGTGATGTTCAGCTCCTGGTTGTTATTCAGGGCAGTATCTATCAGCGCCAGCAGGTAAGGATCGGGAAAATATTCTTTCGGATTCAACCTTGCTGCATTGACCTTATCCTGCGAGCTGCCGAAGCTCGCAGGAACTGATCTGTTTTCTGTCTTCCCTACCAATGCAGGAATTTTACATGCTGAGTAAGCCAGCACAATGCAACCTATTCCCAGGCACCGGTATATCTTGTTCCTAAACATATAGGTCTGTTTCATTGTTATTTGGTTTTTCTTCGTTTGCTTTAAAAAGCTTGAATCTTCTTTTCCTCTTTTTCTTTTTGTGCATCATGTCCTCTGTCAGTGGCACCTCATCTTCATCCCGTATCAGGTGCCGGCCATCGGCCATCTTAGCGAATACATAGTACAGGCCGGGGATGACCAATACGCCAAAAACAGTTCCCAATAACATGCCTCCTGCCGACGATGAACCTATGGTACGGTTGCCTATAGCGCCCGGCCCTGTCGCAAACAACAACGGTATCAAACCGGCGATAAAGGCGAAGGAGGTCATTAATATCGGGCGGAAGCGCACGCGTGCGCCCTCTATGGCCGCATCAAGTATTGTAGCACCTTCTTGACGTTTCTGAACCGCGAACTCTACGATCAATACCGCATTCTTGCCCAGCAGCCCCACAAGCATTACCAGGCCCACCTGGGCATAAACGTCATTGGCCAGCCCCATTAATTTGAGCAGCAATAGCGCACCGAAAATACCTACCGGCAAAGAAAGGATCACGGCAAAGGGCAAAATGAAGCTTTCATATTGCGCAGCAAGCACCAGGTACACAAAAGCCAGCACAATGAGGAAAATATACAGCGCTTCGTTACCACGCCCCACTTCATCCTTCGATAGGCCCAGCCAGTCTATTGCGTACCCACGTGGAAGGGTGCTCTTAGCCACCTCCTGTATGATCTTGATAGCTTCACCACTGCTATAGCCCGTCGCAGGGGCACCGTTGATAGCGGACGAAGTATACATATTGTACCGGGTTATTTCATTAAGTCCTTGCGTCTTTCTTATTTTCATAAATGCAGAATAAGGTACCATCTCATCCCGGTTGTTTTTTATGTATAGTTTCAAAATATCCTCAGGCAGTTGCCGGTATTCCGGTGCTGCTTGTACGTATACTTTGTAAAACATGCCGAACCTGATGAACCCCTGTTCATAAGTACTTCCTATCAGGATAGATAGATTATCCATCGCCTTACCTATCGATACGCCTTTTTGCATCGCTGCCTTATTATCTATCTCCAGTTCATACTGAGGATAATTGGCTGCGAAGAAAGTGAACAGGCCCGTCAGCTCTTTGCGTTTCCGCAACGCTGCCATGAACTCATCGTTTATCTTCCCGAACGATTTATAATCACCTGAATTGGTTTTGTCCAGCAGGCGTAACGAAAATCCGCCTGCGGCTCCGTAGCCTGGCACTGCCGGTGGCTGGAAGAATTCTATCGTTGCACCGGGTATCACCTTGGCCTTCTCTTCCAGCTCTTCAATGATCTCGGCGGCAGAGTGCTTCCTGTCTGACCAGTTTTTCAGATTAATGAGGCACGTACCGGCATTCGATCCACGGCCTTCAGTCAACACTTCGTACCCCGCCAGCGCAGACACCGACTGAACGCCTTCAACATGTTGCGCTATCTGCTGCAGTTTTTTTGCTATGTCATTGGTCCTCTCCAAGGTGGAGCCTGGTGGTGTCTGGATGATGGCATAGACCATTCCCTGGTCTTCGTTAGGAATAAAGCCAGAAGGAAGTGTTTGAGACGTCAGCCATATACCACCGCAAAAAGCAAGCAATAATCCGAATGTTACCACTCTGCGGTTCACTATCAGTTTGAGTAATGAAGTGTATCGCCCGGTCAACTTTTCAAACCAGTTATTAAATCCCTCGAGCAACCTATCTATTGGAGTTCTCTTTTTCGGCTGTCCGTGTGTGTTCTTCAATATCATGGCGCAGAGCACCGGAGTCAGCGTAAGCGCCACTACTCCGGAAATGACAATAGACGTAGCCATGGTAATAGAGAACTGCCGGTAGAATATACCTACCGGTCCCGACATAAATGCAACCGGTATGAATACTGCCGTCATCAATAAAGTGATCGCTATAATGGCTCCGCTGATCTCCTGCAATACTTTTTTTACTGCTTTATATGGCGTCAGGTCTTCTTCGGCCATCTTGGTATGTACTGCTTCCACCACCACGATCGCATTGTCCACCACAATGCCAATAGCAAGCACCAATGCAAATAAGGTAATGAGGTTGATGGTAAGCCCCAATAGCTGCATGAAGATAAAAGCCCCTATCAGCGACACTGGTACCGCAAGGGTAGGAATAAGCGTAGAGCGCCAGTCTCCCAGGAAAAGGAACACGACTATTGCCACAAGTATGAATGCCTCCGCCAGCGTATGCACCACTTTCTCAATAGAAGCATCAAGAAAACTGGATACATCATAGCTGATCTGGTAGTCCATACCTGCGGGAAATGAAGTTGCTTTGATCTCCTCCAGCTTTGCTTTCACCTCTTTAATTACATCGCTGGCGTTACTGCCATAGGTTTGCTTTAACGTTATGGCCGCAGACGGATGTCCGTCCATGTTAGAATAAATATCATAGAACTCGCTTCCAAGCTCTATCTCCGCTATGTCCCCCAGGTGCAGCTCTTCGCCGTCCGCATTGGCCTTTATGATCACATCCTTATACTGCTCCGGTGTATTGAATCGTCCTTTGTAGGTCAGCACATATTCAAGAGACTGTGAACGCTTGCCCGATGCCTGCCCTATTCTGCCCGGTGTGCCTATCATACTCTGTTGTGCAAGGGCCTGCATCACTTCTTCGGTGGATACATTATACGCCCTCATCCTGTCAGGATTCAGCCATACGCGCATGGCATATTGCCTGCTGCCCAATATCTTGGCGCTACCCACACCTTTTAATCTGCTTAATTCAGGCAGAATATTTACACCGGCAAAATTGTACAGGAATTTTTCATCTGCTTTGGGGTCCTTGCTATACAGGTTCACATACATCAGCATGTTTGGCGAGGTATAGCTCACAACAAGGCCTTCACGCTGCACCAGCTCCGGCAACAGGTTCGTGACCTGCTCTATTCGGGTCTTTACATTCACCATCGCCTGGTTGGGGTCGGTACCCAGGTCGAACACAACTTGTATTGTAGCCTCACCGGCGCTGGTTGCGTCAGATGTCATATACTTCATGCCCGGAGTACCATTGATCGCCTTTTCCATCTGCGTAAGCACCGAGCTGACCAGCACCTCGGCACTGGCGCCGGGATAGGCGATATTTACAACCACCATGGGTGGGGCTATAGAAGGGAACTGGGATACCGGCAGGGTATTGATGGCCAGCAGACCCATAAAAATAATGACCAGGGACAGTACTATTGCAAGCACCGGCCGCTGAATAAATTTATTGAACATTGTTTCGTCTTTTTAATGGTTAAACTATTCCGCCGGCAACTTTAACCGTTGGATCACTGCACCCGGCGCTTCATAGTCATACGATATCCTATCATTTTCCTTCACCTTCCGCAGGCCTTCCAGAAGTATCTTATCACTTTCTGCCAACCCATTCTTAACTGCATACAGGTCTTCCATATCAGCCAGTATGGTGATTTCTCTTGACTTTACCCTACTGTCCTTATCCACTACAAAAACATATTTTTTATCCAGCACTTCAAACGTTGCTTTCTGCGGTATGATCAATGCATTCTTCAGTGGCACACGCACCAGTATATTACCTGTTTCCCCATGTCGCAGCAAACCCTCCGGGTTCGGAAATGTCGCCCTGAAAGGAATATTACCTGTTTCATTATCAAAGTCCGCTTCGATCGTTTCCACAACACCCGGATGCTCAAATAACTGGTGATTAGCCATTAGCAGGTTCACCTTCATCTTATCCTCACTTTTTATTTCAGTTTTGTAGTTGAGGTATTCAGCTTCCGGAACATTGAAATACACCCACATCTTACTGTTGTCAGAAAGTGTGGTAAGCAGATCCCCCTCTCCCGCAAGGCTGCCCGGCCTTACCCGGAATCGGTCTATTATACCGTCAAAAGGCGCTCGAATCTCTGTGAAGTGAAGATGCACCTTTGCCATTGCCCGTTCGGCATTGGCTTTATCCAGCTTAGCTTTGGCCATTGCCAGTTCATTCGGAGAAACTACATTTCTATCCGTAAGTGATTTGGTATTCTGATATTCTATCTCGGCAAATTTCACCTCCGCCTCTGCTTTTTGAAGTTCAGCTTCATACAGTTTGGGCATGATCTGGAATAGTAATTGGCCTTCTTTTACAGACTGGCCTTCATCCACATATATCTTTTCCAGGTAGCCTCTTTCCTGTGCCCGTAGTTCAATATGGCGTATGGAGTGTATCTGGCATACATATTGATTGACAACAGAGGTATCCATTTTCAGCGGACTGGTGACCAATAGCTTGGACTCCGCTTCCTTCTCTTCTTTTTTTTGTTTACAGCCTGGCAGGCACAGCAGGCCGCATAAGCCCGTAAGCAGGAGCATTCTTTTCATAATCAGTTGCTTTTACGCAATAACTTTTGGGAAATAACTTTTGGAAATGCAATACAATTGCGCGTTTGGGCCACAGAGCCGGCAAACGTCTTACACTAAATATAACGGAGCAGATGTCAGGCAATTAACTGCCTGCATAAACATGCAGGAGATCAGATCCTGATCACACGATACAGTATATGCGTGCGGCAGGAGGAATAGAAGAAAGGCTTCCCGTACTGGATGTACTTATTGGCTTGGTCAGAAAAATCTCCGGGGTTCCGGATATAGGAAAGAGCATGAAAACTATTATCTGCCTTCAGTTGCTTCTTTGAATGGTCCTCAGTGTCATCATCGTCGTCGAGAACAGCCCTTTCTTTTCTCACCTGCAAAGAAAAGGGCTTAGCTGCCTCAATGCTGCCGTCAGTTGTGGCTACTGAAGCTTCAGCTCGCTCAGATGCCATTACCGTTGCATGGGCGCTGCCAGCATGATGCACGTGAGCATTCAGGCTATTGTATCCACCCAGCAGAAGAATTTGTAACGATAAAAAAAGTCTGATCAACAGGAGCATTCCGCATCAAAATTATGCAAAGCTGGTTACCCGTGTCATAGAAAAACGTTAAATGTCGCTCTTTGACATAAAAGACTTACATCCCATTTTAGCAACAGCATAAAACCGTTACGGTTATACATAAACGTTCCGTGTTACGTAATCTAATAATTTTAAAAGCAGATAAACGGGATACTGCCTGCTTTTGCCCCAACAAGGGATAACCACAAGCAGTGCTTCTAATTGCACTCCAAAGAAAGACTACATCATTTCTTTGCCAACAAAATATAATTATCATTACAGCGTTATATATATTATCACTATCTTGAATAGCAATATGTAAGCCAATGGTATTCAGCAGTATCATTTTTTTATTTTACTTTCTGCCCATATTTTTTATCTGCTACTTTCTTATTCCCGGCAGGTATAAAAATACGCTCATCCTGTTGGGTAGCATTCTTTTTTATGCCTGGGGAGCACCCCGTTTCATCTTTGTTATATTAGGCACAACACTTGTTGATTTTTATCTCGTGCGGTACATGGCTAAAACAAGCACTCGCCCTGTGCGGATAGCCTTGCTCTGTTGTTCTCTGTCACTCAATCTTGGCCTCCTGTTTTATTTTAAGTACAGCAATTTCTTTATTGAAAATCTGAATACGGTACTGTCTGCTTCCGGCATAAAGCCTGTGTCGTGGGTAAAACTGGTGCTGCCTATCGGCATCTCTTTCTACACTTTCGAAACAATTACTTATGTGGTAGATGTTTTCCGCAAAGTGCACGAACCCCTGAAGCGTTTCTGGGACTACCAGTTGTACATTATTTTCTTTCCGAAGCTCATAGCCGGTCCTATTGTGCGCTTTCACGATATTGCCGACCAGGTCTACGACCGCAGTGCATACGAAACTTCCGAATACCGGCTCAAAGGCCTCTACCGTTTCTTTATTGGCCTTTCCAAAAAAGTATTGATAGCGAATGTGCTGGGCCAGGCAGTAGATCCCATCTTCGGTCTTCCTGCCGATCAGATAAGTACAACAACTGCATGGCTTGGCGCCATCAGTTACACCTTCCAGATATACTTCGATTTCTCCGGTTATTCCGATATGGCGATTGGTCTTGCACTGATGATGGGTTTCCGCTTGCCTGAGAATTTCAAAGACCCATACACTGCCACATCCATAACTGATTTCTGGCGTCGGTGGCACATCACGCTCGGCAGTTGGATGCGCAGCTATTTGTATATCCCACTGGGAGGCAACAAGGTCAATTCAAAATTGCGGCTTTACTTCAATCTCTGGCTCGTCTTTCTTTGCTCCGGCCTTTGGCATGGCGCTGCATGGGCATTCATTTTCTGGGGTGCTTATCACGGTACCTTCCTGGTCATCGAAAGATTGTTCTTGTCAAAGTGGCTCGATAAGCTAGGTAAAGTATCCTTCATCTATACTTTCTTTATTGTAACGATCGGCTGGGTGTTGTTCAGAATGGAACAACTCGGGCCAGCAGTGGCCTACATAGGCCGTATGTTCACATGGCATGACGTCAGTAGTAATTGGATACCCCGGCCAAATTTCTTTTTTACGCTGGGTTGTGCTGCATTTTTCTCCTTTATCACGCTTGCCCCGTTCGGCAGGCGTTTGCAGGAAAAAGTTTTTTATGCGCCCTATTCCATGCGCAGGCATTACATCGTGAGCTTTATCCTGGCGATCCTCACATTCTTATCTGCCGGTGCTATCTCTTCTTCTACATTTAACCCCTTCATCTATTTCCGCTTTTAATTATGGACACACAACTCAGATCGGCACGGGGACGTTTATTGTGGTTCATTCTTTTAGTGATGGTATTTCCATTCATCAATCACTGGACCAATATCATTCACAGCGGCCAGCTTCAACGGGTGGACTACAACAGGAAGCCCAGATTCTCTATGAACGGTTTATGGACAGGCGACTACCAGGACAGCATGTCAAAATATTGCAACGACTCCGTCGGATTCAGATCAGATATGATCCGCACGATTAACCAGGTGCACTTCAGCCTGTTCAGAAATATGAATACGGTTGGCGCCACCGAAGGGTATCATCACAACTTATTTTGGGGAGATTACATAGAGTCCTACTGCGGCAAGGATTATATGGGGGATAACTACCCGCTGGAATCATTGTACAAACTAAAAAAGATTCAAGACACACTGGAAAAATTAGGCAAAACATTTGTAATGGTTCACTCCGGATCAAAGGCAAGTTACTTTTCCGAAGATATTCCTGATGACGTTCATTGTAATAGCGGTGGCAAAACCAATCTGAAAAACTACGTCCGCATTGCTGACTCACTGGGCATTCACCAGGTCAATCTTAATTCATGGATCGCCTCACTTCATGGTACGAAACCTCACCATCTGTTTAACAAACAAGGCATTCACTGGAATCTGTATGGTGCCTATTTTGCTGCAGATAGCCTCATCTCCTATATCGAGCATACAAGAAAGATACGCATGCCTCACCCTCATATTGTAAGCATTGAGCGGTCACACAAGGCACAGCGTGGGGAGGATGACATTGAATCCCTGCTCAATCTTTTTCTGCCCGTGGACACTACCGCCTACTGGTACCCTAAGATCAAATACGATGACACTATAGGCCGCACAAAACCAAAAGTGATCTACATAGGGGACAGTTTCATATCACCTCTTCTGTGCGATGGCCTGTTCAACTCAAACACCGATCCTGAGTTTTGGTTCTATTTTAATACTGCGATCTTTGCAGATTGGGAAAACGAATCTATCCGCAAACAAATGGATGATTATGACTGGCACAGCGCGCTTCAGAAAACCGATTGCGTGGTCATGATGTACACGATCACCCAAATGGTGAAGTCCAGCCACATATTCATTGATAAGGCGTACAGCTATTATTACCCAAAGAAGTAAGTTGCCTGCTTTTACCCCTGTAGAAAATTGCAGGTTCACTACCTTAAACTGCCTTAAGCATCCATGTGCTTTGAATTTTCGGTGGTGGCTCTTTACTGTTGCGCAGTGCTTCAGGCATGGTCTTCATCAGGTGGGGTAGCACACTTAGTTCCTGGTAGTTAGGTACAGCTTCACGCACTAATTCAAAACCCTGTTCCTTGAAAAATAACTGCGCGGCTTCATAACTTTCAAACTTATTATCCTCAATCTTATGTTGCTGAAAGAAATTGGCTTCCCCTTTACTTTGCGGCAGACCAGCGGTCATTTCGGCAGGGCGTTTCACATACACATCTGCCGTTATCCAGCAGCCTCCATGTTGTTTTAGCGTCTTGTGTATAGTGCGGCATAACTGCTTTTTCTCATCAGTGTTTAAATACATCAACAAGCCTTCATTTACAATTGTTACTGCGCTCTCGTCAAATCTGCTTACTACATCGCCGAATGCGGGCTCATCCATTACATTTAACGGCAGCAATTCAAATGTGCCCTTTGCATCTTCCGCTAACTCCAGTTTGCTGATCATTTCTTGCTTTACTCCCACCACCTCTGGCAGATCAGTATCTATATAATGAATGTTTTCGTCTTTCGCACATAGATCCAGGCCGCGCAATGAATACCCTGAAGATAATTCAAGTATCTGCTTGCTATCGGTCTTTTTCAGCAGCTGGTCAATGCTCCAGTACCGGCTTTCAAAATGCATGACCCGTATCCAGAACCAGAAATCTTTATTATCAAAGCTCAGATCAAATATTTCAGTTCCTTCAATCAACGCAGCTGTCTGTTTAGCATACGGTATGTGCGTATAGCCCTTCATCATCAAAAGCGATTTTGCTGACGGGCTTATACTGCTAAAGTCTTTGTGTTCCTGTGGCATATTCAGGTTGCGTATGATTTCAGGCAAAACTAGCTCTTTGCTGCCGGCCTGGCAATTGAGACGGAGCAAACAGAGAATTAAACAGGTTGCATAAAACAAAAAAGCCCCCGCAATTGCGAAGGCTTTCTGTGATTCCGTTGGGACTCGAACCCAAGACCCATACATTAAAAGTGTATTGCTCTACCAACTGAGCTACGAAATCAATATCTAAAGAACTGTTTGTCTGGTTAATTCCCTATTGGGAGCGCAAAGATAAGCATATACTGTTTTCCACAAAATGTTTTTCAGATAAAAATTAAAAAATCTTTAAAACCCTTTACTGGCAACACTTTTAAAGGATAGAAACAATGTTTATTTAAAAGTTGAACAGCACTTTTACGTTCAGCAGCCTTGAAGTGAGGCGGTTGGGCACTGCATATACCCGCTGGCTGGTCCAGTCCTGTATCCATGTGTAGGAGAGCGTATTTTGTATGCTCAGCAGGTTAAACACTTCCAGGCTTGCCCATATGCTTTTTATGTTATTAAAGAAGCTGTGTGCAGGGTGGTCCTTGCGGGCGCCGTCCAGCAGTAGTGCAGAGAAACCCATATCTACACGCTTGTAGTCCGGCAGGCGCAGCACACCCTGGTATAGATGGCCGTTTGGCGGGCCCACCGGCAGGCCTGTTGCATACATTGCATTTATGTGCACCTTAAAATTCTTGTTGTTCGGCAGATAATCCTCGAAGTACATACCTAATGTGAACCGCTGGTCTGATGGCAGCGGAAAATAGTTATCATATCCCGGTATACCCGCACTGTCTGTTATCTTCTGCTCGGCCTTCATCATCCCTATACTCACAAACGAAGTCGCATCCTTCACCAGGTCGCCATACAGGCGCACCTCACCGCCATATACATGGCCTATGGCATCATTCTTGCCCGTGTAGCGGATACGCACATTGTCATATATATATGGGTCCAGGTCCCACATGTTTTTATAATAAGCTTCTGCTTTTACTTTGAACGGCCTGTTCAGCATCCTGAAGTTATAATCAGTACCTGCCACAAAGTGCATAGACTTCTGCGATTGCAATTGCTTGTTCACGCCACCATTCACATCCCTCATCTCCCTATAGAACGGTGGCTGTGCATACAGCCCTGACGAGAACGAGAATACGATATCCTTCACCCAGTTAGGCTTGTAGGCCAACTGCACGCGCGGACTTGTGATCAGCTCTCCGTTCAGTCCACTGTAGTTGAATCGTATACCCACCGTCGCCGTAAACCTGTTTGCCGAATCGAAGTGAATGTTATCCTGTATAAATGCACTTGCACGTACATAGTTGAATGTGCTGCTCGAATGGAATAGATACGCCATGCGCAGATTATCAGGATTATACGGCTGTGTAAATGCCGCTGAATCCCTACGCTCCCACTGGTGCAGGTCATCTGTTATACTCGTCACAGTACCATTTGCGCCAAACTGTATAAAGTTCTTCCGCATGTCGTAAGAGCCGCGGAAGCCTACATCACCTACATTCACGTTCAGGTAGTTACGCGCGAAATCCTGTATACCACCGGCACCCAGGTAAGATTTTATCTGCCCGAAGTCCTTCTTGCCCTGGTCTGTCTGCAGCTCTCCAAAACTGTAGTACCCCTGTATATCATACGTCTCAAACTCATTGGTCTGGAAACCAGATGCCAGGAATTTCAGCTTCAGTTTGGAAGAGTCTTTATGATACGTAGTAGAAATGCCGCCAAAGCGGGAATCGAACTGATCAAACTCGCTGCCGTAGTAAAACACATCAAGCTGGAACGCCTGATTCAGCACACCAAAGCTGGACACCATGCTCTTGGGGAAGAACACGAACCTGTTGCGCGCATAGTTGCCTATCACCTCCAGTTCCCAGTTCTTATTGATGCGGTAGTTCAGCAATCCCTGTATATCCGTGAACGAAGGATTGTAGATACCCTTGGTAGGTTGCGACTGCAGCAGGTATTGGTTGGTCTTCTGTCTTGCGCCTATCAGGTAGGTCAATTTCTGATTTTTCGATGCTCCTTCCAGGTGCATACCTGCGCCCAGCAGGCTCGCGCTCACAGAGCCGGCAAAGTGCGTCGGGCGTTTGTAAGACACATCCAGCACACTGCTCATCTTATCGCCATACTTGGCACCAAAGCCACCCACCGAAAAATTCACATTGCTCACCAGGTCAGAATTGATGAAACTTAATCCCTCCTGCTGCCCTGCCCTTACCAGGAAGGGACGGTATATCTCGAAGTCATTCACATACACCAGGTTCTCATCATAGCTGCCGCCGCGCACACTATACTGAGATGACAGTTCATTGTGCGATCCCACAGCCAGTTTTATCAGTCCCTCCACACCACCTATGGTGCTGGGCATAAAGTCCACCTTACTCAGGTCCAGGTTCACCAGTCCTGCCTCTGTCCTTTTCCTGTCGCTGACCTTGGTAAATGTTTTTAACTCGCTTGTATTTTCTTTCAGCACTATATCTATTGTTCTCGTTTCTCCTGCCGTCAGCGATAGTCTTTTGCGCTGTACATAAAAGCCGGTGAATGAATAGACAAGCCCCAGGTTTTTATTCGCTTCTACCTCCAGTGTGTAGTAGCCCTTGGCATTGGTATAGGTACCCAGTCCCGTCACCTCGTCGGTCACGGTGGCCTGCTCCATAGCCTTGCCATGCTCATCCCGCACCACACCGGTTATGGTGGCGCGCTGCGCGTAACTGCATATAAATGAACATAGAAAACTAATAGAAAGAAATACCCGCCTGAACGCCATACTATCGATTAAACGTAATGAACCTTAATTTATTTCCCTATCGCCTTTAGTTTTTTGATCGCGTCCTTAGGGTCTGCCGCGCTGAACACCGTATTACCTGCCACCAGCACATCTGCGCCTGCGTAAATGATCTCGCCTGCGTTCTCCAGCGTCACCCCTCCGTCTATCTCTATCAGTGTGCTTGCACCTGCATTGTTGATGATCTCCTTCGCCCTGCGTATCTTATGAAACGTAAGCGGCAAAAATTTCTGTCCGCCAAAACCCGGGTTGATGCTCATCACCAGTAGCAGGTCTATATCGTGTATAATATCCTGCACCATATCCACCGGCGTATGCGGGTTTATCGACAAGCCCGCCTTCATGCCCAGCGCCCTTATAGACGTAAGCGTACGGTGAATATGATAGCCCGTTTCATAATGCACGGTCAGGTAGTCAGCGCCTGCCTTCTTAAAATCTTCCAGGTAACGCTCCGGGTCTTCTATCATCAGGTGCACATCAAATGTCTTCGTAGCGCGTTTTTTCATCTGCGCTATTATCGGCATACCATAACTGATATTCGGCACAAACCGGCCATCCATTACATCCAGGTGAAACCAGTCGGCCTCACTCTCATTGATCATATCTATTTCAGCTCCCAGTTTCAGGAAGTCCGCCGAAAGCATTGATGGTGCTATTAGTGCCATTATCTTAAATTAAAAATTCAAAAGTTAAACGTCAAAATAATACTTGTCACACTGGCTCACTTCTTCCCCCTCAGTCTCGCCAAAGCCACCCTCGGGCTTTGGTAAGTGCTGTCAAGTGAAATAGCCATCCTATAATCCGCCACAGCATTTTGCACACTATCCATTAGCTCACTGCACACCCCGCGATTGTAATAACCCGCCGGATTCATCGGGTCGTTCTTCGTCACTATGTTATACTGGCGCCATGCCTTTTGCACGGAGTCCTGCGCCAGCAGTATCACACCCATATTAAAGTAGGCATCAGAATAATGCCTGTTGCGCATAATGCACATTTTGTATTGCTCTTTCGCTGCTTCAAAATCCTTATGCTCCTGGTAGTATACCCCTTTTGCGAATATGGGGAACACATCCATCGTGTCCAGCTTAAACGCATTGTCCAGGTACTTCAGTCCTATTGCGTCATGCTTCGCATTATACAGCAGTGCCAGTTGCACCATTGCATCATGGTAGTCCGGGTTTTCCTGTATCGCCGTCAGGAAGCTGGATATAGCCTTCGCAGTATCCTTCATATCACGGTACATCATACCCTTCAGAAAGTACGCCTCAGGATTATGTACATCCTTCATCAGCACATTGTTCACCTCCTTAAAGCCGTTCTGGAAATCCCGTATGTACAGAAATAGCTTGGCCATCTTCAGCCGTGCCTTTTTATCAGTCGGGTCTTTATCCAGCGCCTTACGCAGCCATTCCACCGATCCTGTTATATCCTTATTCTCAAACAGCAGGTCACCTATGGCGCTATAGTATTCTGCCTGTGTGGTGTCCAGCGATGCTGCCGTCTTATAATCCTTCAGCGCCAGGCTGTCATATTGCATCCTGTGCAGTATCACACCACGGGTATAGTACAGCCCTGCATCCTTAGGATTGCTGTTTATCTGGTCCGTTATATTCTTCAGCTTTGGGTCGCTCTGAAATACAGGATCATTATTGCCTGCAGGCGGCTTTTCGCTACCATTTTTACAGCCGGTAAAAAGCACGATCGCCCATACAAGCGAAAAATACTTTATCCATGTACACTTCATACCACAAACTTATTAAAATATACACTGAAAACGGGAATTAATAGCGGAAAACCGAATCTATTCTGAAACGACGATCTTTATCTCCTCTAGTCTGGTCAGTAGGCTCAATCTTGAACAAATTATGTAACATTCTCTGAATATATTCATAACTTTAAATTCAGCTTTTAGCCCTTTTTTGAACTATGAAACTACTCCTGACTGGATTACTGTTATTGCTTTCATTAGCAACCCACGCACAGACGCCAGAGCCTGCTACTCTATGGCTAAAAGGTTTTGGCGGGAATGGGACAGATAACATAAGTGAAGTTGTTACCCGAACAGCTGACGGCGGCTTTATTATTTGCATGGGTACTAATTCAGCAACTGGCACAGGCAATATTGATTCATTCTGCTCAACAACCGGGAATAAACAAATTTTTCTAAAATATAACGCGGATGCTAGTGTATTGGAATGGTCTAAGTGTTTCTTGTATTACACAGGAGACACAGATGACGTCGCGCCTGTGCATATATTTCCTACCGGAGATAATGGGTTTGTAATTGGAAGTCTGTGTTATCCGTCTGGAGGAGGTATTTCTATACGCAAACTCGATGCATCCGGGAACATTATATGGAATCACATCTTCAGTAAAGGCAATGCTCTCTACCTGAGTGGAATGATTGCCTGTGATGATGGCGGCTATATTGTTTCAGGCTCAAGTCTTTATACAGATACTAATGTTCTAGTCAACTACGGAGGCCCGGACTTCTTTGTAATGAAGATTGACAGCGTGGGAAATAAAGTTTGGACAAAAGTAATAGGTGGCTCAAGCACAGATGGAAGTAATGGATTCAACAGCTTGGTTGCGGCTCCCGACAATGGCTTTTACATTGCGGGAATTACATTGTCCGGTGATTACGATTGTACAGGCAATCATAGCGATAGTGAAGACGCTTATGTTGTACGGCTGGATAAAGATGGTAATATTATCTGGCACCGGGATATTGGAGGCTCGCGTGACGACGATGTAAAAAGCTGCACAAGTGATGGTAAGGGAGGAATAATAATCGCGGGCTCAACGAATTCAATAGACGGTGATATATCGCACCCTATTGACACTTTTGGGAGTTTCTGGGCGGCTAACCTGGATAGCAATGGAAATCTGCTGTGGAACAATAGTTACGGCGGCAAATATTCATATGCCAATTCTATTTGTAAATCCGTTAACGGTGATGTATGGATTGCAGGAGTATCAAAAACAAAATACGGCCTTATTGATACTAACTACGGGAGAGATGATGCCTGGATTGTCCATACAGATGGCGTAGGCAATTTCATTAACGCGAAAATACTGGGCAGTACGGGTTATGATAGAGCTATGATGATTTACCCCTTGTTGAATGGAAATGTAATTGCCGGAGGTTTCTATAGGCCAAACGACGGTGTATTTGCTTCACTTTCTTTATTTGGATCTGACGATGCTTTTTTGACCGTTTTGAAACCCTACCCAACGGGCATACAGCAGGTAAGCGCAGCGGAACACGATTGTAATATCTTTCCCAACCCTGTATTTAACGAAGAAAATATTAAAGTAACAGCTCAGGGTCATCACAACATTATCATATACAATATGCTAGGCAGTTTGGTCTTTAAAACAACCTTTACTGATGCTTTGCAAATATCCGTTAGTAACTGGGCTAAAGGCATATACTGTGTTCAAGTGAGTGGCGAAGACTATACCAGTATGCAAAAACTAATAATAAACTAAAGCGCATCCCATCTGGTTCGTAGTACACTATAAATAAACACTGGTGTTCGACATTAGCCTTCAGGTTATTCCAAAATAAAAAAACGCTATATTTGTTCTGTGAAATTGCTCTGTACCATACTTGCTTTATTAGTGTTGTTTTTGTCGGTACAGCCTGCATGTATAGCCATTCCAATGAGCAATACCAATTGCTGTTCAGATGATAACTGTTGCGAAGAAGCCGAACAGGATCAGGATAGTTCACCATCGGATTCCCATAAAGGCTGCATGAGCGGCTGTAATCCTTTCCAGGTATGCGGGTGCTGTGCGTTTAGCGTTGTAGTACCCGCTCACTCCACCTTGTTTATTCTACCCTCACCCCCTGCCACCTGCGTTAAGTGGGGTATTTTATCTTTTGGGATTATAGAAGAACCCGTTCCCGGTCTTTGGCAACCTCCCCGGGATGCCTGATCTGATATGCTATCACGCATTACACCACCATGTGTAATGAGCTCATTTATCCTGCCATTTTGTTTAGAACAGGATGACAGGAGATTTCTGATCAATAAAACTCAAAAAAATGAAAAAATTATTTGCCTGCACAATTGCAGCAACTGCCGCTATGTTCTTTGTGGTAACCGCGTCCGCACAAACAGCTGGTACCGATAGTGTTAAGAAACTGGAAGTAAAAGTGGTCAACCTTCACTGCGGCAACGATATGCCCACCATCAAAAAACGATTATTGAACCAGGATGGCATTGACGAAGTTAAATTCACCGATATTTCCGGCGAAAGCTCTATGTTCACAATTACGTACCACTCTTCAGTTACCAGCCAGGCACAGATAGAAAAGTCCATCGAGTCAACGCCGGGATGTGACAACAAGAACGAAACACCATATAGGGTTAAGCGTAAAAAAGCAAAGTGATGAGAACACTCTTAATTGCTTGTCTGCTGGTGTCTTCTTTGTCACTACATGCCCAAACCTTAAAGGGAAAACTATTCGGGCAAAATGGTGCAGATAAAGAAATATTACCCGGTGGGCTGGTTCGTTTTATTGGAACCACTGTTGCCGCTACAACTAACGAAAATGGCGTCTTCGAAATTTCTTTAAATGGCATCAGCGACCGCAGGATCATTGCATCAAACGCAGGCTTTGTTACTGACACTATTTTGGTTGGCGAAAAGACCTACATGAGTATTGTATTGCGTAGGGATGCAAAAGAACTGGGCGCTGTAACAATAACAGACCGTAGCGGAGCATATATTTCAGCTGTCGATGTCAATCAAACGCAGGTCATTAACCAGCGCGAATTGTCCAAAGCGGCTTGCTGCGATCTCGCAGGTTGCTTTGGCACGCAGGCATCTGTGCAGCCGCAGACAACTAACGTGGTTACCAATGCCCAGGAACTAAGGATCCTTGGCCTTTCCGGCGTGTACAACCAGGTACTGTTCGATGGCTTCCCTATGATACAGGGATTGAGTTATACCTATGGTATCAGCACTTACCCGGGTACCGTAGTCGACAATATCTACGTTTCCAAGGGAACAACATCCGTATTGCAGGGCTTTGAAAGCATAAGCGGCCAGATCAACCTTGTGAGTCGGCAGCCTGATAAGGTGGACAAGCTATTGCTTAACGGCTACATGAATAGTTTCGGTGAAATGCACTTCAATGCAAATGTAGCTACGCCTATTGGCAGGAAAAAGAAGTGGCATACATTACTTGCGCTGCATACCGTTCAGCCTGCCCGTAAAACGGACGGGAATAACGATGGTTTTCTTGATCTGCCATTGCTCACGCGCTACATGGCTTTTAGCAAATGGATGTACGGAAACGATAAGGAAAAAGGTTTTGCAACACAGATCGGGCTGCGCATTGTAAATGAAAACAGGATCGGTGGCCAAACAGGCTATAGGTCGGCTGCAGACGAAGGGAGTAACAGTGTTTACGGACAGTCTGTAAACTATACACAACCGGAGGCCTACGTCAAATCTACTTATCGCTTTTCCGATGATCATGCATTGGTGTTGGCTGTATCAGGTTTCCGGCACAACCAAAGCTCATGGTTCGGAACTACAAGCTACAAAGCGCTGCAGGATAACGGCTACCTGAATCTGCAGCATGAATGGAAATGGCGCGAAAAACACCTCTTGAAATATGGTGTCAGTTACCGCTACCAGGAACTCAACGAAACTGTCAGGTTCACGGATACCACATTGTTGAGAAGTTATGCGGGCAACTATACTACCAGCCTTCGCGTCCCTGGTGTTTTTGCGGAGAATACATTCCATTGGGCCGATGATAAGGTCGTTTTAATTACAGGTGCCCGTGTAGACAACCACCAGAAATGGGGTACTTATTTTACGCCGCGCAGCATGGTCAAGTATGCGATCAATAGCAAGCACACCTTGCGGGCATCAGCCGGCACAGGCTGGCGGCAGGTCAATTTGTTCAGTGAGCAGACCAACTTGCTTGTCAGCTCCCGCAATGTAGTCTTCGTAGAACCATTGAAACCGGAAGCCGCATTCAACTGGGGGGTAAGCCATACTTATCGCTTCACAATAGGGAATACCTCCGGAACTTTTAGCGGGGATTTTTACAGCACTCGTTTTGCTAACCAGTTTTTCCCTGATTATGATAAAGATCCGACGAAAGCGATCATTAAAAATTTTGATGGCACATCCAGGTCAAACGGCTTGCAGTTAGAAGCATCGTTCATATTCTTTAAGCAACTGGAATTTCGCACGGCCTATAATTACCTTGACGTGTACCGCATAGAAAATGGAAGTAGAGTGACCCTGCCGTTCAATCCGCGCAATCGGGCTATGGCTGCGGTTTCCTTTCGCACAAAGAATAACCGCTGGCAGGCGGATGCCAATACCCATTGGTTCGATGAAATGCGCCTGCCTGATACGCGAAGCAACCCGGTACAATACAGGCGGCCATTATACTCCATACCATATGCCACACTCAATATACAGGCTACATTCAGGTGGAAAAAACTGGATATCTACGCCGGCTGTGAGAACATAACCAACTACAGGCAACCCGATCCTATTATCAGTGCAGATAATCCTTTTAGTAAATACTTTGATCTGTCTTCTGTATGGGGACCTACAAGAGGCAGGGAGCTGTATTTAGGTGTCAGGTTCAGTATCAAATAAACAAGGGCTGCAAACCTTCTGCCAAACAAATTACATAACATTCCGTAAATATATTTTCATAACTTCAAACTCAGCTTTTAGTATATGTTTGAGCGATGAAACTCCTCCTTATATCCTTCTTATTATTGTCATTAGCAACCCATGCACAGATGCCCGGGCCTACCACTGTATGGCTAAAAGGTTTTGGAGGTGATCTTGTTGACGATATTCAACCCACGGTAATCAAAACCAAAGATGGTGGGTTCATCGTACGCATGCAAACAAATTCAACAATTGCTAGCGGTAATATTGATTCTTTCTGCCCATATAATGGGGCAAGGAAAATTTTTCTAAAATACAATGCTGATGCTACGGTATTAGAGTGGTCGAAATGTTTCCAGATCAATGGTGATACCTTCCTGTTATACCCGAACCCTACATATGATACTGGATTTATCATAGGCGGACTTTACGGTCCCGGCGGTGGTGGGTTTTACATCTGTAAGCAAGATAAGTATGGAGGTATAGTCTGGAGCCACGGATACAGCAAAGGGAATAGCATGAACCCGCAAGAAATGATTGCTTGCGAGGATGGCGGCTATATCATGATGGGGACAAGCCATTATACTGATACGAATATTGCGATTCACTATGGCAGTTGGATGGACCCGGATATCTTTGTGATGAAGGTAGATAGTCTTGGCAATAAGATTTGGGCAAAGGTAATAGGGGGAATGGCTAGTGATTATGGCTATTCGATAATAGCCGCACCTGGAAACGGATGTTATATTGTTGGAGCTACAAACTCTAACGATCTTGATTGTACTGGCAATCATGGAGGTCATGATGATGCGTATGTTGTTCGGTTGGATAAAGATGGGAACACATTATGGCATCGTGATCTGGGCGGGAGCAGAGATGATGCAGCAAATCGTTGTGTAGCTAATGGAAATGGAGGAGTGATATTTGCCGGTTCAACTAATTCTCTTGATGGAGATGTCTCGCACCCAATTGATACATTGGGGAGTTTTTGGGTAGTTAATCTTGATAGCAGCGGGAATACGCTGTGGGATAAAAGTTATGGAGGGAAATATTCCTACCCTAACTCTATCTGTCGGGCTGCAAATGGTGATTTGTGGATAGCAGGAGTATCAAAAGCAAAATACGGAGACATCGATACGAATTATTGGGGAGATGATGCATGGTTTGTTCATACAGATAACTCAGGCACTATTATTAATACGAAGATATTAGGCACTACTAGTGACGACCGAGCTACAATGGTCTACCCATTGTCAAATGGGAACGTCATTGCCGGTGGCTTTTATGGAAGGAGTGACGGTGTGTTTACTTCACTTCCTTTTTATGGATATTTGGATGCTTTTTTGACCGTTTTGAAACCCTACCCAACGGGCATACAGCAGGTAATCGCAACTGGACACGATTGTAATATCTTTCCCAATCCGGTATTTAATGAAGAAAATATTAAAGTAGCGGCGCAAGGTAATCACGACATTATCATATACAATATGCTAGGCAGTTTGGTCCTTAAAGCAAGCTTTACTGATGTTTTGCAAATATCCGTTAGTAACTGGGCTAAAGGGATCTATTGTGTACAGGTAAACGACGAGAACCATACTACCATTCAAAAATTAATAATAGAGTAAGTATTTCACGTTTGAGCCCACTACATCTTAAAATCATCTAAATCTTATAAATCTTAGTCAGGACAAAATTACTCCCAATACAGCACCCATAATCAGCCAAAACCCTTACCTGTAGCCAAAACTATTTTTTATGATACTACCGAAAACGCTATATCATAGAAATTTCCCCTTGTTAGTTCCATCCACCCTCACGAACTTTGTGTCGCGGCATATTGAGGCGAAGCCCTTTACCAGCAAAAATCCCGAAGGGAACTGAAAAACTGCGGCTTCCCGCAACAATCCCGCAATTTCCGCAAAATAAAACGTTGATTATCAACACCGATCGAAAATCAGCATTTTATTCCCGCAATCCCGCAAAAATGGGATAGCTATAAAAAGATGCGGTGGAAAGTCAGGGTACAATGGAAGTTCCCCTTTAGGGGCGGAGGGGTTTAGTGCTAATCGAAAATCAGCATTTTATTCCCGCAATCCCGCAAAACGTGACCGGGATAGCAAAAAAGATACGATGGAACTCCCCTCTTTTTTTCAAAGAGGGGATGACAAATGAGGCGAGGCTTTAGCCCGACCGAATTTGTCTGGGGTGATCAAAACGGTAACACAGGAATCTTGGTTGGCAACTGTAAACTGCAAATTGCCAACTAAAAAACTGCAGTTTCCCGCAACAATTCCGCAATTCCCGCAAAATAAAACGTTGATTATCAACACCATTCGAAAATCAGCATTTTATTCCCGCAATCTGCAAAAGGTGATTGGATTGCAAAAAAGAAGCTATGGTATGCCGGGGTGCAATTGGAGTCCCCCTTTAGGGGCGGAGGGGTTTATGATTGAAAAATAAATACAAAATCGGTACTAACATTTTTATGATTTTTTACGCCTGCATATATAGACGGCACCATATAGATCACCGCAACCAGGTTCTATCGCGTGCACAGCCCCTTTTCTTCTATCAGCTGCATAACATGCCCCTCCCTTGGCGAAGCCATGCCCGCACGCTTGCAACTAATTGACAATCTACTACTTACCCAACAAATAATATCAAAATAAATACGGAAATAATACTAACGAACGGTATGTTTGTCTCGTCTTTTTTTTGACCCCCAAAACGACCTGCCTATGCAGCTACGCTGTACCTTATTGTTTTTTATTTTATTTATTGGTTATTGCTCCGCTTCCGCACAATGGAAATGGGCTACAGGCTCCAATCATGGTGCCGAGGGCACTGATGTAGCTACAGACCGTTTCGGCAATGTATTCGCCATTGGTTATAACGATGGTGGCTTTACTCTTTTCGGCAAGGATACCATCAATTCACATCCGGGTGTGCCCGCGTCCAGTCAGCCCATGATAGTAAAATATGACGCGGCGGGCAATATGAAATGGGTACGCGGGGTAGTAGGAGGCACAGCAATACCATTTGGCGTCACTACAGATCCTAATGGCAACTCTTATTTGTTTGGCACTTATCTTACCAAGGTCTGGATAAACAACGACTCACTCAATGCTCCGGGGGGTGTGAAACAGCCCTACTTTATCGTTAAGTACGATCCTGCGGGGAATGTGATGTGGATACGCACCGGTGGCGATTTCATGTTCATACCCAATGTCACGCTAAGATATGGTGGCATCGCAGCAGATTCATTTGGCAATATTTACATCACGCAGGCATACAGGGGCAAGCTTACAGTAGGCGCCTCTACGCTCACCAGTAAAGCCGGCGGGGGCTACGATTTTTTCATCGCTAAATACGATGCCTCGGGCACTGGCCTGTGGGCGCAGGAGGCTGGCGGCAGCGAAGATGACTATGGCAACTCCATTGCCACCAGCCCGTCCGGCACTGTCTATGTAGCAGGCACATCCTTTTCGCCTACCCTCAGCTTTGGCAGCACCACACTCACCAACAGCGGTTCGCCGCTGGACAACAGTATATTCATCGCCAAGTACGATGCCGCTGGCAATGTGCTTTGGGCAAAAGGAATGGGCGGCATGAGCGAAGATATAATGAGCATTACTTCCGATGCTAAAAAAAATGTGTACATCACCGGCCGGTTCCCGCAAAGCAGTATGGCATTTGGCAGCGTCACACTCACGAACCCTACTCCCTATCCTGAAATATACACGGCTAAATTCGACTCATCGGGAAGTGCCGTGTGGGCACAGGGCATTACAACGCCCGTGCATCAATTGAATGACATTACAGGCTACAGCGTCACCACAGACCCATGCGGCAATGTATGGATATGTGGCCGCATGGATAGTGTCATCATGTTGGGCACACACACCCTTACACGCACACCATCCGCATCTGCAAATCGTGACGATTTTTTTATTGCCGGCTATGATGCTTCGGGTAATGTGATTGATTATTCCTCCCTCATATTTGGCGGCGATGATATGTCAGGTATCGCTATCGACCCGTCCGGCAATCTTTTTGTCTGTAGCGATTATAATTATGGCCCGTTCCCGCTTACCCCCACTATTACACTGACTGATCCTGTTCCCGGCTCTATGGAAGATTTTTATGTTGCTAAATATGTTCCTTCATTTGCCATAGCAAAAGACACCATACACCTGCCCACATTCGACACTACCATATGTGCACGTCGCAGCTTCACATTTGATGCCCCTTCCTGCCATGCCGGATATGTATGGCAGGACGGCTCTACAGCCACATCATTTACAACTGATGCACCCGGCACTTATTGGGTATATGCATCCGATCCGTGTTCAGATACGGTCACCATCGATTCGTTCATCATCAGGCAGGATAAACTCGACCTCACCTTCTCTCTCGGCCGCGATACCGTTTCCTGCATACCGGTAACACTCACTATACCCATAAAGGGCGTCGACTACAAATGGCAGGACGGCTCCGTGGCAGACAACTTCACCGCCACTACTTCAGGCACTTACTACGCTTCAGTCACCACAAAGGGCTGCACTTATTCAGATACCATCACTATTTCAATGCCTCACGTATCCGTGCACCTGCGTGATACCATTGTATGCAGGGAAGATCCCGTACAGGTACCATTAGAGGTTATCGCATCACCCGGCGCACAGATACAATGGAGCAATGGAAGGAACACAGCCGCGATCATAGCAGGCGATACAGGCACCTACTCGGTCACAGTGCACGACCATGGCTGCAACGATAGCGGCAGTTGCCACATATACAGTGAGTTCTGCGATTGTAAGGTAGTGATACCAAACGCCTTCACACCAAATGATGACGGGCTTAATGACTATTACCACCCACTCATACAATACGACTGCCCATTAAAGCAATACCATTTCTCGATATTTAACCGTTGGGGCGAAGTGGTCTTCTACAGTACCCGCCCTGAAGATAAATGGGATGGAAAGCTGCACGGGGTCATTGCAGAGATGGGTGTATATGTCTACTACCTTGTGTATAATGCAGGTATGCACAACGTTAATCACACTATGAAGGGCGACCTCACCCTGATCAGGTAAAAGCTGAAAGAACGGCAAAGGAGCGAACATGCATCTCGGTAATCCTTTAATCAGGCAAATCAAGGTTCCATTCTTATGGCAGGGTTTTTATCAGTATTCTACCCGTTTGATATAAATGGATAAACAAATGGAAGTTGCAAATAAATTAGAGAGCCTGCACGCAAAGATGATAGAAGAGATACAGGATTATGCGATCATTTTGCTCGATGTGGATGGAACTATTCTTACGTGGAACAAAGGAGTAGAAAAAATAAAAGGTTATAAAGAAAATGAAATTGTTGGCCAGAATTTCAGGATATTTTATTTACCTAAAGACCGGCAGGAGTTGCTACCGGAGCAGCTCATTGACCTGGCTACAAGGGAAGGGCGCGCAAAACATATCGGGAGGCGTGTAAGGAAAGATGGCACCATTTTCTGGGGCAGTATCCTCATCACCGCCATTCACGATGAGAACGACGAGGTTGTCGGCTTTACCAAGTTAACGCGCGAGCTGCGGGATGGGGAAATGGACTAAAGATGAGCAGCTTTACTTAACTGTCTGCATGTATTGCTGACATTGCAATCTGGAGGAACTTTACTGCCGGCTGATGCCTATAGAGGTAATGATGGTATAATTAACAAAGCTCTGCAGCACATGTACATTTCCTATGTAACTTATAGAACGGGCCTTGGTATGAGCATATAGTATTGCATCACCTGCATCTGACAATATCAGGTCAAAACTGCCATTGGAAAAGCTACTGGCTTCTATCTGGCGGAAACCAAGCTCCCTGAGGGCTTCTGAGGTTATATGCGTATCAAACTCCTGCGGACCGTTCATAATACTTTAATTTATTACACTACATGTATCAATACCGTGCCACCCCATAAAAACTCATACTTATCAGTACTTCACGCGATCATGGACATGGGTGCGGATACGTCTTGCCCACATCGCGTACACACCGCACCGAATAACCGAACCCTTCACTTACATCATAATTACATTTATCATCATAATTTATGGTAAGAAACAAACCGCCATCTGTGCTCCCGCTACCTGTCTTCCTTCCGTCACGCGTCCACCAGAACCCGGACCTGCCTACGAAACTGAATGTGCCATTCGGATTCCTGCATCCACCTGCCAGCCCATTAAAACCACTTTCGTTATTACCATTCCATTCATTGTTCCAGCTATGTTTTGCCTTCAGTTTCTTACCCGCGGTATCCATCCCCAGGTGAGTGATCAGCCTGTCAAAATCGTTCCTGTCAGGCAATCGCCAGCAGTGAGGTGCTACTCCCCGCTTTATGGCATACCAGTTATAGAGCTTGCCATACATATGCCCGTAGCAGGCTTCATTGTCATACTTACAGTAGCACCCGGTCTTGTGTTCGTTGTACCCCATCCATTCCTTTATTGTTTTGGCCTCAGGTATCGGTTGCCCGTCCCAGTACTTGTCCACGTCCAGGTTTGCTGCCATCCATTCCTGCCCGCCTATTACTACTGTGTAAGCCGTAGACGCTTGTTGTGGCATGGCAACAGAAAGCGGCCATAGAAACAACAGGACAATGCAGCAGGGAGTCAATATGGTTTTATAGCTCATAACAAACAACGGGCGTATACACTATAAATATAACAGTTTTCAGTCGTAGTATACCTCGAATGTCTTATATCATTACCTTTATTTAGTTGTATAAAAATCGCCCATGAAAAAAGCAGACCTCAAAAAAGAGATGGAAGATACCTTCAGCGAGATGGAAACCTTGCTGCAGAAAGCAAGCTACGCCCTTAGCATTGCTAAAAAATATCCTGATGCAGAATCTTTGGTGGTTGAAGCTGATGAGATGATGAAGCAATGGTCTAAAGTGGCAAAGAAGTATGTAGCCGCTTCAAAGGCTTATCACAATATGACCTTTGGCAAGATGCCGATCTAGCGAAAGACAGATAAAAATATGTTCTACAGTGCAGGCTTAAAACTCAACAAGTAACAGCAGCCCTCTCAAACAAAAAACCTCCGCCAAATAGCGAAGGTTCTAAATATAAATACTATGAAAATTTCAAAAAGCATTATCCCTGTAATGCAGCAGCACCGCTGACGATTTCCGTAAGCTCCGTAGTGATGGCCGCCTGGCGAGCACGGTTGTAGCTGATCTTCAGTGATTTCAGCAACTCGTTTGCGTTCTCGCTCGCCTTATCCATCGCAGTCATACGTGCCCCATGCTCTGATGCGTTGGCATCCAGTACAGCTTTGTATACCTGTGTATTCAGTATCTTAGGCATCAGTTCCTGCAGCAGCACACCCATAGATGGTTCGAAGATAAAATCGGTGCTCTTGTCACCTTTCTTCTTCTCGGTCTTAGGTATCGGCAGGTAAGGCTCAGATATGAACACCTGTGTAGCAGCGTTCTTGAACTGGCTGTATACCAGCTCTACGCGGTCATATTCCTTATTCAGGAAAGCCTGTTGTGCATATACCGCAGCACGGCGAACGTTGTCGAAAGCCAGGTCAGAGAATATAGACCAGAATTCGTCTACTACTTTATAATTATTACGCACAAAGTATTCGTAGCCTTTCTTGCCTATAGGTAGTATAGTTACATTACCTTTTGCATGCTGTGCTGCATACTTTGTATTGATCACCTCGCGGGTAAGCTTGATGACATATGCATTGTAACCGCCGCAAAGGCCACGATCGCTGGTAATAGGTATCATAAGCACGCGCTCAGCCGGGCGTTCGTCTGCCAGTGGCATACTTACGTCTGATGATGAACCGCTTACTATATTGCTCAGCATTTCCTGCAGCTTCTTAGAGTATGGGCGCATCTGGATAATAGAATCCTGTGCACGGCGCAGCTTGGCAGCGCTCACCATCTTCATAGCCTTGGTTATCTGCTGTGTTGATGTTACTGATTTTATTCGGTTACGTACCTCTTTAAGTTGCCCTGACATATATACTTATGATAGAAAAATGATATAATTTCGGCAAAATTACCACATTTAGATGGAAGTAACAAAACCCGGAAGGTTTTACTGCTCTTTTAGCTCCTTAATAAGCACGGCTGCATGCGCCCATAGCTCAGACTGTTTATTGGTGAAGGCCTCATTGTTTACCGCCCGATTAGAATTGTCCTTATCGATCCACTTAATGAGCTTATTTTCATGCAGGTAGAAGCGGCTTACCTCCATTTTGGTCTTTTTATCGTCATACCATACACTGTCACCAAGCGCTATCGCTTTTGCTTCAGTATAACTTGCGGGTAAATTATATACGAATTTTTGCTCCACTATAAAAATGAGCATACCGTCATCAAAGTAATAATCGGTAAATATCCTGTTGGTATCTGTGAAGCGCTGGGCTATGATCTTTTTGATCTCATCATCGCGGTAGTAGCCGGAGATACTACCACCGCCCGGCGAAACGATATCATCCACTTGCTTTAGGGTATAATCCTTTAGCTTGTTATTGATCTGGTTAACATTCTTTTTAATGTCGGCCATCACATCTTCTTGCTTCTTCTTGCAGGAGGTAATGCAGATAAAGGATAATAAAACCAGAGTAATGTATTTGCGCATAGCATGTATTAGCAGTGCCGAAATTAGGATATTTTAGTGAGTTGCAGCCACCAGCCTTTGTGTATACATATCCTGTGGGTGCTTCAACACCTGCTCAGCATCACCGCTCTCCACTATTTTACCGGCATGCATCACCATTACCCTGTCGCTGATGTAGTGCACTACTGACAGGTCGTGGGATATAAAGAGGTAAGTAAGGTTAAACTCCTGTTGCAGGTCTTTCAGTAGGTTTAGTATCTGTGCCTGTATGCTCACATCCAGCGCAGAAACGCTTTCGTCACAAATAAGTAGTTCCGGTCGCAGGGCCAAAGCGCGTGCTATTCCTATTCGCTGTCGCTGCCCGCCTGAGAACTGGTGCGGGTAACGGTTCATACTTTCTGCCGGCAGCTGTACCAGGTTCAGTAATCGCAAGGCCTCTTTGTTCAGCTCTTTTTTGGGCACCATATTATGCACCAGCAAAGGCTCCGTCAGCATATCGCCTATAGTCATACGGGGATTAAGTGATGAATAAGGATCCTGGAATATCATTTGTATTTTTCTGCGTACATGCGCCCACTCCCGGATTGACAAGGCTGCCAGCTCCTCGCCTTCAAAATTTATCGATCCGCTATGCACAGGTAATAACCCTACTAGGCTGCGACTAAGCGTACTTTTACCGCATCCGCTTTCACCTACCAGGCCCAGTACCTCACCCTTGCGAAGAGTGAAGGATACATCGTCCACTGCTTTATAGTAGTCAAGGGGCTTACCCAGCATATTCTTTTCCGTAGGGAACCATATCCGCAAGTTGTTTACTTGTAGTAATGGACCAGCCGTAATATTAGCAGGCAGCGAAGGTGTCCGCAGCAATGGCACAACGGTCTGTTGCGTTTTTGCAGCCTCCATGAAGTCAGCTACTATTGGCAAATGATAACCCTTCTTTTCAGGAGAAGGCTTGCTGGCAAGCAGTGCCCGTGTGTATGGGTGCTGCGGACTTTGTAACACCTGCGTTGCTGGCCCGTACTCCATCATTTCGCCCTTATACATTACCAGCACCTCATCAGCTATGGTAGCCGCAAGCGCCAGGTCGTGGGTAATGAATATCATGGCAGACTGATGCTCCTGCTGCAGATACGCCATCAGTCGGATAATCTCGTGTTGCACGGTCACATCCAGCGCAGTTGTCGGCTCGTCAGCTATCAGCAATGCAGGGTGATTGCACATAGCCATGGCTATCATTATCCGCTGCTTCTGTCCGCCGGACAACTGGTGAGGATAACGGTCATACATCGTTGCAGGCTCAGGCAATTGCACCTTAGCCAGCCAGTCTACAGCCAGTTGCTTACCAACCTCTTTACTGACCTTTTGATGAATGAGTATAGACTCTCTTAACTGCTTACCCACAGTCATCACAGGATTTAAAGAACTCATTGGCTCCTGGAACACCATACCAATATCTTTGCCTCTAAGCAGTTGTAAGTTATCAGTAGTAAGTAAGACCTCAGTTCCGTTTGCCTGCAATGAGCACTTACCCTGCAATGCTGCCGTCTTCGGTAGCAAGCCCATGAGTGCAAGCGCGGTCAGGGATTTACCGGAGCCACTCTCGCCAACTATAGCAAGCGTTTTACCTTTGCCAACAGAAAATGAAATATTATTAACAGCAGTGAATGAATCCTTACCTGCAAATGTGATGTGCAGGCCTTTTACAGACAATATATTATTGGGATCAGTCATTAAAACCGGAGATGCTTAACAGTTTGTCCGTCATTGATCAGCTGCTTTAACGAATCGATACCGATCATCAGGTGCTTATCCACAAATTGCTTGGTAACAATGCTGTCGCTCTCTGATGTCTTCACACCTTCCGGCACCATTGGCTGGTCTGATACCAGGAGTAATGCACCGGTGGGTATCTTATTATAAAATCCGGTCGTAAAGATAGTTGCGGTTTCCATGTCTATTGCCATAGCGCGGATCTTCCTGAGGTACTCCTTAAACTCTTCGTCATGCTCCCAAACTCTTCGGTTGGTAGTGTACACAGTACCCGTCCAGTAGTCAAGTGAATAATCCCTTATGGTAGTTGATATAGCCTTTTGCAGCGCAAATGATGGCAGCGCGGGCACCTCCGGAGGAAAGTAATCATTGCTGGTACCATCTCCCCTTATCGCCGCTATAGGTAGTATAAGGTCGCCAACATTATTTACTTTTTTAAGACCTCCGCATTTGCCAAGGAACAACACAGCTTTGGGCATTATAGCAGAAAGCAGGTCTACCATAGTAGCCGCTGTGGGGCTACCCATCCCAAAGTTGATAATGGTTATATCCTCTGCCGTAGCACACTGCATTGGCTTGTCCATACCCACTACTTCTACATTGTGCATTTTTGCAAACAGGGTAACGTAGTTGCTGAAATTACAAAGGAGTATGTAGCGACCGAAATCCTTAAGCGGTTGCCCTGTATATCGTGGCAACCAGTTCTCTACTATCTCCTGCTTTGTTTTCATACCTTAAAGATAAGCCGTTTTTCTTTTATTAATAAACTGTAATGCAAAGGCATTCTTTAAAAAACACAAAATTAATACACGTGCGTTCTTCACTAGAAGTTAATACTTTTGAACCTTCATGATCTCCATCGATTTTTCAAATATCCAATTAAAACTGCAGCAGGTTGAAGGCAAAACGAATGTCTTTGACCCTGTGCGGAAGAAATGGATCGTTCTGACTCCGGAAGAGCATGTGAGGCAGTATATCATGCAACATTTGATTGACACCATGCAATATCCTGCTTCTTTAATCGCAGTTGAGAAAACGATACATGTGGGCGACATGAATAAACGATTTGATATCGTTGTCTACAGCCGTGAACACAAGCCATGGATGCTTGTGGAATGTAAAGAACCACAGCTAGCTATATCCGAAAAAACGCTTTACCAGCTATTGAACTACCAACGAACTATGCAGTGCAATTACTGGCTGCTCACAAACGGGCATCAAACCTTTTGTGCCGATGCCTGTGATGTAACCAACATAAAATGGATGAACTCACTTCCTGCTTATGATCGCTGAATACTGATCTGAATTTAGCAGAGACAATGCTCTCTTTACTACTTCATCCTGCTTAAGACTTACCGTATAATATCCATTATCACGGTACAGATACCGCGCCAGTTGTGCCTGCACTTGTAGCCTGAAATAGCTATCATTAGCAGGCTTCAGTAGGAGGTTATTAACCCATTGGCGCTTATCTGCACTCAGCATTGCAAGATAACTTTCTCTTACCATCCGGCTGTCAAAAGTCTTCTCAAACTCAGCAATACCTTTCTTTTTAAGACTGCTGCGATTCTGTATAAAGTAGTCCCAAATAGCCGCTTTAAGTTCCTTGCTGAATATCACAGAAACAAACTCCGACGACAGACTCGCTGTGTCGTAAGGCACGTATACATCAGGTTTTATACCCCCTCCCCCATATACTAACCTGTGTTTTCCAGTATAGTATGGCGTTGTATCTGCAGGCGCTATTGAGTCTTTGCCTGTAAGTTCTCCCGACTGAAAACGGTGTTCATAATCTTCCATATAAGCATCCTTTCCGTTAGCAAAAGAGCGCTGTATGCTCCGCCCTGATGGTGTATAATACCTGGCCACGGTAAGCCGAAGTGCGGAACCATCCCGAAGATCATATTGTTTTTGCACCAGCCCTTTACCAAAAGATCTTCGGCCTACAATCATACCCCTGTCCCAGTCCTGCACTGCCCCTGCCAATATTTCACTGGCTGACGCAGAACCTTCGTCTATCAGTATCGCCAGCTTGCCGCTCTCGAATGCACCTATCTCACTGGCTTTATATTCTGTCTTTGCAGAGTGCACCCCTTTAGTGTATACAATAAGCTTATTGTCGCCCAGAAAATCATCAGCTATCATGGTAGCTGCCTCGAGGTAACCGCCGGGATTATCACGCAGATCAAGTATCAGTTGCTTTGCCCCTTGTTGTTTCAGTTCTTTCAAGGCCTTGCTGAACTCATCATAAGTAGTAGCACTGAAACGGTTGATCTTAATGAAGCCTGTTGTACCGTCCAGCATAATGCTTGCTTCTACACTAGACACGGGAATAATATCACGAGTGATCTGCCTTTGTGCCAGTGCATTATTTCCTGGCCGTTTGAAGGTAACTTTTACTATTGTGCCTTGCTGGCCTTTCAGCAAATGAATGATCCTGCCAGAGGTGATATTGATGCCTGCTACAATACTGTCGTCTACCTTTACTACCTGGTCGCCAACATCTACCCCTGCGTGTGCTGCAGGCCCATTATCAATAACGTTAGTTACTTCTACTGTATCACGCACAATAGCAAACTCCACCCCAATTCCTGAAAAGCCGCCTTCCAGGTCGTCGTTTATGTCCTGTACATCATCACCGGGGATGTAAATCGTATGCGGATCAAGTGACTTAAGGATACCGGATACGGCATTAGTATAAAGCTGATTATTATTAACTGTATCTACGTACCTGTCGCTGATCAGGTCCAACACCTCATCAATCTTGGGTTTATTGCGTAATGAACTACGTAAATTAAAACCAACGAACATGCCAACCACAAGCACCAGCGGAAAGAAAAATGCCACCCAGATACCAGATCTGTTACTTCTAAGATCGTTCATCAGCTACAGGATTGCTTAGTAATCCAAAGCCAGGCGGAAACCTATGTTCCACTGGCGTGTATCCGGAGGAAAGCGGCTGCGATAAGTAGTACGGCAGGTAATGTCATCATCAAAGTAAGAACCACCCCTCACCACACGTTTTCCACCTGTTTTAGGCCCTTTAGGGTCTATCTCATCTACTGTTTTTGAGTAGTAATCTTCGCCATACCAGTCAGAGCACCATTCCTGTACGTTGCCAGACATATCGAATATACCGATCTCGTTTGCTTTCTTCTGGGCTACCTCATGCGTGGTTCCTTTGCTCTTTCCGTTCCACGAAACTTCACTGATCTTATTGCTGCCGCTATACAGGTAGTTGTTAGTATACTTACCGCCTCTTGCTGCATATTCCCATTCTGTTTCAGTAGGCAGGCGATAGTGCTTAGTGGGGAATTTCTCATTCAGTTTCCTTATAAACTCATGTATATCATCCCAGCTTACTTTTACCACGGGGCAGTTTTCGCAATCTTTATTATCATAGTCCACACCATTATATGCCGGCGGGAACACACCCATCACTTTGCGCCATTGTGCATTGGTCACTTCGGTCTTGCCTATGTAGTAGCTGCCTATGCTTACCCTGTGTACGGGCCTTTCGTTATCATATTCCGCATCATGAAAATGTGGGTCGTCACTGCCCATGAAAAAGCTGGCACCTTTCACAAAGATCATTTGCATGCCCATATCTGTCTGGCTGAAACCAATATGACCTAACATCAGCGCGGTAACTAGTAACATTATTTTCTTCATAAGTTCTTTGCTTTTTAATACAAGTTGCAATAAAGACACAGCGAATGTACTAAGGAACGACGATAAAATAAAGCTCACAAGCCGTAACAAAAAAAGATGAAGCGGGAACGCCTCATCTTTTCACAGCTAAAAACCTTCATTTTTAAACTGTAACACACCCTATTCCCTTATTGCTTTACTATCCTTTTTATGAATCCGCTATTGTTCTGCGTATTGGTCACTTCCACAAAATATACACCATAAGGCTGGTTGCTCATGTTAATCTTATCCGATGAAGCGATCACTTTCATTTCAATTACAGCGCCTTTTACATCATAGACCACCACTTCATAGTTGCCACTTTCATTCAGTTGTATGTTCAGCTCGGTAACTACCGGTACCGGAAAAATGCTGATATCAGATTCTATGGTTGCTATTACTTGAGCAGCGGTTGTAGAAGGAGTATACTGTGTTGCGCCTGTTGGCACTACCGACGCACCTCCCGTTGGACCTGTTAGCGATGCTGAAAAATTGCCGTAGAATGTAGGTCCTATAAAGTAAGGATAGGTTGGTTTAAGACTGGCATCCACCGCAGTAAAGTAAGCATAAGTCCCTGATGGATATTCCGGAGTTACACAAAAACGCCCATTGTGTTCATCAAGATCGCCCGAACCGGCAGTGTACTGCCAGTCTTCTATGAAACAGCCTATCGGGTAGGTTGCATCTACCGCCGGACCAGCTGTACGGGTAGTGTAAGATTTGGTGCCGTAGCTGCTCACCATTCTTGTGATACCGCCGGTACCATCTGTGTTTTTATAGCCATAAGGGCCATATACAGGATAACCGTCCCATGCATATGCTACTATCGGCGAATGCTTGGTCGTAACAAAATCATGCAGCTTTATATTATCAAAATGATGGTGGTACATATTGGTGGGTGTGCTGTGCCCGTTACTGGCATCCATATCTACCCCTTCGAAATAATAGGCAAGACGATTCCATACACCTGCTCCCATATAAGACTGGGCATCACCCGGATGAAAGAATACAGAACCATCCAGCATTAATCCTATTTGGCCACCCATTACACCCTTAGGTGTTGTAGCTTTCACAGGCACTCTTGGTATTTCCCACGTTGCCTTCAGGTCTTTACCATCATTGTGTGTTACACCGTCAGCATAGTAGTTAGGTATACCACTGGCTTTCACGTATACACTTGCAGTAGTGTAGTAAACAGCCTCTACATCGGTAAGTATCGCTTTATATTTATTACCGGTAGTATTGAACCACAAGTTAGTGATCATCGGATCTGTTTGTGCTACGGCACAGGTAGCAGACAGCAGCAAAAAGGCGAGCAACAGGTTCTTTGTATTCATTGTGTCCGTTTTAGTGTGCATCTGAAAGCTAGTTTCAGCCTTCTATTTATTAGACGACATCCTGTTACTTATCCTTCGCTCTTGTAAAATTATTTTGTCCTGTAACTGAATTTCGGATCCTTCAGATATTCCTTGTCTGACAAAGTGAGCAGGAAGCTGATCATATCAGCCTTCTGATCAGAAGTAAGGTATATGCCTTTCCTGAGCGACGGATGGAGCGTAGGGCTTTGCTGTATGCCCATTATGTAGTTATTGAGCACCATGCCCAGTGTTTTGAAGCGGCCATCATGCATGTACGGATAAGTATACTGCACATTGCGCAGCGATGGCACTTTGAACTTTAGTGAGTCTTCACTTTTGTGGGTCACCTTCATACGCCCTATGTCATTCAGCTCATCATCTGTTGCGAGTCCGTTGTTTTCAAAACCACCATTTGTGAATAATGGTTCCGTATGGCACTCAGCGCAATGGGTTTTGAAAAGTAAATATCCTTTCTCTTCCTGCTCCGTAAATTGATCTTCACCCCGCTTTACACGATCGTACTTAGCATTAGCGCTCACCATAGTAAGCATGAATTGAGACAACGAACGCAGCACATATTCCTGCCGGATAACAGAATCACCAAAGGCTTTGTAAAACAGCGCAGGATAGCCGGATGCAGCCTGTAGCTTGTGCACTACATGCTCCATTGTTTCATCCATCTCCAGTTTATTGGTGATGGGTTTCAGCGCCTGCATATCCAGGTCCTGTACATCACCATCCCACATAAAATTCTTGCCCCATGCCAGGTTCATAAGTGGCGGGGAATTGCGTGTACCTATCCTGCCGGCTATGCCATGACTGAGCGCATGATCTACATGCGTAAAAGAAGTAGCCTGTAAGTGACAGCTGCTGCAGGAAGTAGTGGTATCGCGCGACAGTAATGGCTCGTAAAACAGGACTCTGCCCAAGTCAACCTTTTGCGGATCAAGCTGGTGTTTTTTGAAATTGTATATAGGTTTCGGCCAGCCCTCCGGCCTGCGAAACAAGTCCGGAGTACTCGTTCTGAAAGCCATTAAAACGACCAGCACCAATAAACAATTAATTACGACCAGTTTTCTCATTCCCGCACTTACTATCTTTTAGACGATGATACTGCAATTTCCCTTTGCGTGAAAAACAATTGTGAAAAGACATTATCTTTATAATACAAAAATATACCTGTATGAAATACACTTGTTTGCTTATCGCTCTCTCTTTTTCTGTTAGCATCTGTAAAGCACAAGAGAATTCTATGTTTCCTGAAAAGCAATACTTAAGCAAGTTCTGTGCGAAATTTTCACTAGATGAAAAACCCTCCATTGTTGCGGATTCCAACATGATAGCTATTTGGAATATGCAGGAAGATGTTGATTGGCATAACTACTTTGTTGTGGAACGGTACCAGCCTAATTTGTTTGTTTTCACATATATGAACCGGGAGGGCTCTAACAGGACCTATGAACATGTTGACGCATGCTTTTCAAAGATCGGCAATGCTACTTTCCTAAATGTCGGATTGTATGACCGCGAAAAAAACAGACCTGGTTACTTTTTCTTAAAGGTTACTGAACAAGATAAAGGCGGATGGCACATGACTTTATCATTAGTTGCTGATACAACACTTAAAGACATTACTAGCCGTGAGGCTTTACGGGAGCGGATCGCAAAGAATGTGGACAACCCAAACTTCTACAAAAAGCCGGTACACCTCCATAAAAAGCTGCCTTTGATGTACTGCAAGTAAGGGCAGACTTCGTTGGAGAAAATCAAAAAGCAGTACATTGATATTAATTATTTTAAAAACAAAATCCGCTCAATGAGCGGATTTTGTTTTGTGTGCGGCAAAGGAGATTCGAACTCCCATGCCCGTTACAGGCGCTACCACCTCAAAGTAGTGCGTCTACCAATTTCGCCATCGCCGCAACTTATTTTTGATGGACGGCAAAGGTAGGGAAAAAGTTAAAAGGTCAAAAGGTTAATCAGCAAAAAGGTGAAAAACTATTGAGGGCAAGGTATTAACGCCTCAATATGATCCTGAATGTAGTGCCCTTGCCCACTTCGGACTGCTTTACATAGATAGAACCATGATGGTATTTTTCTATAATACGGCGGGAAAGTGAAAGCCCCAGGCCCCAGCCACGTTTCTTGGTGGTAAAGCCAGGCGTAAATACGCTCTTCACCTGGTGGGCAGGTATTCCCTTGCCTGTGTCATGCACATCTACCCATACCTGCTGCTGGTGATTATATATGGTTATATCTATTCTGCCATGCCCTTCCATTGCATCCAGTGCATTGCGAATCAGGTTTTCCATTACCCAGTCCAGCAGCGGGCCGCTTATGTTTACAGGTATATCATGTTCTTTATGATGCAGCGCTATAGTTACCTTTTTAGGCGCACGCTTCTGCATGTATTCCACTATGCTGCCCAAGCGTATCACCAGGTTCTCTTCCTCCAGCTGGGGGGCGCTGCCTACCTTGCTGAAACGGTCAGCAACCAGTTTCAGCCGGTCCAGGTCCTTCTGCATTTCCAGCACTGCTTCATTATTGCCTTCATGATCGCGCAGCAGCTCCAACCACGCCTCTATGGAGCTGAGCGGGGTGCCTAGTTGGTGTGCAGTCTCTTTAGACAGCCCTACCCAAACCTGGTTCTGCAGGCTGCGGTGAGCGGTCGTAAGCGCCAGCAATACTACTACCAGGAACAGGATGATAATAGCCAGCTGTACATATGGAAAATACCTCAACTGCGTGAGCAAGTATGACTCTCCGTAATAAACATAGTTTTTGCCGGTACCATAATCCACCGGTATAGGCGGATGTATCTTTTTAAATTCGTGCAACTTATCCTTTACTACATTGCTCCTGTTCAGTGCTCGACTGGTATCTATATTCTTACTATCTATTATGCCGTCCTTTTCGTCCGTTATAATAAGTGGGATCGTGGTATTTCGTTCTATAATATTAGATGCGAAGGCATTCTCCTGGCTGCTGGTATTGGCAGTACTGCCCAGTGTTTTCAGGGCGGTTGCCAGTTCCTCGACCTTCTTTTTTTCCTCTACAGCCAGCTTACCTGCCAGCTCACTTGTATAATATAACGATGCCCCTACTATAAGCAATGCTATAATAGCAAGATATGTTTTCCAGTTAAAATATTGACGCATAGCCCTCTCCCCGCTCAAATAACGAAGGAATGGTAAAAATATTATGATTTTGAAAGAATTACTATTATTTTTGCCAAGGAAATTTTAATACTTCATGAGCACCCAACATAACCATAACGCGACCGAACTGGATAATACGAACGATATTGAGCTGACCAAGCCTTCGAAATCGCGTTTCTTATTCTTATTGAGCTTCTTCGGCTTCTTCATCTTCGCATGGGCGGGCTGCTACAATTTGTATGAGCACAAGTACCAGAAACCGGATACTACTCCGGTACCGGGCAGCACGCTATACGAACCAACCTATAAATAATCTATAGCACCAATAGCGCTATGATCGTATGCCATAAGGATACAGCCGTTGTAATATTAAGCTACAATGGCACTAAGTGGCATGAGTTGTTTTTGCCGAAGATCGTTGAAGAGGCACATACAGGCTACGAAGTGATCGTAGCTGATAATGCATCTACAGACGAAACACTACAATACGTACAGGAAAATTTCCCAACCGTAAAGACCTTAAGTATAGACGTGAACCATGGCTTTGCCAATGGCTACTATGAGGCACTTAAGCAAATAAAAGCCAAATACTACATACTGCTCAGCGCTGACTTTGAAGTAACGGAAAGCTGGTATCCACCCCTGCATGCTGCAATGGAGCGCGATGAAATGTTGGCGGCATGCCAGCCTAAGATCCGCTACTGGCGCGATCGGGAGTGCTTTGAGTATGCCGGTGCTGGCGGTGGCTTTATGGACAAATATGGCTACCTCTTTTGCCGTGGCCGCATATTCTTCGATATAGAAAAAGACAACGGCCAGTACGATGATAATATAGAGGTCTTCTGGGCTTCGGGCGGTTGCTTTATGGTACGGTCATCATTGTATCACCAGGTAGGTGGACTCGATAATGACTTCTACGCACATATGGAGGAAGTAGACCTTTGCTGGCGATTGAAAAATGCAGGCTATAAAATAGGCTACATTGCAAAATCGTTAGTATACCATGTAGGCGGCAGCGTCATCAGTTATGGCAGCCCGCAAAAACTGTACTACAACTTCCGCAATAACCTCATACTGCTCATCAAGAATGAGAAGGGCACCAAAATGCTTTGGTTATTCCCTTTCCGTTTAGTGCTCGACGGTATAGCGGGATTGAGACTTTTATTTACAGGCAAGCCAAAAGAAACATTCATTATCATCAAGGCACACTACCATGTGTACAGGGAAACCGGTAAATGGCTAAAACGCCGCCGCGAAAATAAAAGCCTGCATGTGCGCCGGAATGAAGAGGGTATCTATACCCGCAGCATAGTATGGGACTACTTCCTCCTGCGCCGCAAAAAGTTTACAGACCTGGGTTGGAAGCCTAAAAAACTGGATTAAATTTCCTTTTCGCTACATAAATTAATTTTTTTACATGAAACAGGGAAATATATCCCTGATTATTTCTAAATTTAGGAAGTTTCAAATCACACAATATATGAGATCGCTAAAAATTACATTATTCCTCTTATGGGGACTAAGTTCCGGTGCAGCCTATGCTCAGAGCAGCTATGAATGGAAAGAAGACAAGGGTGGTGGTTATACTTATAAGTATGTCACCAACGACCCGATGAAAGCACGGTTCTATACCCTGCCAAACGGGCTTACTGTTATCCTCAGTCCTACACATAAAGAGCCGAGAATGCACTTCTACATTGCTACCAAGGCAGGCAGCAAAACAGATCCTGCTGATCACACAGGGTTGGCGCACTACCTGGAGCATATGATGTTCAAGGGCACACAGAACTATGGCTCACTGGATTGGAGCAAGGAAAGGCCAATGCTTTCCCGCATAGACTATCTCTATGAAGAATACAACCACACCACCGACGAAACAAAACGTAAAGCCATCTACAAGCGCATCGACTCTATGTCTGGCGAGGCGGCGAAGTTCGCGATAGCTAATGAGTACGATAAAATGATGTCGTCTATGGGTGCACAGGGTACAAATGCCTTTACCTCATTTGAACAGACCGTTTACACAGAAGACATCCCTGCAAATGCAGTTGACAAATTCCTGAAGGTACAGGCAGACCGTTTTAAAGACCCGGTATTCCGTATCTTCCATACAGAGCTGGAAGCTGTGTATGAAGAAAAGAACCGTACGCTCGATAATGATCCAAGAAAGGTATCAGAACTCATGCTGGCCAACCTGTTCAAAAACCATAACTATGGCAAGCAGACGACCATTGGTACTGTTGAGCACCTGAAGAATCCAAGTCTTATGGAGATCAGGAAGTACTTCAACACTTACTATGTACCTAATAACATGGGTGTGATCGTTTCAGGTGATTTCAATCCTGATGACATGATCAAAAAGATCGACAAGTATTTCGCTTCAATGAAGTCGCAACCAATCCCAAAGTATACATTTAAGCCTGAAGAAACTGCAACTGCGCCTGTTGTAAAAGAAGTATTTGGCCCTGATGCGGAATTTGTAGCCATCGGTTACCGCATGCCCGGCGTGCACTCCAAAGATGCTTTGATGGCAGATCTCGTAGGCCAGATACTCACTAACGGCCGTGCAGGCCTTATTGATCTTAACCTTGTAAAAAAACAAAAACTATTGCGCGCATCAGCGGGTGTAAACATCCTCATAGACCACGGCTATATGAACCTGCAGGGCACACCTACTATGGGCCAGAGCCTGGAAGACGTAAAGTCGCTGATGCTGGGTGAGATAGAGAACCTGAAGAAAGGAAATTTCGATGACGATCTCCTTGTTTCTATCGTCAACAATCAGAAGAAGGCGATGATGCAGGCAACTGAGAAATATAGCTCTCGTGCATCCATGCTCATGAGCGCCTTTACCGGGGAAGAAGACTGGCTGAATGATGTGGCATATACCGACCAACTTTCTAAGCTCACAAGGCAGGACATCATTGCATTTGCCAATAAGTATTTCCGCGACAACTATGTAGTGGTGTACAAACGTAAGGGCGAAGACAAGAGCATAGTGAAGGTTGAAAAACCACCTATTACTCCCGTGGAAACAAACCCGAATGCACAATCCGCATTTGTGAAGACGGTGATCAATATGCCGGTAGAACCAATAAAACCGGTATGGGTTGATTATGACAAGGACCTGAGAAAGGGTGCGTTAGGCCCTGCAGAGATCCTGTATGTACACAATGATGTAAATGGCCTGTTCAGAATGTCTTATCGCTACAAGCTAGGTACATGGTCGGATAAGAAGCTGGCAATAGCCGCACAATACCTACAGTTCCTGGGTACTGATAAAATGTCTTCAGAGAATTTCTCTAAAGAATTTTATAAGCTGGCCTGCAATTTCAATATGCGTGCCGACAATGAATACACTACTGTAACACTGGAAGGCCTGCAAGAGAATTTCGATAAGGCAATAGCTTTACTGGAAGACCTGATCACCAACTGCAAACCTGATGAAGAAGCGCTTACTTCACTGAAAGCCCGCATCAATAAAAGCAGGGCAGATGCAAAGAACAATAAAGGCGCTATCATGAACGGCATAGTAAACTATGCACGTTACGGTGCAGACAATCCGTTCAACAATGTACTGAGCAGCGATGAACTTAAGAACCTGACCAGTGCTGAGCTTACAGCCTTGCTACACAACCTGTCAGGCTACAGCCACAGGATCACCTACTTCGGCCCTGCTACTATGACCGGCCTTATCACATCTGTGAAAGCAGTGCATAAGATGCCTGACATGTTCAAAGCAGCGCCACCGGCAAAAGTGTACACTTACACAACACAGTCAAAGAACGAAGTACTGTTTGCAGACTACGACATGGTGCAGAGCGAGATACGCTGGGTAAGGAATATACCTGGCTATGATCCTGCTAAACAACCATCAATAGATATGTTCAACAACTACTTTGGCGGCGGTATGGGTTCACTGGTATTCCAGACCATACGTGAGAGCAAGGCGCTTGCCTACTCTACTTACTCCTTTATCGGCACTCCTGACAAGAAAGAAGACCCTTACTTCGTATCAGCATACATTGGTTGCCAGGCCGATAAATTCAACGAGTCTATCACTGCAATGAATGAGCTGCTTAATGATCTTCCATCTGTGGAGAACAATATGCTTGCTGCCCGTTCTGAAATGAAGAAAGGCATAGAAACAGAGCGTATCACAGAAGACGACATCATCTTTGATTACCTTGCTGCAGAGCGCAGGGGACTTAAAACCGATATCCGTAAAAGTATTTACGAGAATGCTGACAAACTTGGCTATGCAGATCTCAAGAAGTTCCATGGTGATTGCATGTCTAACAAGCCATACACTTACTGTATCGTAGCTTCAGAAAAGAAACTGAAAGCTGATGATGTACAGAAGATAGGTGCTGTAAAGAAGCTATCAATGAACGAGATCTTCGGGTACTAAGAATATACTAAGTAACTAAATGATAAAGCGAAAGGCAGCCTTGATGGCTGCTTTTTGTTTTATGCCCCGCCGCCCTCGCAGTTTTCAGTTGGCAATTTGCAGTTAACAGTTGCCGACTAACTTCCGGTTGTTCCCGTTTTGATTACCCAGCCAGCACATCCTCAACCACCCCGATTTCATTCGGCAGTCGCCTCATTCCATTGTCAACAAACCCTCCTTCGCTAAAGCTATGGCGGGTGAAAGAAGGGGAGTTCCATCACATCCTTTTGTTCGCTAATCACATTCCTGCGGGATTGCGGGAATAAAATGCCAATTTTCGATCAGTGTTGATAATCAACGTTTTATTTTGCGGAAATTGCGGGATTGCTGCGGGGTTTTACGGCGAACCGCAATTTTGATCACCCCAGCCAGCGCATCCTCAACCACCCCGATTTCATTCGGCAGTCGCCTCATTCCATCGCCCCTCCTAAAAACAGGAGGGGAGCTCCATCACATCCTTTTTGTAAGTCAATCACATTTTGCGGAATTGCGGGGAGAAAATGCTGATTTTCGATTAGTGTTGATAATCAACATCTTATTTTGCGGGAATTGCGGGATTGCTGCGGGATTTTACGGCGAACTGAAACCCCTCCGCCCCTAAAGGGGGACTTCCATCGCAATCCTGTTGCTTCCGGTTTCCTGCACCATCACTTCCGATTCGCTTCCGCTTATTTCTGCTTATTGCGGGAAACTGCGGCCGTAATTGCGGGATCCAAAACTATGTCACCCTTTCAGGGTTCTGTGACTTTGATCATTTATTTCTATAATCATGTCATCCCTTCGGGATTTTTCCTGGCAATCAACCATCGAGCGATATACTGCGGTACAAAGTTCGTGAGGGTGGATGGAAATAACAAGAGGAAATTTCTATGATAGAGCGTTTTCGGTAGTATGATAAAAAATAGTTTGCCCGACTGGCTTGGGTTTGGGCTGATTATTGGTGCTGTATTGGGAGTGAATTTTTGTAGTGACCGTTTAGAACGAAGCGAACGCTTCGAACGGTGATTGGATACTAGCTCCTGCTTTGCTCCTTTTCGCTTCTTTCCTTGATAATTTTCAGAATATTCTTTTGTATGTCTTTCATTATCACTTTACTCCAAAGCCCACTATAAAAATTAAACGACGTCGAAAGTCGAAATTGAGATGTCAGATGTAATATGATTTTATTTTCTGCAACTTGTTGTATTTCATATTTACCTTCTAAAACATCAAAGTATTTGCCTCCAACCGTTACGTGTTCATCTAACGCTTTTGGCGGAATCGAGGTTGGGTCAGCCTTGATATCGAATGTCAAGATTTTGTTTGATTCAACCTTAGTTACGACTTCCGTAAAAAATAATCCTCTAGCAAAAACTGCTTTTCTAATCCCACCTACAGCAACCGTATCAAGTTCGGCTTCAATGGGCCTTGGAAAGCCCATTAATTGGAATAGCGAATAATTGTTTTCTTCATCGCCTATTTTTTTCACACGTGTTATGTTGCTCCAAACGCGATTCGGGCTAGAATTGATTTCTATTTGGGTGTGTTCGGTAAAAATTTTGCTTTTCACTCCAATTCTATTTTCAATTGGCGCAATTACAAACGGTAGCAAAGTAAGTGCGGACACGTATAATGTATTTTTGTTTCGTTTGAAAACTCTAACCCCAATAAACCCCCCAATAAATGCCATTACAATAAAAACCGGCAAAGCCATTAATGCACAAATTGTTCCTTCTCTGCCTGATAAAACTGCAAAGACTATAAGTCCGACAACCGCAAAGACCGGAGTTGTTATCAATACTATTTTTCTGGAACTTGTTATCGTGTCATCATGGTAGGCAACAATCAATCCCACAACAAAAGGAACAATGAACATAAAAGAAAGCGTCATTAATCCAAAAGTTGGGAATATTGGATTGGGGTTATCTCCACGAAAATCCTCTAAAGCAAAAATTGCTCTTGATACCAGTCCATAAACAATTCCATAGGCTAATCCCTTCAAATTTTTAAAATTCTTCATGTTGAGGTCAAATCTATTTACTGTACTACGATATAATTGCTTCTCATGTTTGCATTGACATAATAAATCAAGCCCATTTAGTACAACGAATTTGCGAACAATATATCACATTTCCTTTGGACAACCAACCTAAGCATCTAATACTTTCAAATGATCAGTGCACTAAAGCATTCTCCATTGTAGAAGTTCTTCGTTGACGAGATCTGTTACGAACAAAAAAAATTCTATGATTCCGTCACTTAAATCTGATCTACCGAGAAATCAGACGTAAAATTAAACCTCCCACCTGTTTTGCTCTCTAATTAATAAATAACACACTTATGAAAAAGCAATTCCTCATTATTGCATTTACATTACTTGGCGCTGCAGCGTATGCAGATGAACCTAAATACTGCGAACTGTCTGTCTATCAGCCAAGCTTTAAGCGTTATGTTGCTGATGTAAACTACATGGGTACTCACAAAAGAAAATTTGACAAAATAAAAGATGTAAACGGTAAGCGGATAAAGTTTGAAGCGCGCCTGGATGCAGTGAACTACATGATCAAAGACGGCTGGGAAGTAGTATCAGAAACTGTTGTGCCTCACAGCGGCGGTGAAACACGCTTTTACATGAAGAAACAATAAGCCTATCTTATGAAAAAGAAACTTTTGACTATCGTGGCTATATTGCTTCTGTTTACACAATTAACCCTGGCTGAAGCTCCTATCCGCTATTGCGAACTTGTCTTTACTACAACATGGAGCCAGCAGTACTTCGTATCCGTGGCTTATAGTGATCAGCCAGCTATACCACCGTTGCCTGTTAGAGACAGTAGCGGCAGAAAAATAAAGTTCCTATCGAAAATGGCAGCGCTGAATTATTTTGAGAAAGACGGCTGGCAGCTCTTCAATGTATTTAAAGAAGACGGCACCCACTTTATTCTTAAAAAATAATCGTTGCAATTACACAAAAAAGAATCGCCCCAGAAGGGGCGATTATGTAATATTCAAGAAACTCTAAAAATCTTAATGCTCTTCTTCTCCAGGTCTGAGCGGAGTTGTCTGAGGTATAAAGTCATTGCCATGGCCATCGTCCCTATAGTCATAAGGCCAACGGTGTACTTCAGGAATTTCGCCTACCCAGTTTCCGTGACCCGGATGTATAGGTGTTGTCCATTCCAATGTTGTAGAACCCCATGGATTCAATGTTGTCATCTTACGTCCCTTAAAGATACTAACAATAAAGTTCATAACAAAAAGCAGTTGCGCAAAGAATACGATGATGGCTACGATACTGATGAAAGCGTTCACGCCCTGGAAATGTTTGAATGATTCCCATGCAGAATAATCATAATACCTACGTGGCATACCCGCAATACCTTCGTAGTGCATAGGCCAGAAGATGAGGTAAGCACCTGCGAATGTGATAAAGAAGTGTATGTAACCCATAGTGCTATTCATAAAACGGCCATACATCTTTGGAAACCAATGATATATACCGGCGAACATACCGAAGAATGCCGATACACCCATTACTATATGGAAGTGCGCCACAACGAAGTAAGTATCATGCAGGTGAATATCCAAAGCAGAGTTACCAAGGAAGATACCTGTAAGACCACCTGAGATGAACATAGATACGAAACCAAGAGCGAACAGCATAGCCGGTGTGAAACGGATGTTACCGCGCCAGATAGTTGTGAGCCAGTTGAACACCTTTACCGCAGATGGTACAGCGATCAACAAGGTAAGCAGTACGAATATAGAACCGAGGAACGGACTCATCCCGGTAACGAACATGTGGTGCGCCCAAACCAGGAACGCCAGCAATGTGATACCTACGAGTGATATGATCATCGCAAAATAACCAAAGATCGGTTTACGGCTATTGGTAGACAATACCTCTGAAGCCATACCCATGCCCGGAAGCATGATGATGTACACCTCAGGGTGACCCAGGAACCAGAATAAGTGTTGGTAAAGGATCGCAGAGCCGCCGATGTGCGGTAATGCCTTGCCGCCTATGAATATTTCAGAAAGGTAGAAGCTGGTACCAAAGTTACGGTCGAATATCAGCAACACAACGCCTGAGAACAATACAGGGAAAGAAAGTACACCAAGAACAGCTGTAAAGAACAGCGCCCAGATAGTCAATGGCAAACGAGTCATCGTCATACCTTTCGTACGCATATTCAATATGGTAACGATGTAGTTAAGACCACCAAGCAGTGAAGACACAACGAAGAAGGACATACCCAGCAACCAGAGATCCATACCAAGGCCTGAACCAAGAGATGCTTCTTTCAGCGCACTCAACGGAGGATAAGTTGTCCATCCACCTGCTGCAGGACCAGTTTCTACGAAAAGAGACACGATCATGAAGATACTGGCTAAAAAGAAGAACCAGTAAGACAGCATGTTCATAAAAGGTGATGCCATATCACGTGCACCTACCTGGTAAGGAATAAGCAGGTTCGCAAACGTTCCGCTAAGGCCCGCTGTAAGTACGAAGAATACAAGGATGGTACCATGCATGGTGATCAATGCATAATAAAATTCAGGAGTCAGCTTACCACCTTTAGCCCATTCACCCAGGAATTTCTCCATGATAGGGAACGTACTGTCAGGGAAACCAAGCTGTAAACGGAAGAAAACAGACATCAACGCACCTATGACAGCCCAGATGATCCCTGTGATCAGGAACTGCTTGGATATCATTTTATGGTCCTGGCTGAAAATATACTTCCAGATAAAATGTTGTTCATGATGTTCGTGCCCGTGATGATCTGTAGCAGACTCTGCGCCATGCGCCACATTAGGCCCTTCAATTATGATCTCGTTATTCATTTTTTGCACTTTTATCTTTTATGGCTATGCTTTACTATAGCCGATTATTTCATCGTTACTGCTTTTACACTATCGTTCTTTGCTTCAGGCTGTTTTGCTTCGCCGCCTGCAGGCTGTGCAGCAGGTGCCGCCGGAGCCGGTGCAGCATTAGCTGCATAATAAGATTGCTGGCTGGCCATCCACTTATCATATTCCGCCTGTGTCTGAACTATTACTGTACCACGCATTGAGTAGTGGCCTTTACCACACATCTGATCGCACGATATTTCATATACGAAATCAGGATTTTTTGTGATCACCTTCATGGAATCAGTAGTAATCGTTGGTGTGAACCATAATGTGGTAGTGATACCCGGTACCGCATCCATCTTCAGACGGAAGTGTGTAAGGCCCACATCATGTATCACGTCACGTGAACCGATGATCAGTTTCACAGGAGTGTTTACTACAACGTGCAATTCACCGTTCATAGAAATGATATCATCCGTATTATGCGGATCGCTCCAGTCAAGACCAAGTACGTTATTTGCGTCATCGATCTTACGGAAATCTCTCTTACCGAGCTCATTATCTTTACCGGGGTAGCGTATCAGCCAGTTGAACTGCTTACCTACAACCTCAACAACAGTAGCATTAGCAGGAGCCGGAGAAGTAACATCATACCAGTTACGAAGACCTATCGCAACCAATATTGCCATTGCTATCGCAGGAACTGTAGTCCAGAGTATTTCCAGTTTGTTATTGTGCGGGAAAAAGAAAGTAGTGCGTTTTTCAGTAGACTGGTAACGGAAGCAAAACCAGAAAAGAACGAACTGTGTAGCAAAGAATACAAGACCTGTAACTATAACTGTTACATTAAACATCGAGTCATAGTTCTGACCTGTTTTACATGCAGCTATCGGCAGCATCCTGTCCTTGAACATTTCATTACATTCCCATATGCCCCATACGCCAAGCACGGTCATGATGACCAACAACCAGGCTATAGCCCTGTTGGCCTGCGCGTTCACTTTTTCGGTGCCGCGTATCACTGTTGCGTATTCGCTCGCCTTACTGATCTGGTAGATGATGGTAAATACCAGGACTATTAATATTGTTATTATAAATACCGACATGGTCGTTCAGCTTATATTTACTTGTTAATATTTTTCTTTACTGCTACTCTTATTTTACCCTGTTACTTAGCTCAGGTGCACCACCGCTTCTTTCAGCAGTATATTATTATGTGTCACCAATGATGATTTTGTAAGTGTGCGCGATACAGAGAATATAAGTATTCCCGCAAAGCCCATGAATATACCTATCTCATACCAGTTGATGTGCCAGTGTGCACCCAATGAACCCGGCATGATCATCTGGAAGTAATCCAACCAGTGACCGAAGATGATGATCATTGCCATAAACGTAACCGTAAAATAATTACGCTTACTTGGACGTGACATGATGATCAGGATCGGCATACAGAAGTTGATAATGAAGTTTGCATAGAAGATGATGCTGTAAGGCCCCTGCTGGCGCATTTTGAAATAGACAGTTTCGTCAGGGATATTCGCATACCAGATAAGCATGTACTGAGCGAACCAGAGATACGTCCAGAAGATACTGAATGCGAACATGAACTTACCAAGATCGTGTACGTGCTCTATAGTTACCAGTTGCAGGTTGCCTTGATTTTTAAGGTAGATAACCCATAAAAGAATGAGTGACATACCGCTTACGAACGCACTTGCAAATGTGTACCAGCTAAACAATGTAGAATACCAGTGTGGCTGCGTGCTCATGATCCAGAACCATGGAGTAGTACTCATCTGTGTCAATGCATAAACAAATAAGAATACACCTGACAGACGAAATACTTTCCAATAGATCTTAGTATCATTTTTAGGAGCGCTTTCCTGTGCTATGGACATTGCGCGGAACTTGCGACCAAAGAAAGACCAAAGACCAACTGTTACCAATGTGAAACCAACGAACATAGCCGGATTCAGGAATGCTTTTTTACCAAGGAGGATCTTATCCTTACCCGGAGTTACCCATTCGTAGATCGTATTAATACCATGTGCATCCCTGAACGTGAATACGATAAGGAACGTAACGATAGTAGTAATAGTACCGAACAACCATACGTTAGCACCAATAGCTTCAGGTACTCTTCTGTAAGCTGTAAGCCATGCACCCTGTGCCAGTGACACAGCAGCCTGCACGAAGATGCTCACGGCTGTGATCAGTGTAAAGAATACACTGTCGTGCAGCAATACTGCCCAGAAACGGGCCCTGTCCACGTCGTTATGGCTCATCAGCAGGCTCACAATTCCGCCTATAAGGGCTAGAACGCCAGCACCTATAAGTGCAATGCTTGTGTTCCTTAAGCGTGCGGGTATCTCAAAACGGTCATTCATTATATGCAACTTTTATTAAAAAACGTTTTAAAATTTTACTTATTTCTTCTCTTCTGCTTTCGCGATCATCGGGCCTTCTGCTTTCGCTGTATCAGCTTTTACCGCCGGAGCTGTGCTTTCACCAAATGTGAATGCATCGCCGCCATTTTCAGATTGCATTTTCTTGATGTGTGCTATCACCATCCAGCGCTGTTTGATATCCAGCTGGCTTGCATAAGCGCCCATCATATTCTTACCGTATTTCACTGCAGCATACATCTGGCCAACAGGCATATGCAGATATTTACCGTCTTTAAAGTTTGCCGGCATTGATGCGAACTTACCGCTTGCAAACAACGGGCCTTGTCCGTCCATGTTCGTTCCGTGGCAGATACCGCAGTAAATGTTGAACAAACGGCCGCCTTCTTTCAGCTCATCAGCATTGAAGTGCATATTAGCTGTCATAGTCTTATATGCCAGGGTATCGCCTTCTTTCAGGTGGTCGGGCATATCGTGGCCGCGGGCTATTGTACCTGCAACCGGCGGACGGCTTGTATTGCTGTCTGCAAAGTTCGGGTTAGCCGTATATGCATCGTATGCACGTGAGTAAGCCATATCCGGTGCATAAACGTGGCCGGGGTCACGACGCATATTACCTGAGTCGCATGACACAAGGGCAACTGTTATTGCCAGGCTTGCTACTACTATGCTTTTAATGTTGTTCATATTCAATTTCAAAAAGTCGTAAATGATTTACTTGCTCTTGTTGCTTTACTATTTCGCTGCCTGCAGTTCGTAAGGCTCTTTCTTATCCCAGCGTCCGTACCACCAGTCTGCTTCAGCCACTTGTATGTTTACTTCCTTCGCACCGGTGCTCTTCAGATAAGCAAGCACTTCCTTTTCAGAAGTATGATTATTCAACTCTATTGCCATTACAAAAAGATCATCGCTCTGGCGCGGGTGGAATACGTGCTTCTTAACACCCGGCATTATCTGGTTCAGATAGCAGAACGTCAGAGTCATACCTACCGCAGCAAACAATACAGTAAGCTCGAAAGTGATCGGGATCCATGCCGGTAATGCAAAGTGTGGCTTACCACCATATACTATAGGCCAGTCGGATGTAAATATCCAGGAGATGAAGCCTACAGCTGTAGATGTACCGCACAGACCATAGATAAAGCCTGCGATATGCAGGTCTGTACCCTTCAGGCCCATAGCCTCATCAAGGCCATGCACCGCAAATGGTGTGTAGATATCGTGGATCTTGTAACCGCTTTGGCGTACTTTTTTGACTGCAGGAAACAATACTTCCTCATCATCATAAGCCGCTACCGCAAATTTCTTTATAGCCATTTTTATTAAAATTAGTCGTAAGTCGCAGGTAACAATTTTTGGCTCATTGCCTGCTATTATTTTTTATTTCTTTCTTTCGTTCCTCGCTCCCCTTCCGGGAAGATCACTTAGTGATGCGCAGGATCAAGCGTGTGCTCTTCATCATGGTGCGTATGCACTACATGGATAAAGTCATCCGCACTCTGCTCTTCGATACGCTGCATACCTCTCTTATAGTTATCTCCTGATGTCTTCAGTACGAACTTGATCTCATGTATCGCAACAACAGGGAAGTATTTAGCAAATAAGAAGTAGCAAGTGAAGAACAATCCGAACGTACCGAGGTAGAAGCCAACTTCAGTCCATGTCGGACTGTAGTATGCCCAGCTGCCAGGAATCCAGTCACGGTAAGTAGAGGTAACGATGATCACGAAACGCTCGAACCACATACCTATGTTCACCACTATCGACATTACGAATGTGAACGGTACGTTCCTGCGCAATTTCTTTACCCAGAACAACTGCGGAGATACCACGTTGCAGGTCATCATCGCCCAGTAGCTCCACCAGTATGGACCCATGATACGCCATTGGAACGCTGCCATTTCACCCCATGACTGACTGTACCATGCTATGAACAGCTCGGTAAGGTAAGCCACACCAACTATAGAACCTGTAAGTACAATTACTTTATTCATTGCCTCAAGGTGGCCGATAGTGATGTAATCTTCAAGATGAAGGATACGGCGTGTAATAACAAGAAGTGTGTTCACCATTGCGAAGCCGGAGAATACCGCACCTGCCACGAAGTATGGAGGGAAGATGGTAGTATGCCATCCAGGTATCACCGATGTTGCGAAGTCAAAAGATACGATCGTATGTACTGAAAGTACCAGTGGAGTAGAAAGACCTGCAAGTACTAATGCAAGTGCCTCAATACGCTGCCAGCTTTTTGCGGTACCTGTCCATCCGAAAGATGCAAGGCCGTAAAGCATTTTACGCAGTTTAGTCTGTGCCCTGTCGCGTATCAGTGCGAAGTCAGGAAGAAGACCTGAGTACCAGAACAACAAAGAAACCGTGAAGTAAGTAGAGATCGCGAATACGTCCCAAAGAAGCGGAGAGTCAAAGTTTGGCCATAATGTACCACGTGTGTTAGGCAAAGGCAATACCCAGAAACCATCCCATACACGACCCATGTGCCAAATCGGGAACTGGCCCGCACACATTACCGCGAATATCGTCATCGCTTCCGCAGCACGGTTCACACCTGTACGCCAGCCCTGGCGGAACAACAGCAAGATCGCAGAGATCAGCGTACCTGCGTGACCGATACCGATCCACCATACGAAGTTGGTGATATCCCAACCCCAGCCTATGGTCTTGTTCACACCCCATGTTCCTAATCCCCAGTATACTGCCCAGGCAACACAAAATATACCGTAACCAAGCAATATCAATGAAAAGAAGAAACCAACATACCACATGCGGCCCGGCTTAACCTCAATAGGACCTACGATGTCCTCAGACACCTGGTGATAATCCTTATCACCATCTACAAGTGGTTCCCTTACAAACGATTCGTACTTAATATGCATAGAGCACGTAATTAGTATTTTTTAAAATTATGAAGTTGTAAATTTTCGTTACTCCTTCAGTTAATCACTCAGTTTTCATTTACTTCCGATTGCAATTGAGCCATTCAGCCATTTCGCAATTCAGCCATTACTAGATGTGGTATTTCAGGAATTCATCCTTAGCCTCATCATGTGAATGTATCTCTTCCGTATTCCTGATCTTAGCGAGGTAGTTGATGTTCGGCAATGTATGGATGTGCTCCAGTACATAGAACGTACGCTCCCTTTGCTCTTCAGTGCGGATCTTGGCGATACGGCTTTCTTTATCTTTTACGTTACCGAATGTGATGGCATCCGTAGGGCAAGCCTGCTGGCATGCTGTACGTGCTTCACCATCCTTCACCGGGCGACCAGCTTTCTTCGCAGTCAGCTTAGCATCCTGCAGGCGCTGTACGCAGAACGTACATTTTTCCATTACACCACGGCTACGAACAGTAACATCCGGGTTCAGTACCATACGTGTAAGATCATCATTGATATCATCACGACGGCCATCTTCGAAAAGGTTGTCTGCAAATGCATCTGCACCGTTCCAGTCCATCCAGTTGAAGTGACGTACTTTATAAGGGCAGTTGTTAGCGCAATATTTAGTACCGATGCAACGGTTATAAGCCATCTGGTTAAGACCTTCAGAGCTATGGTTGGTTGCAGATACCGGGCATACGTTTTCGCAAGGTGCGTTATCGCAGTGCTGGCACAGCATAGGCTGGAACACTGTCTGAATCGTATCCGGATCATCGGTCATACCGCTGAAATAACGATCGATACGCAGCCAGTGCATTTCGTGGTTCTTCAATACGTGGTACTTACCTACTACAGAGATGTTATTCTCTGCCATACAGCCTACTACGCACGCTCCGCAACCGGTACATGTATTCAGGTCAATAGACATGCCCCATTTCAACCCTTCGTACTGGTAGTTAGGATATAATGTACCATTTGCACGGTAGTCTTCGTCAGTAGTTTCTCCTATTATCTTTTCTTCTTCGCCGCCTTCTGCTTCTTTACCTTCTTCTATCCATGGGATAGCAGCAAATTCAGCTATTTCAGCGCCACGCTCTTTCAACAACACCTTAGGGTCTTTGCTGAATTCTTCAAGCGTGAACTCATGCATAACAGGACGAGCTTCATAGCTGCTGTGCGTTTGCGTCAGCGCTACTTCATATGTATCAGCGGTAGCCGTAATGGTTACATCGCTGTGAGATTCTCTTGTATTACCGTTGAATGTAGTGAACGGATAAGCGTTCTTGCCACCCTTTGTAGCATCACTTGCTGCTGCGCGGCCTACCTGTGCATCACGGCCAAAGCCTGTTGCTACAGCTACCACATCATTATGCATACCAGGTACAACGATTATCGGCAAATTCACCGTATAACCATTAGCTCCTTTTACAGAAACTACACGCTTGTTTGCATCTACTTCAGAGAAACCAGTGAGCTCTGCATTAAGCGCTTTTGCACGTTTTGGCGATACGCATAAGTAGTTATCCCAGGTAGTCCTTGTTATCGGATCAGGTAATTCCAGCAGCCATGGGTTATTACTCCATGCACCGCCATGTCCTATACCTATTTTCTGGTAAACAACCAGCTCAACACCGCTTCCTGCTTTTCTTGCTTCTATTTTAGCTACTGCATCTGCCGCGTTGCCTGTAAATGCTCCGCCGCCGTTTGGCATAGCGCCTGTTGGCTCTATTACGCCATCCTGCAATGCTTTGTCAAATGCTGCCTGGCTGCCCAGCTTCTTCATCCAGTATTCTTTCCAGAAGTCTGCATAAGATTGCGTAGCGCCGGCCCATACTAACAGTGTATCCTGTATTGCACGTGTTTTGAACAACGGTGCGATACCAGGCTGCTGCAGGCTGAAATAGTTAGTTTTCGGCTCAGCATCACCCCAGCTTTCCAGGAAGTTATGGTCAGGTATTATGTATTTACATTTCTGCGCAGTTTCGTCCATACGGTCAGCGAATGATACGCTTACCGGAACTTTTGAAAGTGCATCAGCAAATTTCTTTCCGTCAAAATAATCGTACACAGGGTTCACACCGTGAAGGAATACAGATCCAACCTGGCCAGCTTCTATTGCAGCTACCATGTCCACCATATCCTTATCTATACCCTGCCTGTAGTTACTTGTTGTAGCCCAGTTTACAGTATTACCGTTTGCACCAATTTTATCATTGATCGCATTCACTACTGTCTGTAATTCTACATCATTACCGCCGCTTACTACAAGGCCATTGCCTTTTTTCAGATCAGCGGCTGCATTAGCTATCAGCTTGTTCAGCGCCGGTGAGCTAAGGCCCGGTGCTGTACCATTCACTACTGCATTATATAACGCAGCAACAACCTTTGCTTTTTCAGATGGACGGCAAGTAGCACGGTGATCCGCTGCTGCACCTGTAATGGTTTGCGTTGGTTCTACCTGGTAGTGCTTTGAAATTTTCAATTCCTTGGCGCTGATCTTACGGCCTTTTGAGTATCCTTTTGAAAACTCAACAGGTGAAAGCCATGTACCCAGGAAATCAGCTCCTATACTTACTATTGTTTGTGCTTTATCGAAATGGTAGGTAGGCAAAGTGCGCTTGCCGTAGCATGCTTCATTTGCCTGCAGCATAGCCGAATAAGAAATAGCATCATAAACGATGTGCTTTACATTCGGATACTTAGTAACGAACTGTGTGATAACTTCTTTTGTAGTAGGGCTCATTACAGAACCGGTAACAAGATAGCCGGGCTTAGTACCCATACCTTCTTTTACCATGCGGTCTATTGCTTCAAAAGTCGCTTCCTTACCATCAGCATACGGATGGCGGATACGCGCTTTATCATAAAGGTTCAAAACAGAAGCCTGTACCCTTGCAGATGTACCACCCTGTGTAACAGATGACATGTCATTGCCTTCTATCTTTATAGGACGGCCATCTCTTGTTTTGATAACGATAGCGCAATAATCGCCGCCGTCAGCAAAAGTAGATGCATAATAGTTAGGTACTCCCGGAGTGATATCCTCCGGCTTTATAGCATAAGGAATAGCCCTGCGCACCGGCATTTCGCAACTTGCTACTAATGTAGCAGCTACTGTGCTGAAGCCTAAGAACTTCAGGAAGTCGCGGCGTGGTGTAGTAGCGCTGAATAAGCTATCGCTTAAGTCGAACGGCAACTCTTCTTTAAACTCATCAGTAGCCACCGGAAGGTGGTTCTCAGTGATGTTCTTAAGGTCTTGCAGGTCCGTCCAATATTGTTTTTGACTCATAAAGCAAATTCAAAATTCAAATTCAAAAAAATTCAAAAACTCTCTTCTTTACTCCCCATTAGGGGCCGGGGGTTAGTAGTGGCACTTCTGGCACTCTGTACCGCCCATTTCAGCTTCGGTCACACCGGCGCGTTTGCCAGACTTGATCTCAGCATGGTATTCTTTAAAAATGCTGTAGTAATTGTTGTTAGTAAACTGCACTTCCGTCTGGCGGTGACAGTTGATACACCACCCCATTGACAATGCAGAGAACTGGTAAACTTCGTCCATTTCCTGTATTGGTCCGTGGCAGCTCTGGCACTGTACTTTACCTACTTTCACGTGCTGTGAGTGGTTGAAGTAAACGTGATCAGGAAGGTTGTGGATCTTCACCCATTTGATAGGTGTAGCCAGTATGTTTCCGTTTGCATCACGGTTGTAATCTTTTTTAGCCGGATCCCATCCTGCGTACCTGTACAGCATTTGTATCTGCTCAGTACCGTTGATGGTCTTTCCTTCTGCAGTTACCAGTTTGTGTTCAGCATCGCCGCTGTATGAGTTGATCTGCTTGTGACAGTTCATACATACGTTAGATGAAGGAATCATTGCCTGGCGGCTCTTTTCAGCGCCTGCGTGGCAATACAGACAGTTGATCTGGTTGATACCTGCGTGTACTTTGTGTGAGTAGAATATTGGTTGCAGCGGACGGTAGTTCTGCTGGCGGCCTTCGTTTACAGCGCCATTCACCAGCCAGTAACCTGCGAATATGAATACCAGTATTGCGAAGATCGCGATCATCAGCTTACTCCTGTACAGTGGAATTTCTTTTTCATTCGCAATGCCTTCTTTTTCATTTGCAGCGCGACGAAGCGTAGAGTTAGCGCGCCACAGTATCATTACCAATACTAATAATGAAAGTGTGATCACGGTATACAGCCAGCCATTGCTGTCCGGAGCTTCAGCACCGCCTGCAGCAGGTTTTTCGCCAACTACGGCAGCAGGAGCCTTATACTCATCTACATATTTAAGGATAGCGTCAATTTCCTCAGTAGTAAGCTGTGGAAACGCGGTCATAGCCGTCTTGTTGAACTTGTTGAAGACGTCAACAGCGGTCTTATCACCGCTCGCTATCAGTTTAGCGGAGTTGTGGATCCATTCATATCCCCATTCCTTACTAGGGAATGTTTTGTCTATGTTCTGCAGCGCAGGGCCGGTCGCATCCTTCAGAGGATTGTGGCACGAAGCACAGTTAGACATGAAAAGGGCCTTCCCATCAGGTGCTGCGATTGCAGGAACATTGCATAAAAGCAAGAAGATAAACAAGGCGAATGCGCTACGGGAGCATATTCTATACAGTGGCGTTATTAATTCTGGCACAGGAATATATTTGAAAATTAACTTTCCTTTATATAAAGCGTGGGCAAAACTACAACACAATCCCGAAAATATACACACATTTTGTAAAAAAATTTTCTCAGTACTGGCGCGGGTTTCAGCCCTTTTTTTGTTATAATTTTATTTGTAATGTCATTTTAATGTCACGCGGGAAATGACACTGTTTTAAAAATATTAATTCAACGGTAACAATTTATTCCGTTTTCATTAAATCAATTTCCCAATTATAGAAACATAATGCACAGCCGCCGGGCCATCTTTGCCACCTGATTCTGGCGAATCTTTTTCCTTTAAAGCAAGGGGCCTCCTGGCCCACATAGGATATTACTTATATACTACCCGTTCTTCCCCCGTCTACCGGTATGGAAGTACCATTGACGTAGGCAGCTGCCGGTGTAGCCAGGAATGCTACCACTGCAGCTATCTCCTCCGGCTTCCCGAAACGGCGGGCCGGCACCTCTTCCATCATTTCATGCTCCACTTCTTCCCTGCTCTTCCCTGTTTTAGCTGATTTATTGGTCAATATAGTAGCCAGCCGCTCTGTAGATGTTGCTCCCGGCAGCACATTATTCACCGTTATCCCGAACTGCCCCAGTTCATTGGCCATGGTTTTTGCCCAAGATGCCACCGCACCACGTATAGTATTGGATACACCCAGGTCTTTCAGTGGTATTTTTACAGAAGTAGATATAATATTGATAATGCGTCCATATCCTGCCGTCTTCATGCCTTCCATTACCAGTGTGGTGATAATATGGTTGCACAGCAGGTGCTGGCTGAAGGCACTTACAAACTCGCTGGTTTGTGCCTTGCTTACAGGGCCACCAGCAGGGCCGCCGCTGTTATTGACCAATATATGTACGGTATTTGTCTTTACGAATTCGCCAACTACTGCTCCTACCTGCTCCGGCTGAGCGTAGTCTGCAACAAGGTAACTATGTTGCTGGCCATTATCCGCAGCCAGTGTCTGCACTGCTGCTTTCAGCTTTTCTTCATTCCTGGATATAAGCACGCAGTTCGCACCCATTGATGCCATAGCCTGTGCCGATGCCAGGCCTATACCCTGTGTACTGCCGCCTACCAGCGCGGTCTTTCCCGTAAGATCAGTTGATAACATGCGCCAAAAGTAAAACTTATAGCGCAATGAGTTCTTATTCTCTATTTATTTATGCTCATGTACCGCAGGTGCCGGGGCAGGAACATCATCTTCAAGTTTAAATCTGATAGGCTGTGTAAAGTAAGTTTTTACAGCCACTCCATTCTGCATTCCGGGCTTCCACTTAGGCATATTCCTCATTACCCTCACCCCTTCTTCTTCCAGACCATCACCCAAATGCGTTGTTGCTGTACAATCAGAAATACTGCCATCTTCATTTACTACGAACCTGATCACAACCCGTCCTTCTATATTGTGATACCTCGCTGAGTCGGGATAATGAATATTGTTGCCAATGTATTCGCCGAGGTCAAATGTGGGACTTGGCATCTGCTCCACGTATGTATATATTGCACCAGCAGGCAGTTTTTTCTTAATTGCATCCTGTGCTTTTACTGTTACTATAAAACAGGTACAGCTAATAAAAACGAAAACGGATTTCAGAACATTATTCATAGTCAGCAAAAGTATACCAATTCCACAAAAAAAGAAGCCACCCCGTGTGATTGGGGCGGCTTCTGCACTTCAGTTATTTACTGATAATTATTGTTTCACCACTTTCAGGTTGTATGGTGCTGCCGCGTCGCCGCTAACACGCACACTGTATATTCCTGCAGGCAGTTTGCTCATATCCACATCAACAATTGATGTGCCTGGTGCATAGCTATACTGGCGCAATACTGAACCATTCATATCGATAACCATAGCTGACACTTTACCTATAGATGGTGCAGGCAATACGATGCGCGCATTGCTTACTACAGGGTTAGGATATACAAGCAGTGAGTTTGTTGCTGCTGTTATAGTTGCAAAACCAGTAGGCATGGCCGAAGATGAATTACGCATTACTGCATCCTTCACCGGTGTGCCATAACCCAGGCGGCCAACCGCTACCGGAGTTGCTCCTGTACCTTTGCTGTAGCCTGTAAGCATTGCTGTCATATCATACATTATAGAGTAGTTCTGCTGAGCATTGGTATTACCATTATAGTTAGCCATTATAAAACCTACATTTTTTCCTGTAGTGTTGTCATATGCTATGTCCATCACAGAGTTATTATAAGCACTTGTATGTGCGAACAGGTTAAGCACTGTGTTCAGGCTTTCGTCTGTATTGATGAAACCACTTGTACCTGTACCAAAACCTGACAGGCTGTTAGAAGTATTGAACTTCACCATATAGCCTGTGTTAGCGTCATAGCCAAACATCTGGGTAGTTGCATCACCATTATAACCTGTGTAGGCTATAGATGTAATATTAGCAGCTGTACCGAAGTTTGCATCGCCGGTTATATAAGTAAGCGCAGCGGGAAAG
>JADMIO011126953.1_pt1 | contig 62300 bp, 53 predicted proteins | sample 8958161 | NCBI WGS metagenome assembly JADMIO01 (sample SAMN16585339, study PRJNA669376) | soil metagenome | isolation source: Crop rotation soil | place: USA: Cullars Rotation, Alabama | collected 2011 | reverse complement strand
CGCGACAACTTGTCCACGTGGAATTCTAAGCTTAGGATCCCAATGTGCTGGAAAGTATTCTAAAAAAGGAAGACGGAAAATGGAAATTCGACCGGAATTATTCAATGCAAAGTGGTAACTTGAATGTGAATGTAAATGACGTTACAGCCGATCGGGAAAAAATATATCTGGCCACCGACAGGGGTTTTACGACTATCAACAGGATTCAACCTCAAACCGGAGTATTTTTTTCGAAAGTAATCATTACTGAAATCGTTACCGACACTTCTCTGGAAGTAAATGAAACCAACTATGAATTTAAATCCGGCATTCCAAGATTGTTGTTGAAGTTTTCATATCCTGTTTTTAATCCGGCGAATAAGAGAAACATCGAATACAGGTTAACCGGTAATACTCACAAATCGGAATGGAATTCAACAAGCAATAATGAAGTTGAGTTTTCATCTTTAATCCCTGGTAAATATATTTTTGAAGTCAAACCATACGGATCTGATGATGAAGCCGACATTTCCAGGTTGATGATTAATATCATTCCTAAGTGGTGGCAAACAACTATTGCAAAAACAACTTTTGTCTTTTTTATTTTAACCGGTTTGATATTTTATATAAGGAGACGACTAAATGTGAATTTCGAGAGAAAGATCTACGCACTGAAGCAGGCTGGTTTAATTGAATCGGAGCGAAATCGTATTGCATCCGACATGCATGACGATATTGGCGCTGACCTTACACAGATTTCGATTTTACTTAGTTTGTTAAAGCACGAAAAACTTTCAAATAATAAGATGTTCCAAAAGGTTACGACGTTGTCGCGAGGCGTATTGTCAAAAATGGATCAGATAATCTGGGCGTTAAATTCTACAAACAATACATCAACCGATTTGTTTTCTTACATCAATTCATATGCGCGTGAATATCTGGAGAGTTCTGAAATTAAATTCGAATTCAATGTCGAAAAGGATTTTCATCATGAAAACCTCAGCTCATTTCAACGAAGAAATGTATTTCTAGTAGTAAAAGAGTTGTTGCACAACACCGTCAAGCACAGTAAGGCAAAGAAGGTTAGTGTAAAAATCTATTTTGAAAACGAAAAGATCATGATCGCTTATTCGGATGATGGTCAGGGCATTCAATTGGAAACAAAAGGAGATGGACATGGATTAAATTCAATGAAGAAAAGAATGGAGGAAATTCATTCGGATTTTTTCATTGATAGTATTCCCGGAAAAGGATTTTCATGTTATCTTGGACTTCATTTAACAAAAAAGTAAATTATGCCTAACGTTGCTATTGTCGAAGACATTCAGGAGATCAGTTTAATATTGAGTTACATTATTTCTCTTTATAAAGATTATACATATAAGGTTTTCCCAAACGGTGAAGAAGCGTTGAAAGGAATTACTCCAAAGGAATTCGATGTAGTATTGATGGACATTCAACTACCGGGCATGTCGGGCATCGATTGTACCCGCGAATTGAAACAGAAATTTCCAGACTTGAAGATTATGATGTGTACGATCTTCGAAGATGACGACAAAATTTTCAGGGCAATTGCTGCTGGGGCGAGTGGTTACATTTTAAAACGATCAGAGCCGGAAGTACTCATGAGAGGAATGAATGAATTACTTCAAGGTGGGGCTCCGATGTCAGGCTCTATTGCGAATAAAGTGTTAAACGCTTTCCGGAAGACAATTCCGAGTGAAGTTGCGGAAAATCCACTTACCGACAGAGAGCAGGAGATTCTTTCTTTACTATCGTCAGGAATACAAAACAAAGAAGTTGCTGCGCAATTGAATATTTCTTTAAGTACTGTGAAGACGCACGTTTATTCAATCTATCAAAAGCTTCATGTGAACTCGAGGATCGAGGCAATAAATAAGTTTCGACCAAGGTCACAGTGATGAAGTTGAGGATATTGAAAATTGAAATTTAAAAATAATAGGATAATGAAAATTGGTTATGGGCGTGATGTTGCAATATGTGATCGCCACATAAATTCATTTTTGATTTTCAAATTTTAATTTTTGATTGTTGATGTTTGGTTATTCCACCAAAAGCTTTTTGGTAATCTTATTTTCACCATCAATTACCTCCACAAAATATATTCCCCGTTGAATTTCCATAAAGTCGATGTTGAATTTGTTTTCGCCCTCGATAGTTTCCAAAAGAATTGTCTTCACCGTATTCCCAATCATATCGTAAACACGCAGGGAAGCCCGTGTGTTAGATGTGGTATAGATCACATTCAGATTATCGTGAACAGGGTTCGGAAAAATTTTCAAATCTGTCAGCATCGATGAAGTAATGTCTAATTCATCAGCCATCCTGAAATTAATATTCGAAACATTTATTCTCAGATTATAACATTGTGCTACACTAAATGCGGAACTATTTACACCAAACACTTTCAAATAATAAGTGCCTGCAGTCGTCAGATTTTTCTTTATCGTATCATTTGATGTTCCGGTTAATTGAGACACGCCGATTTGTGCAAATGAAGAATTGTACAGACGAATATTATAATCCTTCACCAGGTTGGAAAGTACGATCATGAATTTTGTATTCGGTGCAGTTGTTACAAATGCAAACCAGTCTGCATCTGTCGCTGTGCTGATTTGTCCGCTGATATCTGTATTTGTCGGTATCACCGCCGAATTTAGGTATACATCATTCGGTTCGTTGTTATCCGGACAATTTGCAACTAGCGTTGTAAATGTTGCTGTTGAAGAATAGGCACTGGGTCCGGAGGCACACGTTGCAAACACCTGGAAGGTGTAGTTCGTTCCGTTGATTAGACCAGTAAGCGCTTTCGAATTTGTGGTTGATGATGTCGTCGTCCATGTACCCGAACCGGTAACCTGGTATTGTATCGTGTAATTGTATGCACCACCTACCGCTGTCCAGGTAATAGTAGCACCATTAGCAGAAATCAAAGTTGAATTCAATGTCGAAGGAATCCCGCATGGAGGAGCAACAACTGTTGTAAACGATGCGACAGTCGAATATGCACCGCCACCCATCGAACAGATTGCCTGTATCTGCCATTGATAGGTACTATTGCTTAGCAGGTTGTTTATTGTTTTTGAATTTGTGGTAGATGTTGCAATTGTCCAGGAGGTCGAAGAACTCTTTTTATATTTTACGTTATACCTCACAGCGCCAGTAACCGGCGACCATGTTAATGTTGCTCCGCTGGATGTAATTGCTGATGAAGAAAGTCCTGTTGCGACACCACATGTAGTGGTAACAACAGGAGCCTGGCATCCGGTTGAGTTTAACAACGACGCGCGTGGTCCGCCGTTCGCAAACAATGCATTCATCCGTGTGCTTTGTCCGCTGGTAAACATGAACATGCAATCGTCGTTTGTATAGTCCATGTAATTCATGAACATGACACCCGGAAATGTAGAAGTACAACTATCTAAAACAGGAAATACTGGACAACCATAATTCTCAGGTCCCTGGTCAGGCGTATCATTGACGAGATCGCTGCCAGCGCATCCGCTTTCGTCTCCCCAGATGTGTCTGAGATTTAGCCAGTGTCCGACCTCATGCGTGGCAGTTCTGCCGCGACTGTAATTAGTAAGAGTTCCCGGTTGCAGCATGCTACCGATGGTACTATAACGACACACGACGCCATCCGTTGCAGCAGGTCCTCCCGGAAACTGTGCATAACCGAGTAGACCTCCACTAAGATTAGCCGACCATATATTCAAATAACTTCCTGCCGGCCATGCATTCATTCCTCCGGTCGCCTGACTCTTTACAAGATTATCGGATGTAAAGGATGGAGTGGAAGTCGCTCTTCGTTCGATGCCGGTAGTTGCATTTCCGTTAGGGTCTCTTTGTGCTAGACAAAACTGGATGTTTGTGTTGGCCGCAATTCCTTGCCAGGCTGCAGGAATGTTTGAAGCATCTGAATTCAGCTTTGCAAAATCAAGATTGAGCTGGTTGATTTGCGCCTGGCATTGAGCGTCGCTTATATTTTCGGAAGGACTGAAATATACAATGTGGAAAACAACAGGAATTGTAATAACAGCATTCGTCCGGTTTTCGTTTTTCTTATTCGCTAAGAATGCATTTGTGAATTCTTCGATTTGCTGCATTCGGCTTTCGAGCTGTGGATCCTGGCTTTTTAACAAATTCAGATTTTCCATACTCGCGCAGCTGCGTCTTGTGACATTTACTGAATTGCTTTTTGCATTCGACAATATCGTTGCCAATAAGAAAGCGGAAAGGAGTAGCGTTCTTTTCATAAAGTTTTTAAATGTGGTATGCGGCAATATATTGCTAACGATGAAATGGAATTGAAGAATTGGGAAGGATTTCTTACAGTCCAACAAAAACTGCCCATAAAACATAATATATGATTGATAATTAATATTCGGTTTTTTAATTTTTCAATCCGCTATATTTGTATTATTCTTAAAATGGGTTTGAAATTTTAGTTTATGAAAAAACTTATGTTTTATTATTTGTTATTTAACGTAGCAATTACTTACGGTCAACCATCCATACTATGGCAAAATGCATTTGGAGGTTTTGGAAATGATTATCTTTTTGATTTGAAAGTAACTTCCGATGGAGGTGTTATTTGTGGTGGCGCGTCTTATTCAAATACCTCTGGAACTAAAACCCAAGACTCCCGGGGAGGAGCTGATTATTGGATTTTAAAATTAGACTCATCTGGGTCAGTTGAGTGGGAAAAAACTTTTGGTGGTAGTTTAGAAGATTATTTATTTTCAATACATCAGACTTCAGACGGAGGATATATTTTAGGAGGGAGGTCCGAATCAGACAGTTCTGGTGATAAAACTATTTCCTGTAAGGGACTTAAAGATATATGGATTATAAAATTAGATGAGAATGGTAGCATTCAATGGCAACAATCATATGGCGGTAATGACGACGAAATCCTATTTTCTCTTCAGGAAACATGGGATCATGGTTATATATTAGGTAGCTATTCAAAATCTAACATTTCAGGAAATAAAATTGAAAACTGTATTGGATCATATGATTATTGGATTTTGAAGTTAGATTCCATTGGTAATATTATATGGCAAAATACTATTGGAGGAAGTGGATTAGACGCGCTTACTGTTATTCGACAAACGTCTGATCATAATTATATTTTAGGAGGCTATTCAAATTCTCAGATATCAGGAGATAAAAATCAAAATAGTCATGGTTCTAGTCTTGATTATTGGATTTTGAAAATTGACCCAACTGGAAATATTATTTGGCAGAAAACAATTGGTGGTGATGGTTTAGATGAATTATCTTCTCTAATTGAAACTAATGATGGTGGTTATTTATTAGTAGGTGAATCTCTCTCAAATGTATCTGGTAATAAGTTAGAATTATGCAGGGGTTTAGCTGATTTTTGGATAGTAAAAATTAATTTTTCTGGTAATATCGAATGGCAACGTACCCTTGGTGGAAATAATGTTGATGAACCTTGGGCTGTAATTCAAACAAATGATGGTAACTATTTAATTGGTGGATATTCAGAATCAAATATTTCGGGTGATAAAATAGAAGATAGTAAAGGTGCTGAAGATATATGGCTAATTAAATTAAACCAACTTGGAAGTATAATGTGGCAGAAAGATCTTGGAGGTAGTGATATGGATGAACTATCGGCTTTAAGTGAAACATCGCAAAATGAATTAATTTACGGTGGACTTTCCATTTCAAATATTTCAGGTGATAAAACAATAAATAGAATTGGACTGACAGATTTTTGGATATTAAAAACTGATTTTGACTCTGGTATTAGTAATTCTATTTCTGAAAATGAGATAATCTTTTATCCTAATCCTTTTTACTCTTCGTTATTTCTCAATTCAAATAATTTTATTAATACTGACCTTGAAATTTATAATATTCTTGGTTTAAAAATTTCTGAACAAAAAATTATTGAAAAAAATCAACTAATAGATTTACAATATTTAACCCCCGGTAGTTATATTTTTATATTGAAAAATCAGGATAAAATTATTTCAAGAAATAGAATTATTAAAGGAATTGAATAAAGTCGAAAGTCATTTTAATTAACTTTTAAACCTAATCATATGAAAACATATACGAATGAATTTATGCTTTTATTTGCATGATAAATTGTTCTAACATTTCTAAGGCTCGTTAATATTTAAAGTCATGAAAAATCTAGTAACATTACCATATGCATTTTTAATATGTGCAAATTTTATCTATTCTCAAAATTGGCAATGGTCGAAACAGGTTGGCGGAATGTACTATGATAATTATATGACTACAATTTCTGATAAGAGTGATAATATTTATGTCGGAGGAATTAGTAGATCTTCAGTAATTCATATAGGAAATGATTCAATTATAGGAAGCGGATATAGACATCATTTAATTACCAAATATGATGTAAATGGAAATAAATTGTGGACAAAAAATTTACATACTGATATAGGTAGTAATGGCGATGTAGGGTTCATTAATATCATATATGATAAATATTCAGATGAGATTATAGCTTCTGGTGAATTTAAGGGGACTATGAATTGTGATTCTTTTTCAATCGTTAGTAATTCCAATTCGTCAACATACTTAGCTAAATTCGATCAATCTGGGAATTGCATTTGGCTCAAACTTCTTTTTGTTTATGGTGAAGGAATTCATGGTATGGATGTTGATTCTTTAAGTAATATATATTGTTTTGCAAATTTATCATATATGTATTTATACAATAGTAATAACGATACAATTTTGCCTGGAGGAAATTTTATTAAACTCGATGCTAACGGAAATATTCTTTGGAAAAAAAATAAAGTAGATAATGGCGGATATGGCGGAAGTTCTTCTTATAATGTATACTCATTGAAGCTAAATTCAGATAAAATTTATTTGGCTGGAGATATGTCGAATGATACATTAATTATTGATTCGATAACTATCAATAATTCGAATTCTTATGGTATTGTTTTAAGTGCTTTTGATATTAATGCAAACGTATTATGGGCGAATGTAACAGCTACTCCATACGCTTTTGGAGGTTCGAGTTTGGGAATCGACGATAGCAAAAATATATATACAGTAGGCTCCTTAAAATCTCTTGAAAATTATTTTCCTCCAGATGATACTATTTTTGTAAGTCATCCCCCTAGTGGATTCATTGCTAAATTTGATTCTTTAGGAAATTTTATATGGGCAAAGAATATTGCTTTAACGTCTTCAGGGCATATAGGTGATTTATTTGGTTCTACACTTGTAAATGGAAATACTTATGTCACTGGTTATTTCCATGGAACGATTAATTTAGGAAATATATCTGCAACATCTTCTGATTCTGCTATATTTATTACCTGTTATGATTCTGGTGGAAATTGTCTTGGTATAAAAACCTTTCAAGAGGCACTTGGAATTGGAGTTACAACATTAAGTAATGGAACACCCATCGTTTGTGGTAGATTTAAAGGAGTAGTAAATATTGGAAGCAATTCATTTACTAGTTACGGAGATTATGATGGTTTCATCGCGAAACTAGATGCATTTACGGGGATATCCAACTTAGAAAAGTTAAAAAATAATCAACTAATCATATATGCGAATCCAAATAATGGACGCTGCAATGTTAAAATACCTGATGATCTTATTCATGAAAGTAATTTAGCACTTCAAATATTTGATAATAATGGAAGACTAATTCAACAGAAAACTTTGCAAATACAGGAGGGAAAAATTAAAATAAATTTAGAGGAAGAAGCGAAAGGAGTTTATGGAGTAATGTTGAGTAATGGAAGAGTAAGCTATTCTGGAAAAATTATTTTTGAATAATCCGAAGTAACCAATTTGTAACAACGATAAAACTAGTGATATTTTGGAATTGGATTGCCTTATGCTTAGTACTTTTTGTACGTATGTATTACTCGCATTAGACTACGCCGAGCGTGTGGGGTAGGTATTTGATTTGACATAATTTTTAATTCATTTGTTTTTATTTATGGCAATGTGGACAAAAATAGTTGGTAATTCTTTAGTTTTTGTTTCAGAAATTTGTCTATCAACTTGAAGAGGAAACGAGCAATGCTGGAGAGCAACTCGTCAGAAATAAAGTTGATGGATATACAATAATGTGAAAAGTCCGCTATGATGCGGACTTTTCTTTTGATAATTATTGGAATCCCTTTATATCTAAGAAAACTCAAAATGAATCATTGAAAGAACAGTTGTTGATTTAATAAAACCAAATATTTGGAGAAATAAGACAGCCTAAAACTAATTATCTTTTAATTCCTAAAGTTTCATCTGAAAATCGAGCATATATTCCAATTGGAATGTTGACTCCAAAAACCATCACAAACGGTAGTGCTTTAATTGTTCCAAATTGTACTATGTATGAATTTGGAGTACTTACTTCAAAAATGCATATGATATGGATGGCATATGTTTGTGGGCGACTGGAAAGTAGATTTCAATATTCATCAAGTATTGTTTATAATAATTTTCCATGGCCACAAAATATTTCAAGGTATCAAAAAAAGAAAGTCGAAGAAGATGCAGAAATTATTTTCAAGATAAGAAAGGATTTTAGTCAAAGCTCTTTAGCAGTATTATATGATCCTTTTTCTATGCCTCCAGAATTAATTAAGGCGCATCAAAAATTGGATAAATCAGTGGAGTTGTGTTATCGTTCACAACCTTTCACCTCAGATTCAAAGCGAATGGAATTTCTTTTTGAGTTGTATGAGAAATATACTTTTGGGTTGTTTGCTGAGGAAAAACCAAAAAGTAAGAAATCAAAAGTTGTGTAATGCAAAAAAGGCAAGTCAATATAAATGCTGTAAAAGCAGCAATTGATGAATATTTTTCTGAGGTCATACTTAAATCGGAAGTAAAAGACAATGATTCCTTATTGCCAAGCCTTCTATCTATTAAAGGGGTAGAGTATGTTCATAGAAAAATTGATACCACAAAGGAAGATGAAATGCGGAGGATTGCTGAATATAAACTTAATCGATTCCTTCAGGAACATCCAGATAATTCATTAAAATTATTTATTGATTTACAAATTGAAAAAGCAACTGAATGGCAAAGTCATTTTCCTGAATACAAAAGGAATCCAGAGCAGAAAACATATTTTTACCTCCTCAAGCGATGGAAGGAATTTTTACAAGAAGATTTTCATATTATCCCATTAATTAAGGGTGGTAAACAAGTGAAGTCGTATTCAGATTTTTTTGACGAGACTGGAATTGCAAAACGCTTAAAGGATAAGCATGGAATTATTCTTAACCCAACTGAAAATTTTGAAAAATTAAAATTGGTAAGAACAGATTTGTATGAATTGAAGAAAAATGAATTTATTGAAGAAAGAAATATTGATGGGGTTGAAACAAGTGAATTTGAAATTTTATGTTTTCGTCGTGCCTGGCTGCAAAATGAACTATCAGTTATTAAGCAATGGATGAATCCAAATTATGAAGGAAAGAATTATTTATTGTCTACTTCAAAGCAAATTGAACTGGCAAAGTACAAGCATTATGTAGAATTGGAAATTGAAAAAGTTGATAGAATTTTTAATACAAATCCTTTCGATGATCTTTTTGAAAAAGCATTATTATTTGAGGTAATTGAAAAACCAAAAAATGAAGGACACAAAGAAGCTATTAAAGCATATTATCAAACTACTTTTAATTTGTGGCTCAATGAAAAAAAGGGATGGATTACTGGCGATCCAATTAAATACAATCAATTAGTAACTAAGGAAAATTTTCAGGAGTTTCTAAAAGAAGAGGAGGAAGAACGACAATTAAAACTTAAAAGTTATGAGGAAGAAAAAGAAAGTTGGCAGAAACCTATCAAAAATAGAGTGAAAAAAAATTCGGAGAATTTTTCTCTAAGACAAATTGCTATTGCTTATTCAGTTTTAGATATTCAAATCAATTCAAAGAATGCCCGGAGTATTTTAGCAAAGCATTCTAATTTGACAAGTATTGATAAACTATTGTCAAAACGAATTTTAAGGCCTTCTGAACTTACAAAAATTTCAGATAATAGGACTAAGGATTCAAAGCATTTGAAAGATTTATTGGCAGCCAAGCGGTTAGTAAGCGGTATGAAAATTACACAAGGTCTTAAAAGTATAGACCGCATCATTATTGCCTTTCAGAACAATTTCAATAATAAGTACTAAAATTCCTACCGCTCACTTACCGCTTGCAAGCGGTTTTTTTTTGAGTAAAAAATTTTCTTTGGTTTCCAAATAACTAAAGAAAATGATTAATCCATTTGAAAATTTCGATGAACGTCTAAGGAATATTGAAAATATCCTTTTGGATATTAAGCATAAACCCATCGATGAAAATTTAATTGATAAGTTACTTACGATTGATGAAGCAGCTAAGTTTTTGAAGCTGGCAAAAGCAACTGTTTACGATTATGTACACCGGAGAATTATTCCACACAGCAAAATCGAGAAGCGTCTTTACTTTTCTCAAAAAGGTTTATTGGAGTGGGTAAAGTCTGAGGGTAAAATTAAAACTGTTGATGAAGTTAATGCCTCCGCAGATGAATCAATAAAAATCCGGAAAAGAAAAAAATGAAATCTTCATTAGCAAAAATGGCTAATGAGGGGAGAGAGATCTATACATTAGCACAAAAGGGTACAGGTGATAAAGGAAAAGTTTTACAAATTGGAGAGATTGTACGAGGAGAGGGCACACAATTAAGCAACCATATTCAATTGAAAAAATGGGCACGCAAAAAAGTAATTTCGCAAAAGGCTATGTTAGCTCTCATAGAAATAGCTGAATTGAAAGGAGCAAATAAAAGAGTTAAGGCATATTGGAATACTTACTACTGTTTTACAAATGTTATAAGCTCGGGAGATCGTTTGTATGGACACTATTGTAAAAATCGATTTTGCCCGATATGCAAGGGTATTTATAAGGCAAATGTTTTGAACAAATATTTACCCACCCTGAAAGAATGGGTAGACTTAACCTTAGTTACATTGACAGTTAAATCTCCATTTGCAATTGATTTGAATAAACGAATTGATGAAATGTATGAGGTGTTAAAACGCATTCTAAAAAAATATGGAGCCAGGAATAAAAGAGGTAAGGGTTTTCGGTTTATGGGTTTGAGATCATTGGAATGTAACTTCAATCCGAGATATAAAACATACAATCCGCATTTTCACATTCTGGTCCCGTCTCGTGCAATAGCAAAAATCCTCCGCGCAGAGTGGATACAAGAAGGTAGAAAAAAATGGGGTTACTATTCGATAAGTGAGCGTGCGCAAAATTGTCGAACAACAAAAGGAGTAATTAAGGACATCATTGAAGTAGTAAAATACACAGCAAAGTTTTTTAATCCTACTAAAGGAACAAATGAACCACCAATGTTTTATGCAGCTGCATATGATAATATAGTAGCTGCATTAGATGACCGTAGAGTATTTGAAAGATTCGGTTTTAATCTGCCTCAGCAAGAGAATAAATTAAGTAAGAAAACCCATGTCGAACACTTTAAAAAATGGGGATTTATCTGGTCTGAATCAGATTGGTTGGAGGAGGAGGGTGCTTTATTGTTGTCAAATTACATTACACCAAAAAATCTTGTAAAGTTGTTAAATGAAAATATCGATTTGAAATTAAAATAATATTTTTGAAAATAGTCTAAATTATGAAGAAAACTAGGAAGTAGATTTTACCAAATATCTTATAACTACGATTTTCTAATATCGATTATTATTATATATTTGTACCTAATCCTTAAAATAGGTTTGTAATTTTAGTTTATGAAAAATCTCCTGTTTTATTTTTTGTTTTTTAACTTTTTAATTACTTACGGTCAACCATCAATTGTATGGCAAAATACATTTGGAGGTATTGCAAATGATTATTTAGTTGATTTAAAAGTAACTTCAGATGGTGGAATTATTTGTGGGGGAGTTTCATATTCAAATATGTCAGGAAGTAAATCTCAGGATTGCAGAGGTGGTGCAGATTATTGGATATTGAAGTTGGATTCACTTGGTACAAAAGAATGGGATAAAACATTTGGTGGAAGTTTAGATGATGTTTTATTCTCATTACAACAAACTTCGGATGGGGGATATATTTTAGGCGGAAGATCGGCGTCAGATAGTAGCGGAGATAAGTTGAGTTTTAGTAATGGACTTGAAGATTATTGGATTTTAAAGTTAGATGAACATGGAGCTATTCAATGGCAACGATCGTACGGAGGAAATGATGAAGATGTATTGCATTCTATTCAGGAAACATGGGATCATGGTTATATTGTTGGAGGATTTTCTACATCTAACATTAGTGGAAATAAAACCGAAAACTGTATTGGCTCGTTTGATTATTGGATTCTAAGATTAGATTCTATGGGTAATTTTGTATGGCAAAATACAATTGGAGGGGATGATTTAGATGTCCTCTATAGAATAATTCAAACTACTGATCATAATTTTATTTTAGCTGGATATTCTGCTTCTGATATTTCAGGAGATAAGGACCAAAATAGCTCAAGTGAAGATTTTTGGATTATCAAGGTTGACCAAACAGGTAATATAATTTGGCAAAAAACGATTGGGGGCTCAGGAGAAGACGAATTAACTTCTGTAATTGAGACTTCGGATGGAGGATTCATTTTAGCAGGATCATCTAATTCAGGTATTTCTGGAAATAAAGCAGAAACGTGCAGAGGTCTTGATGATTATTGGATTGTTAAATTAAATTCGATTGGAAATATCGAATGGCAAAGAACATTTGGCGGAAGTGATAATGACAACCCTTGGAGTTTAATTGAAACAGATGATGGTCACTTTTTAATTGGCGGATATTCTAGTTCTAATATATCAGGTGATAAAATAGAAGATAGCAAAGGTTCTGAAGATTTTTGGGTAATTAAATTAAATCAACTTGGAGGAACTATTTGGCAAAAAGATATTGGAGGTAACTTACTTGATGAATTATGGGCTATAGATGAAACAAATAATAATGAATTTATATTTGGTGGACTTTCTATTTCGGATGTTTCAGGTGATAAAATTTCAAACAGAATAGGATTAACGGATTTTTGGATATTGAAAACGGATTTCGATTCTGGGGTTATCAAGAATGATTTTGAAAATGAGATTTTAATATACCCAAATCCATTTCATTCAAATTTACTAGTTGAATCAAAATATTTTAATAATAATGTAATTGAAATTTATAACGTTAATGGAATTAAAATTTCTGAAATCAAAATTTCTGAAAGAAATCAAATTTTATCAATGCAATATTTAATACCGGGTAGTTATATTTTTATAATAAAAGATCAAGATAAAATAATTACTAGAATTAAATTTATTAAGACCAATTGAAAAATTTATTTTATTTTAAAAACTATTTATATGAAAACATTTACAAAATTCTCATTGTTAATTATTTCATTATTAATTGAAATTTCCGAAGTTAGCAAAGCCCAACTTATAGATTATAAACAATATGAAAATGATGAAGGCTGGTACGATTTTACTGTACTTATTGGAACAAGTAATGAATTAAAGTATGTTGATTTTTTTGAAACTGAACTTTCTTTTTTTGGTATTGGTGAAAATGATGAATTAGTAATTGATACTACATTTGAAAATCAAGTTACATTTAAACAGGCCATAAAAATTATGAAGTTGAGAGAGCTGGTTTTATAGTTCAATTTGAGGATGATATTATTACTAAAATACGCTCCGATATTATTCCTGATTTGAATGTAGATACTGATGATTTAATAAAAGAAGAAGAGGCATTACAATTAGCTCTTGGGCAAATAAGTGCTGATGAATTTGCTTGGGAGAATAGTGATTATGAAACAGCATTAATAATAAGAAATCATGATGAATCATCTACATGGTATCCAAAAGGGAAACTATTTATTTGCGATGTTAATTGTAATAATGGAGAAAATTCAAATTTTCGTTTAGTCTGGGAGTTTCAAATATTTTTTATTAAGGACAATAAATTTTTAATGAACGATATTTTAATTGATGCGAAAACACTTGATCCCATAGTTCGTCCGTGTTTGCCGAATGGAAATGGAATAATACCTCCCATTGATTTAAGCAGGTATATAATTCAGACTGATATAAGCGATGAATTTACTGGACCAGCAATAGATGTAAATAAATGGGTTATAGGTAATGGAGAACACATTTGTTGGGATCACTCTTTATCTTTAGATCAAAGCTCAAATTTGATATTTAGAAACGTGTCGGATGGAAATGGGACTGCACAAGTTTTAACCGTATTGACAAAAAAAGAACAAACGAGTATTCCATATCAATTTAATTCGAGTTCAGCGTGTTCTGGTATTACACAATATCTTGATTATTCTACTGCATCATGTATTTCTAAGGAAGATTTACTATACGGGTATTATGAAATTCGAGCTAAATTTCCAAACCTTAAACGGGATGTAAGTCAAGACTTTTGGATGTTTGATAGATTTTGTGAACCACCTCTATCAAACGACCCTTTAACTGTATATAGTGAAATAGATATTTTTGAACATTTTCCTTGGACTGTAAATCAAATTGATCATGTAGACCATCCAGAATTTGCTCAAAGTCATTTTCCAACTAATATTCATCACAATATTGATAACTCATGTGACAATTATTGTCTAACTGGTAATCCGTATAATCCAGATTTATGCATAGATTTATCTCGTGATTTTCATACTTATGCAATCGAATGGAAGCCTAATTCTATAGGTTATTTTTTTGACGACCATCCACTATTACAAAGTCATTCTTCATTAGGATATATTTTTCGGGTTATAACACAAAGTTGCTTAGGTGGTCCTCATGATCATAATGGTCAAATGATTACAGAAGTGTCTGCTGATGTATCTGATTTATCAGTTATGAAAATGGTTTTTGGTCAAAGTGTAAGACCAAATAGTTTAAGAACACCGCAGTTATTTTTAGATTTAAAATTTGATATTGATTATATTCGGTATCATAAAAGAAGACCTGATATAATTCCAGTGAACAACAGTTTGTCCGCATGTGTAAATGAAATAAAAACTTTTAATGCAGAAATGTATGGTATTACTACTACAGTCGATCAATATACTTGGTCAGTTTCATCAAATGCGACATTTATCGGTTCAAATACAAATAACTCTTGTACAATTCAAATAAACTCTGGAACACAAGTAGTTTTATCAGTAGTTGCAAAAGAAGCTGGTACTTCATATAAAGTTTTTAATATTCCAAGATTTTCTTCAAATTCATTAACTATTACTTTAATTACTCCACAAGCTCCACCTCAAATTGTTTTAGCGACGTTTGGATCAGAATGTACTCGTCAAGTTGTAGCCTATAACCAAGCTGGTTCAGATGAATATTATTTTAAACATAATAATGGTTCATGGGTACAAGGGTATCAAGTTACTACGACTGTATTTGGGATTACAGATACATATTGGACAGACGGAATCACTATAAGTACGAGTAACTTACCCGAAACAATAAAATGTTATTCTATTAATTGTGCTGGAAATTCTTCAATTACCACTACAACATTCAATAGTTTTACTCAACATCCATGTGATAGGTTAGCATCTCGAATACATAAGCAAAAAGACTCTAATACGTTTTTAATAATTCCAAATATAATTGAAAACATTACAGAGTTCAAATATATTTTGGAAAAGGATGATATAGTTTCATTAGAAATAACAGATATGTATGGAAAGATTGTTGAGATATTAATTAGTAGGGAAAAGATTGGCAGCGGGGAACATACTATTGTTTACTCTTCGCAAAATTTGCAAAATGGTATATATCTAAGTCGATTAACTGTTGGGCACAAATCATTAGTAGAAAAGTTTATAGTGTTGCGATAATAAAATAGGATTTAGATTTAAGCCAATACTGATACTATTAGAAGAGATAACGATTCTTGTTACGATTAATGAAACTGTTCCTTTTAATAAATGCGGTATATTACATATTACAGGTACCCGAGATTGCAGTTACACAACTGCATAATCAATATAATAGTATGAACCCACTGTTGTAGAATTAGGGCAATTATTTTATTTAATAAATCCACTCCTCTTAATTCTTTGGTGCAAACTGAAAAGTTTGACAGCTATATAGCTAAAATATAAAATAATAATCTGCTTCGGGTATTCAAAAATACTTCAAAAAAAATTTCACGAATAATGAAGTGTTATTATATAATAAAATTTTTCCTATAGAATTGGAGGAATTAAAAAGGTTTTATATGCAAATTATATGCAAATGTAAAAAATAATCACCTTATAAAATAATATAACTTATTGATTTTTAAAGTGATCCCGGCGGGACTCGAACACGCAACCTACTGCTTAGAAGGCAGTTGCTCTATCCAATTGAGCTACGGGACCTGGGAAAATCAGTCTGAGTCTTAGACTGAGTCTGAATGTCGGTAATACAATTTGTTTTTCTCTCCGGACTCAAACTCCGGACTCAAACTGTATTATTAGTCGGGGTGGCAGGATTCGAACCTGCGACCTTATGGTCCCAAACCATACGCGATAACCGGACTACGCTACACCCCGTGTTAATTATCCAATTAGCCAATTTGTCAATTAGCCAGTTGAGCACTAATTAAAATTACTTCAATGAACTATACTAATATATCTACTCCGAATTCGAGTACTTAACTTTGTTAATTGCAATTGGTTAATTAGCATATTGGCTAATTGACTAATTGAGCAGCGGTGAGGGAGGGATTCGAACCCTCGGTACACTTTCGCGTACGACAGTTTAGCAAACTGTTCCTTTCGGCCACTCAGGCACCTCACCGGATTGCAAGGCCGGCAAAGATAGAATAATGTATTTTTTTAGCAAAAATTACTTTTGTTTTTTTTCTCAAGCTAAATGATTGAACCTTAATAGTAGAACGTCGATTTCCATACAGTCGTATTCCCACTCTCATCTGTCACCGTCAATTCGATCGGATGTGTCTCATTCACGTCCATCGATTCTACATTCGCTATTAACATATCATTCTTCTTGTCGTACTCAAACAAATGCCATTTGTCGTTTATCTTTCCGCTGTAATTCCTGATCCTGGATAAATTATCTTTCACTCGAATCTGTACAACTCCTCCGTACATCGTATTCATATCTGCTGGAACATAATACTTCTCAACTGTTGGCGGAACTGTATCGAGCACAATTGCAAAGTTTCCGAATTCGTATGTCTTCGCAGTCAGAAATTTATCGTTCCATAAATTCCCGACCGAAACCAGGTCTCCTTCTTCGCTCATCTTAGCAATTACCGCTTTTATTTTTAAGCTATCAGGAATATCGTTGTTTGGCTTAATGCTGATCGTCATCGGCAACTGCAAAGGTTCTCTTTCATCACCCAGAGTAAATATGTCTGAAAGGAAAGCTGATTTACTTGCCTGCTCCTGGAAATCGAAATCTTCGTAAAATGCTCCCTCAGGAATCGATACCTCCAGCTTCGATTTTTGAATCGAAACTCCTTTATCGAAGGCAACACGCATCGTTCCGGGCGGCCGTTGAACATAAGGCTTGCTTCTCAAGCCTTCATTCACACTCACCGTAAACTGTACATAGCTCTTGTTGCCACTGAAATCCATCACTACAATTTTAATGGTATGTGATCCACTTTCGGTGAAATTGAAAATTCCGGTTTGTGTTGGATCACCATAGATTTTCATTTTATCTCCTGGTAATTTATACAACCTGTCTATCTTAAGTCCTTCGGTTTTCTCCAGCCAGTAATCGATGCGAGCATTTGCAAAACGGGTTTCGCTGAAATTAATCCGATCGTATTTCGTAGAAAATGTTAGTTTGCCATCTACATATAATTCCGATGCATATACATCCAGTGTAGCCATGTTGCTGTCCTGGTAATCAGTCGCATCAAAACCAAAACCAACGTTACCAAAAATTTTCGGCACTTCATTATCGAAAATCTTATACATTCCGTTTTCCAAAACCAATTCATATGTAAGTGCCGAATCCGTCGTATTCAAAATGCCACTCTCACGAACCGGGAATACACGCACGAAATGCAATTCAGGTGGAATCGTATCTTTTACTTCAAGTCCAAACAATAATGGATTAATTGGTTCTTCCGTTTTCTCATCACGAATTTCAAAATGAACATGTGGACCATCTGCGCCACCCGTGCTTCCGCTATAACCAATAACATCTCTTTGTTTAACGATAAATTCCTCCGGTTTCGGATTCACATCCATCTCAAAAATCTGTTTCTCATACTGCATTCTTCTGATGTAAGTATTTATCTGCGCAGTAAATTTTTGCAGGTGACCATAAACTGTCACAAAGCCATTCGGGTGAGTAATGTATAAGGCCTTACCATATCCGTCAGGAGATACCTTAATCCTGGAAACATAACCATCTGCTGCAGCCATTACCGGAATCCCTTCTTCTTCATCTGTGCTTAAATCAATTCCGGAATGAAAATGATTTTTACGCACCTCTCCAAACGATCCTGTTATCGATAATGGAGGATCTAAGGGTGCAATAAAAAAGTCCTGTGGATATTCCTGCGTCTGACTCTTCACCAATATAGTTGAGAGGAAGAATATTAAAAACAGAACTCTTTTCATAATGAAGGTTTGGAGTTTGGAGTTTGAAGTTTAGAACGTAACATGAGCTTTTAAAGAAATTTCATATTCTAATGAATATGTTCGATAAATTAAGACTAAAGACTGTTTGAAGGATTGCAAAAGTAAAGAAAACCAAATGCTATTATTAGAAAACAGTCGTTTTTTTCATTTGAAAAAAAAGAATTTGTCAATCTCTATAAAAAAAGAACGGCCGGCTATTAGACCGGCCATTCTACCACACGAAAAACATGAACACAAAAACTATATCAAAAGAACGAATAATTGTGCCACCAATTTTAAGCCTGAGGAACGTTGACACATAAATGACAAAGGGTGTCTATTTGATACGGGTTACAACATGTATTTATAACTTATCAGCACCAAAATGGAATCAAACAGCCCTGTTATGTTAAAAATTTAGAGAAAATAGAATGTTTTCTTTCTTTTTTTTCAAAAAATAAAGTCTTGATTTATTCCCAAATTTCAAATAGTATCTTTGACCGAAATCAATCCATTTAATATGCAAAACATCTCTTTGGGAATCGGTTCCCGAGTAAAACATCCTCAATTTGGGGATGGCGTGGTTGTACAATTAAAACCGGAAGAATACATCATCACATTTATACAACATGGCATGCGTGAAATCGAAAGGACCACTGATCAATTGGAAATCATCGATGCTAATGACGCCGATAATGACCTGGTTAGCCTGGCTGATATAGAAGTTCTTTTAGTAAATATTCTTAAAAAATATTCTGATATCCAGGAACGTGTCGAACTGGGAAATAAATGGATTGGAGGAATGGTTATTCTGAAGCCAGGGGATTCAAGTCTAAAGTCAAAGGAAATTCCAATGGATGTTTTCTTCGGTAAAATTATCATGCTTCGCGACCGGCTAAGGGTTTTAGAACAACACATTAACAGCAACAAAAACTTAAACGAAGAAGAAAAAGTTAATCTCCAACAATACATCACTCGCTGTTATGGTTCACTTACTACCTTTAATGTCTTATTTAAATATACTACCGATCAGTTTGTCGGTGAAAAAGGAAGTAAGGAATAATTTTCCTTTCCGGAATTAGTCATGAATATTTTATCGGTTGAGAATCTTTCCAAATCTTTTAGTGAGAAGTTACTTTTTGAAAACATCAGCTTTGGTATTTCTCGGGGAGAAAAGATTGCGCTGATTGCCAGAAACGGTTCTGGTAAAACTACACTTATGCGTGTGCTTGCTGGAAAGGAAGTTCCTGATAGCGGCCTGGTTACTTATCGTAAGGACCTGCGAATTGAATATCTCGAGCAGGATCCGTTCATGGATCCATCTAAAACTGTATTGGAAACAATCTTCGACGATAACAATGCTACGGTTCAGCTGATGAAACAGTATGAGGATGTTTTGGAAAAAGTGCAACAGCATCCGAACGACGAGCTACAAAATGAATTACAACGTTTGTCTACATTGATAGATAATGCCGGCGCCTGGGACTACGAGGTTAAGGTCAGGCAGGTATTGTCGAAGCTGAACGTTCATAATCTCGATCAGCCTGTCAGGCAGTTGTCGGGTGGACAAAAAAAACGAATTGCATTAGCGAAAGCATTAATCGATCCTGCCGATTTAATACTGATGGATGAACCAACCAACCACCTCGATGTCGAAATGGTCGAGTGGCTGGAAGATTATCTCACACGTTCGCAACTTGCGGTCTTGCTTGTTACGCACGACCGTTATTTTTTAGAGAACATTACGGAAAAAATCATTGAGCTCGACCAGGGAAAATTATTCATCTATGAGGGCAACTACAGTTACTTCCTCGAGAAAAAAGCAGAGCGCGAATATAACGAATCGTTGGAAAAAGATAAGGCGCGTAATCTGCTGCGTACTGAACTCGAGTGGATGCGAAGAATGCCTAAGGCTCGTGGAACAAAATCGAAGGCGCGTATCGATTCATTTTACGAATTAAAGGATAAGGCTACCGGAAGAAAGAAAGAAGAAGGACTGAATCTCGATATTAAAATGAACCGGATCGGAGGGAAAGTTATCGAGATGAAAAAAGTTTATAAAAGTTTTGGTGACCTCAAAATCTTAGCCGGCTTCGATTATACTTTTCGTACGGGAGAAAGAATTGGTCTCGTTGGAAAGAATGGAGCTGGTAAATCAACCTTCCTGAACTTGCTGACAGGAGATGAACAACCCGATTCCGGAAAAATTAATACAGGCGATACAATCGTCTTCGGATATTATTCACAATCAGGTCTCGATATTAAAGAAGACAAGAGAGTCATTGAAATCGTAAAAGATTACGCCGATGTCATCCAGTTGAGCAACGGTACTAAGGTAAATGCATCGCAGTTTCTTCAGTTGTTCCAGTTTCCGCCTGATATGCAATACACATGGTATTCGAAATTGAGTGGAGGAGAAAAAAGGAGATTGCACTTACTGATCGTACTGATTAAAAACCCTAACTTCCTTATTCTCGATGAGCCAACGAATGATCTGGATTTACTTACGCTGAATATTCTTGAAGATTTTTTACTTCATTATAAAGGCTGCTTGATCATCGTTTCGCACGACCGTTATTTCATGGACAAATTAGTGGATCATCTTTTCATTTTCGAGGGTGATGGAAAACTTAAAGATTTCAATGGCAGGTATTCTGAATACAGGATATCGATGGAGGAAAAAGAAAAGTCAGAAACAAAGAAATTAGAGAAGGCAAAGTCAGAAATAAAAGAATCGGATTCGGCTGCATCAACGAAGAAAAAATTTACTTATAAAGAAAAACTCGAATTTGAAAATTTAGAGAAAGAAATTGCAAATCTCGAAAATGAAAAATCTTTGGTGACCGAAAAATTAAGCAGTGGTAATATGAACCATGTCGAAGCGAATCAACTTGCTATGAGGATGCAACAGATTATCGATGATATTGACGAAAAGTCGATGCGTTGGCTGGAGATGTCGGAACGATTATAGCATCCTTCTGATTTCCTTGCCCTTCGACTTAACCCTGGGACCGAAGTCGAAGTGCTTAACTAATATTAATAAATACTCCAATGCACGAACAAGAATAATTGTTAGTAATTATTCTTTCAAGTTCACCAGATTTAATTCCAACTGTCTTTCTTTGCATTGATGTTAAGTAATTATTTTAAGAATGAGGCATCCTTCCATGCTTTCCGTTTCATCGATTTCAGGCGGTTTATTTTTTCGAAGTTCATGCTTACACTGGCTCTGCAAATTCAATTTGTTGTTCTTAGCTGGCAGGTTTATCAACTGACACACGATTATTTGGCACTTGGTCTTTTGGGTTTGTCGGAGGCAATACCTGCAGTGGGACTTGCATTATATGGAGGTTATGTTGCCGATCGAAACGATAGGAGGAAAATTATCATCGTTGTTATGGCAGCTCAGTTAATTTGTTCCGCCATTCTAATGACCATTAGTATTTATTATGAGAAGAATGCGCATCTCCATTTGACTGCATTCCCTTTTTATGCAATCATGTTTGGTGTTGGATTTCTAAGAGGGTTTTATAGTCCTGCCCAGATGCCACTCATGACTCAGGTTGTTCCCAGGGAAGCTTATGCAAACTCCTCTGCATGGAATTCTACTTTCTGGCATATCGCCGTTGTTGTCGGTTCTGCAGGAGGTGGATTGTTACTTGGTTTCTTCGGTAAATTCGTAACATACGGTATCGTTTTGTTTTTATTGTTAATCGGACTCATTCAGATAATTCGAATTTCTCCTCAACCCTTACGAAAAGTCTTGCGTGAGGAAGGGATGTTCGTAAGCATTCAACAGGGATTGAAATTTGTCTTCAACAACCAGGTCATCTTCGGTGCTATGCTGCTCGATCTGATCGCAGTTCTTTTCGGCGGTGCAACCGCAATGATTCCGGTATTTGCCAGCGAGATCCTCAATGTAGGTGAACAAGGTTTCGGTTTTCTCAGAGCTGCACCCTTTGTTGGATCGGTTGTAATGGCCTTATACATGACAAAACATCCTCCTCTGAAAAATGCAGGAAGAAAGTTATTGATTTGTGTTGCATGCTTCTCGCTTTGCATGATTTGTTTTGCCTTAAGTAAAAACTTTTACCTGTCGTTAACGATACTTGCAATAAGTGGAGGATTCGATAATGTGAGTGTGGTGATTCGTTCAACGATTCTTCAGTTTTACACTCCCGATGAAATGCGCGGCAGGGTTGCTTCGGTCAGTACAATGTTTATCAGTTCTTCCAATGAGATTGGTGCTTTTGAATCAGGATTTGCAGCCAAGATTTTAGGATTGATTCCCTCTGTCGTGATTGGCGGCGGACTTGCACTCGTATCCGTCGGTGCAGCTGCTATTGGCATGCCTAAATTAAGGAAGCTTGAGTTGAAATAGTTTCAATTATTTTTCAAAAGAAAATCCAACAAGCAGTTCCTGCCTCCATTGTATTTTTGGACTGATCAAAATTTCATAAACTAAATTATTCGTCATCCTGATTTTCATGAACCTAAATGGTGTAATTGAAAAAGTATTTTGCATTTCAAAATTTCCCTCTTTAATATTTTGAAATTCTGAAAAAGCAATTGTTTTATTTTCCCAAGAGATGTTCTTTGTCAACTTAAATAATAAATTAATCTGAACATTAATTCCATATTCAGATTTAAGAATTAATTTATCCATAACCGCGAGAATATTATCATCACTAAGTGTTAACTCACTTCTGGGCATAGATTCTATATTCGTTGATAAGATGGATATGTTTAAATAAGAACTATTAAGAAATTTTTTATTAAAGCCATAACCACAATTGATAGTAAATGGAAGCAATGGTCCGGATTTCCAAATACGATTATCGTTTTTCGATAACGGATATTCCCATGTATTTGTAAACTGAGTTTTGAAGCTAATTTGAATAGATTTTTTAATAAGTCCCTGCTTCTCAATCCAGGTCGAGGTTATAAATAATTTATCGTTGTTCTTGATCCAGATGGAATCTAAAAATTTTTGGTAGTTAATATCACCTTTCAATTCCAGCAGATGACATTTTCCGGTGTTTTCAGTATTGAATGAAACATTTAAAGATGCTGCTATAATGAAGGAAGATCCAAAGGTTCCTTTCCAATTATCATTGAAGAATAATGATGATGCGAGAAAGGCTTCGAGTTTGTTTTTACCGGAAAGATTGTTTTTACTATAAACCGTGTCAGCAGAGGCTGGCTGTGATTTTAGTTTCAATACTATGGACATCAATAACCAGCATAGAATATAAAATCTACTGTATTCCATTTTTGAAAATTGAATTCATTTCAATAAATCAATAATTTTTATCTTAAAGTCTTGTGAGATTTCCAACGATTCAAATTCGAATATTTCCTGATAAGGTATTCGAAAAATTTTACCATTTTTTAAAATTATTATTTCCGGAGTATATCCGTTAGACAGATTGTCGAAGAAGAAATTATTTGAATTATTCCTGTATTGAAAAAAGAAATCATCAATATCGGGCATTAACTTTTTATTCTCGTAAAAATTTCGTTTGCGGTCTAGTGTTGTGGAATCGATTAAAGAAATCGCAATGAATTTTGATGTGTATGTTTTTTTAATTGTTTGTATGAATTGATTTATTTCACCAAAACAATTCATACAATTTTTATTATTCTTAAGGACGATAAAATAATTGATACTATCATAAAAAGTTTGACTGATATTTTCTTTAGAATAGATTGGTGGAATTTCGGATAAACTGGTCGTATTTGTATCGAGTAATAATTTCCCGATAAAATTCCCCTTAATGTTTTTACAATCGGCTGAGATAAAATACAGAACGCTAACGAAAATTAATTTTATAGATATCGATTGAAAATTCCGGATCGTTTTTTTCATAATACAGGTCTTTTAAAGTTTTGAATTCTTTCATCGTGATAGGTAGAGTTTGATTGAGGTTTTCATCCGTAATTGTAAAAATCAGGTTGTTATTCAGTGTGAACTCTGACAAATGATAATAGGGAAAGGGGCAATCGTTTCTATCGATTGTGTCATTATCGAAATAACTTACTGGAAAATCAGTTTCGGTAAGCATCGGTTTCTTTAAGTTACTTGTGCCCCAAATATCAATTCTTCTTTTTTCCTTTCCACACTTTGGACTTATCGAACTTACAAGCAATTTCGAATTATCGATGAAATATATTTTTTCAATTCTTGAAATGCTGTCCTGTAAAGAAAGTAGTTGATCTATTAATAGTTTCGGGTGGATCTTTGCCGGGTTAGTTTCCAATGGAATTTTATTTCCATTTAAATTTTTCCAGCCATTGCCGGGAAAATAATTTATTGAATCATAAAGATTTAAACCGAAATCATAAAACCTTATTTTATATCCACATGGATCCGCTATCGCTATTAATTTTTCATTGAAAGTAACCCATGATTTCGGTAAATGACTAAATCCAATGCATGGTAAGTCCGGATGAATGAAATTTATAAACTTGTCATTCTTTGCATCATAGATTCCAATGTTTGAATTGTATGATTCTGCATCGGGATGAAAATTGTAAATCGTATGGATCAAAAATTTATCCTTATCAATTATTCTTATATACCTTCCACTGGAATTATTTGGAAGTTTAATTTTATTTGAGAATGTATATTTTCCATTTCTATTGAGGTATCTGTAAAAACTAAAGTTTTCATCATCGCATAAAATCAGGTAGTTTTCATTTACCGCAATTGTTGGTAATTCATTTATAATTATTACTCTTGGAATATTAATTTCTATTGAATCCCTGAAACCCGTTTCGCAATTCACTGAATAAATTTTTAAAACTCTCGATTCAGTATTCCATTCCTCTGATGTGAAATAATATGCATAAGGTGGAAATACAAAACTGCTGATCTGATTTGTAATGGAGTTTTTGCCCGTGCTAATACTTTTCTGGTAGGAAATTACAGGATGTTCTTTCGGTTGAGCAACAGAAAGGATGTTACAAAACACAAAGAGGCAGAAGACAAGTAGCTGTCTTCCGCCAATTTGATTTCCTGCGCAGCTTTTAATTTCCAATATCGCGTACATCTTTATTCTCGATATCGATTTCCAGATTATCATCTCCCGTTGCTACCCATTTTACAGGTAGCTCGTTTGCATAAACTGTTTCTCCTGTAGTATTTCCCTGTTTCACTTGTGCTTTTACATAGGTTACAATTTCATTCATTGTAAACCAGTCCCTTGTACCTAGCAAGCTTGGTTGCTTGAAATTAACAGGACATACATTGTTTCCATTTCCGCGGCAGTAACAGTGATCGTCAGTGATTTCGACATAATTGTAAAGGTTTTTCTTGCCACCACCTGAAATAATTATTTTATAGGCAGAAGCATTATACACAAACAACGACATAAGTATAAACGAGAATAGTAATTTCATTTTCATGGGTTTTTTTTTAAGGATTAATATTTATTTTTTTTTTGATTATGATTTTGATGTTAGCTTTCGAATATGAAGTTAAGTCGGGGCAAAACATCTTTGCCTTTTTGTAAAACGATATGGGACTATATGCTGGTGAATCATTGTACAAATATGAATCGGGCACAAACGAATTACAACCGCATATATGCTGAAAAGTGGTTAGAGAATAGGCTTTAGATATTATTCATTAGACACTCTGACGTCTAAAGACTAATGTCTAACATCTCTTGTAGGGTTTTGACAAAACTTTTATATTGCTAAAAAAAATGCCTAAGAAAAAATATCGCATACTTAGCTGGAATGTTAATGGTATAAGAGCCGTCTGGAAAAAAGGATTTCTCGACTGGATAACAAAAGACAATCCGGATATCCTTTGTCTACAGGAGACAAAGGCTCAACAGGATCAGCTTGCTGAAGAAATTATCAAATGCAATAATTACAAATCGTATTTTTTTTCTGCCGAGAAGAAAGGATATTCCGGCGTTGCGGTTTATACGCGCGAGGAACCTTTAAGTGTGAAATCCGGATTTAATAATACACTCTTCGACAGCGAAGGAAGAGTTCTTGAAGTAGAATATAAAGATTTCGTACTGTTCAATGTTTATTTTCCAAATGGTGGTCGTGGTCCTGAACGGGTAAAGTACAAACTCGAATTTTACGATGCATTGTTTGCCAGGGCGCAGGAAGCAAGGAAGAAGAAAAAAAATATTATTGTTTGTGGAGATTATAATACAGCTCATAAAGAAATCGATCTTGCCAGGCCGGGACCCAATGCCAAGGTCAGTGGTTTCTTGCCGGAAGAGAGAGCGTGGGTCGATAAGATAATCGATATGGGTTATGTGGATATTTTTCGTGAGTTCAACCAGGAACCCGGACAATACACTTACTGGGATGTTATCACACGTGCCCGTGAGAGAAATACCGGATGGAGAATAGATTATTTCATGGTTACTACTGACATGAAACATATGGTTGCAAACGCAACAATTCATCCTTTGGTAATGGGTAGTGATCATTGTCCGGTGGAAATAGAACTCCAATTGGATAATTAGAATTTTTTTTTTAAATCTCCCCGCAGAATACGCAGAATAAAACCGAAGAAACCAAATCCGTTTTTGAATATTCTGTTTATTTATTCTTCGTATTCTGCAGGAAGATTTTTTCAATCTTAGACCAACAACCAACAACCAACAACCAACAAGCAACAACCAACTCCCCGGAAACTAACAACCAATTTTCCTATCTTTACATCATGTTTACCGAATCAAGCAACATGCCTTCTTATTCCAGGGTATGGATTTATCAGGCCGACAGGCAATTTACCAAAGGCGAAGAGGATAAGATTTCAAATCGTGCTAAAAGTTTTTTAGAGAGCTGGACTGCACACAACCAGGAGCTGAAGGCAAGTTTTGAAATCCGTCATCATCTGTTTCTTATACTTATGATCGACCAGAAACATGCACTTGCAAGCGGATGTTCTATCGATAAATCTTTTCATTTTATTCAGGAGATCGAAAAAGAATTTTCAGTTTCACTTTTAGACAGGCAGATTTATGCAATCAGGGAAAACGAAAATATAAATCTGGTCAAGAGAAAGGATTTCGATAAGATGATTCGTACAGGAGAAATAAACGGAGAAACGGTTGTCTTCAATAACCTGGTTGAAACTAAAAGCGAATTAGAAACGAAGTGGGAGTTACCTGTACGTGAGAGTTGGCATGGCGCCCTGCAGTCAATATAATCAATTTGCACATTAGCGCAGTTTCAAATTATTTCTTAACAGGAACTTCTTTTATTAACTTCCCATCCTTGTAGATCAGTTTTTTAACCAGTACGGAATCCTGAAATTCTTTCCATTCACCTTCTTCGTTATTATTTTTATAGAAGCCGGAACGTTTCAGATTTCCTTTCTCGTCAAATTCTTTCGTGGGTCCTTCCAGGGAACCATTCACATAATAATATTCAAGTGAAGGTTTTCCATTTTGCTGAAACCATCTCGATAAGCCATCTCTCTGTCCATTCACATAATTGCTTTCTTCCTGCGGTTTTCCATCCTCGTAAAAAGTTTTCTTTTCTCCGTTTAGAATTCCGTTAGAATAATTCTCGGATGATTTAATTCTGCCGCTTCCGGTGAAAATCGTCTTTGATCCGTTTAAAGAATCATTCTTGTAAGTTGCATCCTGATTTAACTGTCCGATAGTAGAAAAAGTAAGAGAGGCGCCATTCTTTTTGCCGTCTCTGAATTCATCGATACGCGTCATCATTCCGTTGAAATTGTATTCACGCCATACACCGTCTTTCTTGCCTTTGAATAAATCGCCCTTGCTTACGATTACACCCTGATGACTCTTGATTATCATCTCTTGCCTGTTAGGATCATCGGGGGATTTGATAATTGTAGTGTCGTTAGAATAATTTTTATTTCCGGTTGATTTTATCGGTTGTATTACAGGCTGATTTGGGATTTGACTGTTTAATTTTATAGATACTATCAAAACGACAAGCAAAAAATATCTTCTTTTTTTCAGTTTCATTTAAATTAAATTTAAGCCATCAAAAATATAAATTTGCCGAATGAAATTAAAAATCCGAACCGCCTTCCCGGAAGATTATTTATTAATCTCAAAATTAGGCCGGGAAACATTTTATGAGACCTGGAGACCGGTAAACACCGAAGAAGACATGCGGGTTTATCTGGCAAAGTCATTCGATCCGGAAAAGATTAAAAAGGATATCAGTGATGATTCAGTCAATATTTTTTTCATAGCCGAATATAACGATGAGCACATTGGTTATTGTAAAATGAGGTGGGACAGAACATACGATGAATTTAAGGATGAAAAGGTAATTGAAATTGAGAGAATCTATGTCTTAAAAACTTTTCAAGGCAAAAAAATAGGAAAGGAATTAATGGATCACAGTATTAAATATGCAACAGATAAAAATTATGCATGGCTATGGCTCGGTGTAAACATCGATAACAAAATTGCAATCGATTTTTATAAGCGATATGGTTTTACGATTTTCGGAGAGAAGGCTTTTCGGCTGGGCGATGCAGTGGATAACGATTATCTTATGAAGAAACGCCTTTGAAAAGATACAAAGTATCAAGAATTCTCTGATTAAACGCCGTACTTAATACTTTGTACTAACTTCTTAGTACTAATTTTTTAATCATAGAATGATTTTTTCTTAAGCAGCTTCAAATCCTGAAGTATAGAAGCTTTCACATTGATCTGAAAATTCCAGCTTTCCTGGTAACCGAATGGAATCCAGTTAAGCCTCATTTCCCAGCAATGTAGATCGCGATAAAAATTCAATCCTAGGCTCGTGAATTCTTTTATGGTAATATCATAGAAAGATGTAAAAGCAATTTTCCATTGAGGTGTGAGGCGCAATTCTCCATTGATGGACGCCGATTGAACTAGCTGTGAAGGTTCGTCGCCTCGCCTGGAATAATTCAAAATGTAATCGACAGAAAGATTATAAGGAACTTCGAAATCTACGTACTCTTCAGGATGATTATTTATGTAGTCGAGTTCTTCCTTCGAATATTTTGGGTTTTCTTTTTTGGTAATCCGGTTGAGAGAAAATCCGGTGTTAATCGATCCTGAAGTCATTCGTACAAGGCCACCACCGGTATTTGCAAGAAACTCGTCGTAATCGTTGTTGCTTTCATCAAAAGCATATGGATCAAATGTTCCACGAAATTTTATCGAAACTTTATCTAAAATAGTAGTGCTGCCGCTAACATTGAATACATCGAGTTTCATTGAATCTTTAATCATATTATAGTTGCCGGAAATTCTGAAAGTCTCTAGCAGCTTGACCTTTTTTAAAGTTGCACCCGTATCTGATTCGGTTTTAACTTTCATCTCCAAATTATTATCGAGACTGAAACCTACATTTGCAAATCTTCCCGCGGACGGTCCACCGTATCTCGTATTCTGAAAAATTGAATACTTTCTGGTCACACCTTCTTCGTCGATACGAACTGTTTTATAGTAACCATATTTATCATCGCTAAAATCCGGCCGGAAACCAAAAGTTACTGACGGAGTAATAACATGCCTGAGAGCAGCGATTGGTCCACGATGAAATTGATACATTCCGTAAATACGCGTTGATGTTCCAACATTGAACTGGTAATCGCGGCCCGATTGAAACCCTTTGATTTCTGTTGTGTCAACCTTTCCTGTATTTCCATTCCAGTTCATTCTAACTGTTTTAAAATACCAGCGCTCTGTATAATTAAAATTCGGTGAGACATTAAAATACTTCAGCACATTGAATGATGTCGACACAGGAATCGTATGCTGGAAACTTGTCTTGAAGTTATCAGGAGTCGATGAAGTGAATAACAGGCTGTCATATGTGTCGATATAATTCTCCCCATAAAAAGTATAACTCGTTCCGATTTTTTCATACCACTTTTGCTTACCGACGGCATATTTTCTCTTGAACGGATTAAATCGGGATACATTAAACCCCATCTCGGGCGCCGTTAGACTAATTTGCTTTGTAATTATATTCTGAAAATGTTTTATCGCCAAAGAATAATTCATTGGCTTATCGGGAAAAGTATGCGTGAAGGAAATTGTAGACTGGAATTGATTCGTTAAAAAATTATTCAAAGATGTTATCGTATTCGAATAATAAGTAGATGATCCTGCATTTACATCGGCACTGAAGGTATTGTTGGGACTGAACTTGGGATCCTGAACATGATTCCACCGAATCCTGTAATCTTCGACAACCTTGTATCCGGGTAATTCTTTTTCGCCATCGACCGTATAGGCATAACTGAAATTAAAATTACCAGAGTACTTATAGATATTTTTGTATAGAGAAGTAGCCTCGAGTTTATAACTGCCTTTCGTATAAAGATCGGAAGTGACGGCAAGGGTCACGTAATCGTTAAATCCAAAATAATATCCGAGGCGCTCGAGGTAAAAACCTCTCTCGGCAGATTCTCCGAACGATGGAAAAATAATCCCTGAACTCCTGCCTCTTTTGTTGGGGAAGAAACCAAACGGAAGCAAGAGCGGTGTTGGTACATTTTCGATCGTGAGATATGCCGGACCTGTAATGATCTTATTCTTGCTGATAACTTTCAACTTGTTGCTGGTAATCGCAAAATGCGGCGTGTCGAGATCGCATGTTGTGTATTGTCCGCGCTTTATGTAGAAATTATTTTCCGGATCTTTTTTTACGACCTCTCCATGAATGTATCCCTGGCCTTCCTGAGTGATTACATATCCGATCTTTCCTTTCTTTGAATCGAAATTATAGCGTATCGTAGACGACCGGAACTTCTGATCGGCCTGTGAAAATTCGGGACTTCCGGTAACGTTTCCCAAACTGTCGTTTAGTCCTTCTGCGAAAAGTTCCTTCTGATTCATATCCATTACGATATAATCAGCCTGTATATGCATATCTTCGTAATCGACTGTTGCGGCGCCATATAGATGAACAATTTCCTCAGAGATGTTTACCCGAATGGAATCTCTTGCATGATATTTTACAGGCGATTTTAAGGAGCCATCGTTTGAAATATTTGTATCGACAGCCAACGAATCTGAAATGATTGTATCACCTTCAATTTTGAGGATTGAATCAGCTGCAGGAACAGTATCTTTGGTCGAATAAAAAATGTCCGGAGTCGTTCTGGCAAATGCTTCTGAACCAACATCAAATTGTTGAAAAAGAAGAAGAAAAATGAAAAAACCTGCGAATGATATTTTGGATACTTGTAAAATCAATCCGGTTGAAGTTTCTGTGTTTGTGATGCCAAAACTAATCAAAAAATATTGTCTTCGTTACATTGCGAAACTCTCGTTTATTTTCGTCTTTTTACTTTTTACTTCTTTCGAACCTGACAGAAATCATTCGAATGGAATGATGACTGTTGTAATCGATGCGGGTCATGGTGGTCATGATTCCGGTTGTCTGGGTAAGAAGACGAAAGAGAAAGACATTGCACTTGGAATTGCATTGAAGTTGGGTAAATATATTGAAGATCATTTTTCAGACACGAGGGTTATTTTCACACGGAAGACTGATCAGTTCGTCGAATTATACGAGCGGGCTGAAATTGCCAACAACGCAAAGGCTGATCTTTTTATTTGCATTCATTGTAATTCGGCTTGTTACTTTGACCGTAAGAAAAAGAAGGAAACGTGTAACTCGGAGATTTCAGGGGTAGAAACCTGGGTAATGGGTCTGAATAAATCGGAGGCAAATTTGGAAGTTGCCAAACGTGAAAATGAGGTAATCCTTTTAGAGAAAGACTATACGAAACAATACGGTGGCTTCGATCCGAATAGTCCCGAGGCAAACATACTTTTTTCGCTTTACCAGAATTCATACCTCGATCAGAGTCTTCGAATTGCTTCACTTGTCCAACAGGAGATGAAAAACTGTGGACGTTCGGGCAGGGGAGTCAAGCAGGCTGGATTTCTCGTGTTGTATAAAACTTCCATGCCCAGTATATTGATTGAAACCGGATTTCTTTCGAATGCCGCTGAAGAAAAATATCTCTCTTCCCAAAAGGGACAGGATGAGATGGCTCGTTCGATTTACAATGCATTTAAGTCATATAAGTCTACTGTTCAACCACAGAGAGAAAACTCACAGGAAGAATCCAAGGTAGATACTCCTCCCCAAAAGAAAGAACCTGAAGAGAAAAAAATGGGCGAGTTAAAAAACCTGGGCGATTCGGATGTCCCACCTTTTACTACAAAAAAAATTGAGCAAAATACATCTGTCGATACCCTGAAAAGTTCAGACGGTTCTTCTGTGAAAAAATCAGGAGAAGCAAAATCAATTTCAGACCAAACAGATGTTGTTTTATGGAGCGTGCAATTCTTCACATCACCGAAACCGGTTTCGGACAATCATAAAATTTATAAAGAGTTTGATGATGTGAAAGAGTTTTTTGAGAATGGAACATATAAATATTCCGTTGGATTGATCCCTGAAAAGGCCGAAGCAATTAAGCTTCAGGGGAAACTCCGGGAGAAAGGCTATAAGGATGCTTTTGTTATTGCATTTCTGAAAGATAAGAAAATCAGCATCAAGCAGGCGAATGAATTGATGCATAAAAAATAATCTGAGATAAAATTTATACTTTTGGGCGAATGAATAGAACGAAATTAATCAGGTTGGCGTTCGACGTTCAACGTTTAACGTCCATCGAAATATGAAACTTTCCAAGGAAGCCAAAATAGGAGTTATAGTATTTTCAGGAATAGCATTGTTATTCTGGGGTGTTAATTTCTTAAAGGGAAAAGATTTTTTTTCGAGCGATAAGCTCGTGTATGCAGTTTATACACAGGTCGAAGGTTTAACTGCTTCGAATCCGGTTATGGTAAACGGACTTAAGGTAGGCTTGATCCGCAAGCTCGAACTTATGAATGATCAATCAGGTAGAATTTTGGTCAGCATGCACATCACTAATAAAGTTCACATACCTGCGAAATCGATTGCAGAAATTTTTAGTATAGACATTTTAGGTTCGAAGGGCATTCGCATAGTAATGAGTAAAAATCAGCAGGAACTTCAGGATGGCGATACGCTTTTATCAGATATCCAACAAAGTTTACCGGAGCAGGTTAGTGCGCAGGTTGCTCCTCTGAAGGCCAAAGCAGAGAGTTTGCTCTCTTCAATGGATACAGTGTTATACATAATTCGTGATGTATTCAACGAACGAACAAAGAATAACCTGAGAAAATCTTTCGAGAGCATTTCTCAATCTCTTGCCTCCATTCAAAGCATTGCCGGAAGTCTCGATACTACGTTAACCAGCGACAATAGGTTGAGAACAATCTTTGAAAATCTGGAATCGATCAGTACAAATCTCAAAAACAACAATGAGAAGATTTCTTCAATGATCAATAATTTTTCGGCGATATCTGATACGATTGCTAAGAGTAACATTTCACAAACACTTGAAAATACAAAAAAGACTCTGGATCAGACTGCGAAGGTAATGGAGAAAGTTAATAAAGGCGAGGGTACACTCGGACAATTGATTAAGAATGACAGTTTATATAAAAATCTCAATTCGAGTGCGAAGAACCTGGATTTGCTGTTGAATGATTTAAGGATGAATCCGGGCAGATATTTGAAGTTTTCTGTGATATCTTTTGGAAAGTAGGAAAGTAGTGAAGTTGGTTGTCGGTAAAATATAAATTATGATTCCGCAAATAATTTTTTTTCTCATCCTGGCAGCATCTGTTTTTTTATTTGCGAAAAATATCAGTAAGGTTAACAGGAACATCCGTCTCGGAAAAGACGTTTACAGATGCGACAAAAGGAGTGAAAGGTGGATGACCATGATACGGGTCGCTTTAGGTCAGTCGAAAATGGTCAAAAGGCCCATAGCCGGCATATTACATATTTTCGTTTATGTAGGTTTTGTCATCATCAACATCGAAGTGCTGGAAATATTAATCGATGGAGTCGCCGGAACACATCGGGTGTTTTCTTTTGGTGGAGCCGCTTACAATTTTCTCATTGGGAGTTTTGAGATACTTGCATTACTCGTCTGGATTTCGTGTGTAATATTTTTAATAAGAAGAAATATAATCCGGCTAAGAAGGCTCAACATGCCCGAGCTGAATAACTGGCCGAGGTCGGACGCGAATATAATTCTCATTACGGAAATATTATTAATGACTGCCTTCCTCACAATGAATGCTGCCGATTCGGTTCTGCAATCGAGAGGTTATGGGCATTATGTCAATGCTGGAGCCTTTCCGGTGAGTACCTATCTGCTGAACATTTTTTCTTCCATGTCTGATTCATCGGTGGTAATGGTTGAACGAATCTGCTGGTGGTTCCACATTATCGGAATACTTGCTTTCCTGAATTATCTTCCGTATTCAAAACACTTTCATATTCTTCTTGCCTTCCCGAATACATGGTATTCCAATCTCGAGAAGAAAGGGAAGTTCAATGAGATGGAAAATGTCTCACGCGAGGTTCGGCTTATGCTTGATCCGAATGCCCAGGTTGGACCTGCGAAGGAAGGAGATCCGCAACGTTTCGGCGCTAAAGATATTTATGACCTAACCTGGAAGCAACTCATGGACGCTTATTCCTGTACGGAGTGTGGAAGGTGTACTTCTGAATGTCCGGCAAACCAGACTGGTAAAAAATTATCTCCACGAAAAATAATGATGGATACACGCGACAGACTAGAGGAAGTTGGAAGAGGAATCGATAAGAATGGTAAGGATTTTAAGGATGACAAGTCGTTGATGAATTATATTTCGGAAGAAGAAATCTGGGCTTGCACAAGCTGCAATGCCTGTGTTCAGGCATGTCCGGTGAATATCGATCCGTTAAGTATCATCGTCGACATCAGAAGATATCTTGTGATGGAAGAAAGCAAGGTGCCATCAGAACTGGCAACCATGTTTACGAAGATTGAAAATAATGGCGCGCCCTGGCAGTTTTCGCAGGCAGATCGTGCGAATTGGAAAAACGATATCAATTAGCTAATTAGCTAATCCGATGATTTAAGAATATAAATTAAAGTTTATGCCGGCACCAAAACCAAACACCAAATTTTTTAAACAACAAACTATTTAAACTTAGAAGGATGAAGGTTGAAACTATGGCCGACTATGCCGCAAGAGGAGAAACTCCAGAGATTTTATTTTGGGTTGGATGTGCCGGGAGTTTTGATGAACGCGCGCAGAAGATTACAAAAGCTGTAGCGAAGATACTGGATCATTGTAAGATTAAGTTTGCTATTCTTGGTACGGAAGAAAGCTGCAATGGTGATCCTGCCAAGCGTTCCGGCAATGAATTTCTTTTTCAAATGCAGGCCCGCATGAATATTCAGGTACTCGACGGGTATGGTATAAAAAAAATAGTTACGGCTTGCCCGCATTGTTTTAATACCTTGAAAAATGAATATGCAGATCTGGGTGGCCATTACGACGTCATTCATCATTCGCAATTGATACAATCGTTGTTCGACGAAGGGAAACTGAAAGTTAGTGGAGGTGCATTCAGCGGAAAGAAAATTACTTTTCATGATCCGTGTTACCTCGGTCGAGGTAACGATGTGTACGAGGCACCACGCGAGGTTATTTCAAAACTGGATAGTGCATTCACCGAAATGAAGCGTTCACGTCAGAAAGGATTTTGCTGTGGGGCCGGAGGAGCCCAGATGTTTAAAGAACCGGAGAAAGGAAATAAAGACGTAAATGTCGAAAGAACCGAAGAAGCCCTGGCATTAAATCCCGATGTCATTGCAGTAGCTTGTCCATTTTGCATGACGATGATGACGGATGGAGTAAAGAATTTCAATAAGGAAGGTGAGGTGAAAGTTTTGGATATTGCGGAATTGGTTGCTCAGGCTGGTGAGTTGTAAGGCTTAAACACGGAAACACGGAGGAAAACAGTTTTTCTGTGTTTCTGTGATTTCATGGTTTAGAAAATTAGGTATCACCGTCCGCATATCCTAAAATACAACGACGCTAACGCATCTCTCCCCGCCGATTTAAATCTTCCCCGCTGAATGACCAGATCGTTGTTCGCATTTTTAGCAAGACAATATTTAAAAACAAAGTCGGCGTTCGGATTATCCCAGCCACCGACTGTTCCGAAACGAATATCGCTTAGATACAAAGTGTCATCCAGGATTTGCACGGTGTAGTATCCTTTCGAAAATCGCTTTAGAGTCTGCATATCTTTATCATCATTTAAAGATGAAAGCAAAAATTCATTTCGAGGTCGATAGCTTAAATCCATGTATTTCGATTTATCGAAGAGTGAATAATAGCCGATGTAATATCCTGTATCCGATCCTGCAACAACGTACCAAAGAAAATTATTTAGCGGAGCAGGAGTAGTGAAGTAATTCTTGTAATGAATTTGTTGACGCGATAACTCATTCCTGAAATCAGTGTCGATGTTTTTTTTATTGACGAAAGCATAACAGATGTACAGCGTACTTATCCAAATTCCACCCCAGGCCCATTTTCTCCTGGATGTTTTTCTTGCCTTGATGATCAATAATGCAATGCAGCTGATGAATATCGAAATCGTATAAAATGGATCTGCAACGAAAAGAACATTCATAGTCACTCTTAAATGACTAAACGGTTCAAACCAGGCAGTTCCATAACTCGTAAGCGCATCGATGAATAGATGAACAAATATTCCACTCGAAAAAATCAAAAGCCATTCTTTGAAATGCATATTCTTGTTCGGATATCTTCTCGAAAGTAAAAATGCTAACACGGGTGAAATCAACAGACCGAAAAGTATAGAATGTGTAAAACCCCTATGGGCAAGTAAGGAGTCAGCCTGACTCATCCAAAGTGATGTGAGAACATCTATGTCTGGAATATTATTTGCCAGGGCTCCCCAGAACATAGCGTGTTTGCCTATTTTCTTTCCGGCGATAACCTCACCGATACAGGCACCGAGAACAGTATGTGTTAATGAATCCACGAGCCAAAAATATTGAAAAAGGAAGATTGAAAATTGAAAAATAATTTAATAGTGGTTATTTGTTATACACTTCGTAGCCAATCCTATGGAGCTCATTAACTATCAACCAATACTAATTTATTTTTCAATTTTCAATCTTCCTTTTTCAATAATTACGATATCTTTGGCAAAAAATAAAAGATAGATGCAAATTTCTAAAAACAAGGTTGTTACTGTCACTTATGACTTACATTGTAATCTGCCAGGCGCTGCAAAGCAGCATGTGGAGACAGCTGACAACAATAATCCACTTAGTTTTATTTTTGGAACGGGCATGATGATTCCCGGTTTCGAAAAAGGATTAGATGGAAAATCAAAAGGTGATAAATTTACTTTCAGTCTAGAATCGGATGATGCATACGGAAATAAAGAAGACAATGCAATAATCAAATTACCTATTGAAATTTTTAAAGTCGATGGTGTAATCGATATGAACCTTTTACAAATCGGAAAATTTTTACCTCTAAACGACAGCGAAGGAAATGTCTTAAATGGCAAAGTTGTCAGCTTCGATAACGAAACCGTTACAATGGATTTTAACCATCCATTAGCCGGACATCATTTACATTTTACTGGAGAAGTTGTTGATGTTCGCGAGGCAAGTCCGGAGGAGATATCTCACGGGCACGTTCATTAGAATTAGTCAATTAGTCAATTAGCCAATTGTCAATTGAGATCACTATCGCTCTTTCATTGGCTCTTTGGCTAATTAAAATGGTAAATCATCTTTATCCTGTCCACCCGTCGAAACATACTGTTCTTGTGATGGCATCGATGAAGGTGATGACATAGCATTCTTATCGAGCTTCCAGGCTTCCAGTGTATTGAAATATTTTATTTCTCCCTGTGGACTTGTCCATTCTCTACCGCGAATATTAAAATGTACATTGATTGTATCGCCAACTTGGATGCCATCGAGCAAGGAGCATCTGTCTTGCGTTAGCTGGAAACTGATATGCTGTGGATATTGTGATGAATTGTCGGTTATAACAAATTCTCTTTTTCTGAATTTTTCACTGACGGCTTGTTCGTCTTTTTTAACTTTGAGTGTTCCTGTTAATTGCATAGCATAAATTTTTCGTAAAAATACATTTAATTACTATCGATTGTATATGGAATTTAATAACAATTTTGTTCGGGCACTTATCTAAGCGTATCTAAATTGCCTGTGTATCAACGTATAGCCGAAGTAAATATCACAGTTGTAATATCAGATTTTCAGGTTTTTAAATTGAGAAAACATTGTTTGAAGTTTGTATTTTTACCGATTGCAGCATGACAAATCGATCGATAGCATTTCTGTTTTTTTTATTCGCGATTTTGACAGAATCTCAGGCCCAGGTAAAGGTTATTCCCGGATGGAGAAAGGATATCAAAAATTCTCTCAATAGCATTAATAAGTCGAACAGTTTATGCATCGATAAGGATGGTAACAGTTATGTTTTAGGAACTACATGGTTTCCTGATTCGGCTAAGAACATTTTACTCGTGAAATTCGGACCAAATGGGGAAGAAATCTGGTCGAGGATCTATGACAATCCTTCGCACGAAGACGATATACCGATGAACATGTGTGTGGATAATGAAAACAACATATGGATTTGCGGCATATCAAAACGAAGTAAAGAGAATGCTGATTTTCTCGTCGTTAAGTTTACGTTTGATGGAGTTCCGGTTACCGAGAAACTCTATGATGGGAATGATCATCTCTTCGATTGTGCGACGACGATTATTTCTGACAAGCAGGGAAATATTTATGCTGCGGGTTATGAAACTACGCTCGATTCGGGAATAAATATGATTCTTCTGAAATTCAAGCAGGATGGAAACATGCTTTGGAAGAGAAGTTATGCTACCAGGCAGATGGATGTTGCCGAGCAACTTGCTCTTGATGATTCAAGTAATATATATGTCTGTGGCACGAGTAATAACGGTCCACATTCGGCCGATCTGCTACTTCAGAAATATGATCCGGATGGAAAGAAAAAATGGCAATTGATTTATGACGGTGCCTTGAATCAGAACGACGTCGGACAGTTTTTAGAATTGGATGATTCAATGCACGTTTACGTATCAGGTTTCATGAATCATGTAAACAACAGGGCAGATATTCCGGTATTAAAAATCACACGTAATGGACAAATTATCCAGGAGACTGGATACAACGGCCACATTGCAGATTGCGGTTCTGCTCATCTGAATGCCGGAAAGAATTTTGTATACATCATTGGTGAATGTGATGATTATAATATCGGTGTCAATTCAACCTTTCTTGTTGGCTATGATAAGACAGGTAATCAGAAGAAATATGTAAAGGCCCCAAAGGATGTGAGGTTTACAAAATCGGCCGGACAAGATAACAGACTTTTTATATTCGGCACGAAGACAACTCATCCGGAAAGTACGTTGATGCCTTTCATTTCTCTGTGTAATGCGGATACGCTCTCCTGGACATATTCAGATACCACCATTTATGGTCTTACATTTATAACTTTTACGGAAATGCATGGCGATGATATTTTTTTCCTCGGCGATGATACCGGTGATGCAACCGGAACGATCAGCATTTTTAAATATACATTGGCTAAAGAAGAGAAGCCAGATGAGGTAAAAGAGATTAAAGAGCCTGAGAAAGTACCGGTTAAAAAAAAGAAATGATGTTTAATAAGATTACCGCACAACATTTTCAAAAATTAAAATCGATTGTTGGAGAAGAAAATATATCCGACGAAAAAGAAATACTCGAACAGAATTCGAGAGACTATACAGAAGACCTGCGCTTCATTCCGGAATTAGTGATTCGTCCGGGTTCTCCGGAAGAGATTTCTGAAATCCTGAAAGTTTGTAACAGTGAAAACATAGCAGTAACGCCACGAGGTGCAGGAACGGGATTGAGTGGTGGTGCATTACCGGTTTATGGCGGAGTTGTAATTGCGATGAACAGGTTCAACAAGATCATAAACATCGATGTACGAAATCTGCAGGCAGTTGTAGAGCCCGGCGTAATTAACCAGGTTTTCCAGGATGCAGTAATGGAGAAAAATCTTTTTTATCCGCCGGATCCTGCAAGCCGGGGAAGTTGTTTTCTCGGTGGTAATCTTGCAGAAAGTGCAGGCGGACCGAAAGCCGTTAAGTATGGGGTGACGAAGGATTACGTGTTGAACTGTGAAATGGTTTTACCTTCGGGAGAGATTATATGGACCGGAGCAAACGTTTTAAAGAATTCGACAGGCTATAATCTAACACAGCTGATTGTAGGAAGTGAAGGGACATTGGGAATTATCACAAAGATTGTCTTTAAGCTTTTGCCTCTTCCGACAGAAAATCTGCTCATGCTTGTCCCATTCTTCAGTTCTGAAAAAGCATGCGAGGCTGTATCTGCAATCTTTCGTGCAGGTATTACACCGTCGGCTCTTGAATTCATGGAACGTGATTGCATCGAGTATGTGATGAAATATGTAGACGTGAAAATTCCTCTGAAGGATGAAATACAGGCACACCTGCTTATTGAAGTTGATGGCAACGATCGGGATGTTTTGTTTAAGGAGTGTGAAAAAATTTCTGAGTTGCTATATGGCTACGAATGCGATGAAGTACTCTTTGCAGATACAGCGCAGCAAAAGGCAGATCTCTGGCGCGCCCGGCGTTCTGCCGGCGAAGCAGTAAAGTCTCATTCGATTTATAAGGAAGAAGACACAGTAGTTCCCCGTGCCGAATTACCTGTTTTGCTTAAAGGCGTTAAGAAGATAGGCGAGAAGTATGGATTCAGAAGTGTTTGTTACGGTCATGCCGGCGATGGTAACCTGCATGTCAATATTATAAAAGAGAATATTTCGGATGAAGACTGGAATACAAAAGTTCCTTTGGGAATCCGGGAAATTTTTCAACTTTGTGTTAGTTTAGGTGGAACGATCTCAGGTGAACATGGAATCGGTTATGTCCAGAAAAATTATTTAGACATCGCTTTCAACCAATCCCAGCTAACCCTGATGAAGGGCATTAAGAAACTTTTCGATCCGAATGGAATCATGAATCCTGGGAAAATTTTTACGTGATGAATGGAAATAAAAAAGTTGTTGTCATTACCGGAGCATCCGGAGGAATTGGCGAAGCACTCGCCGGCGTCTTTTCATCGAATGAATATAAGGTTGTAGTAGCAGCCCGTGATGCAGCAAAGCTGGAACAGGTAAGGAGGAATTTAGAGATGCGAGGAGGCGAAGTACACAGCGTTATTTGCGACGTAAGTCGGGAAGAAGATTGTAAGAAACTGATCGATGAATCCGTAAAGAAATTTGGCGGCATCGATGTTCTGATCAACAATGCGGGAATTTCTATGCGTGCATTGTTCAATGAACTCGAGTTGGAAGTTATCCGCCGGGTGATGTCTGTCAACTTCTGGGGAACGGTTTATTGCACGAAACATGCATTTCCTCATTTGTTGAAATCGAAAGGAAGTATAGTTGGAATTTCCTCTATCGCAGGAAAAAAGGGGCTGCCTGGCCGTACAGGTTATTCCGCATCAAAATTTGCAATGGAAGGATTTTTAGAAACAATACGAACGGAAAATCTCAAAAAAGATATTCATGTGTTGATTGCGTGTCCCGGATTTACCGCGACAGATATCCGCATGAATGCATTATCTGAAAAAGGAATTCCACAAGGAGATTCACCAAGAACGGAAGAAAAGATGATGAAGCCGGAAAGAGTTGCTCATCTTATTTTCAAGGCAGTAAAAAACCGCAAGCGCGATTTGATATTAACTGCAAACGGAAGAATGGCTGTATGGTTGAATAAATTTTTTCCATCGTTTACGGATAAGATGGTATATAATCATATGGCGAAGGAGGAGAATTCGCCTTTTAAGTGATTGTTCCATTCCCGTCTGCTTAAAGTTGTCAAAGCATCCAAGATCACCGCAGATTTATCTTAACCTCTCCAACCCCAAGAAGTTTATCCATGTCATCATAAACATACACCCTGTAATCGCCTTGTTTGAAAAAAGTAATCTCTTTATAAAACCAGGTCAAGGCTGGTTGTGTTGTCATTCGGATTGTATTATTGAAAACTTCTTTAGTATCGTTGATTTTATAAATATCAAAAACAACATTCTCCGAACCAATTTCTTTTTTAAGTCTCACTAATATTTTGATAAAACCACCATCACTGCCGATTGTAAATTCTTTACTTGCTTTAACCGGTGTGCCGGACCGGTCGACCGACTCGCAAAAAATTACTTCCTGCGCCGCAATAGACATTGGCATGAGAAGAAGTAATAGGAGGAAGCGGAGCATTTTGGGTAGGTTAGTTGTTAGTTGTTATGTGGATTGTGGATAGTTGGTTGTTGGTTGTTGGTTGTTGGTTGTTGGTTGTTGGTTATGTTTTTTTGACTTTTGACTTTAATTAAAACTTCGCACTAAGCCTTACATTAATTTGACGGCCTGTTAAATAGTTTGGCACCGCATACTTTCTTGCATTCGATACATCCGTAATCCATGTATATGATGCAACATTGTTTACCTGCAGCAGGTTGAAGATTTCTATTCCAGCCCAAAGCGATTCAAAGGAGCCAAAAAACTTTCCAGATGGTTTCTTTTTTACTTCATCGCCGATCAATTGTTTCGAGAATCCAATATCGACCCTTCGGTAATTCGGCATGCGTAACACATCCTTGTATCTGTCAGGACCCGGTGGTCCGAACGGCAACGAAGTGCCGAAATGTAAACTCAATTGCATTTTATAAGTTGGCCATTTCGGAAGATAGTCCTGGAAGAATAATCCAAACATCACACGCTGATCAGCCGGACGAGGAATGTATCCGGGTTCTATCCTGACACTGTCTGTTACAACTTTGTCGAATGTATAACCGGAAATAATTCGTTCCCCTTCTGCATTGTAATACTCATAATAATAATCGTTGTGAAGATCTTCTTCCGTCTGCAGGAACGATAGGCTGATCCATGATTCGGCCCCCTGGACAAAATCTCCATGCAATCTCATGTCTATACCCCGTGCATAACCTTTCGATGTATAGGTAGGAAGATACCTGATTCGAATATCATTAACCTTATATGGAACGAGCTCCTGAAGAAACTTGTAATAAATTTCCGTTGTCAGCTTGAATTCTCTTCCTAAAGCAATAAACAAATAATCTCCTCCAAGCACAGCATGAATTGATTTCTGCGCACGTGTTTCCGGATAAATAGTTCCATCGAGATCACGTAATTCTCTGTAGAATGGTGGCTGGTAATAATATCCTCCGGCAGCGCGAAGGTTTAATCTCTTGTTCAATTTGTAAGTAAGAGAAGCACGCGGACTGATTACTGTTTGCTTATTTAAATCCCAGTAATTATAACGGACGCCGAAAGTTAAGATAAGGTTGTTCGTATCGGTTAGTTGCCATGTGTCCTGAATGTAGCCTGAAAACCTGTTAGACGTTATGCTGTTTTTGCTGATCACTACATCGTTCAATAAAATCTGCGGATCGATCGGATCACGATAAGATGGTACTGAGAATCCAGATGAATCGTTGTAATACCATTCGTGTAATTTATCCTCGATACTCTCATGCTGAACTTTTATCCCCCACTGAAACAACATCTTCTCTTTAATTAATTCTCCCTTATGTTCCCCGCTGTAAATATTTCCATCGAGTTTGTTTCGGGCATGATTGAGAAAAGAGCCAACTCCAAGATTAAAGGCGACATCACCGAAATTCTCTTTTCCTAAATCTGCCTCGAGCTGATCGAGGAAATATTGTCCCAGTATGTCGAAATTTTCTTCTTCATCGGTTGTATAACCACTTCCGATGAATTTTAAATTTACGTTGTCAGAAGGATGATAGATCAGTGATACAGCTCCAGTAGTCGTTACGTATTTATCCGCCTCCTGTCCTTCAAAATAAACCGTAAATCTTTTTGCATCGTTGATTGTTCCGAAGTTTGTCTCTCTTGTTTCAGGTACAAGATTGTATTTGTTGTAGGAATAATTTGCAAATACTTCCAGCGAAACTTTTTTTGAAAAATCATGACCGACTAATAATTGCAGATCTGTAAATGAAGGTTGATATTCTCCTTTCGTCTCGAATGTATTCAGCAAATACTGATTAGATTTATAACGTGCACCCAGCATGTAATACCACTTGTTGTTCTTGCTTCGATTCTCCAGTTCGAGTGATGCACCGAGCAAACTGAGGCTTACAGCTCCACCGAATTTTTTAGGTTTGCGGTATTTAATATCTAAGACGGACGAAAGTTTATCACCATAGATAGCATCGAAACCACCGGCAGAAAAATTTATTCCTTCAACCATATCAGGATTGATGATGCTCAATCCTTCCTGTTGTCCTGATCGAATCAACAACGGACGGTAGACTTCAAAGTCGTTTATATAAACAAGGTTCTCGTCGTAATTACCTCCACGAACAGAATAGGTAGAGCTGAGTTCATTGGCCGACGATACTCCGGGCAATGTCTTGATCAAATCTTCCACGCTTTGGTTTGGTGTCGGAATAACACTGACATTTTTCGGATTGATGGTTTGAATGTTAATACTTTTATATGATTTATCTTCGATCGTAACGACGGGAATCATGAAGACTCGTTCATTGAGCCTGATCGAAATTTCTTTTCGCTCTCCGACATTCAAAAAAAGATTAACGCTATCGGAATTTAATCCGGTGAATGAAAAAACTACCTTGATGTTTTCGTTTGCAGGAACCTGCATCTCGTATTTCCCTTTATCATCTGTCGTTGTTCCAAAGGGTTTTCCCAAAACTCCTACAGTCGCTCCGAATAATGGATGATTAAGAGAATCAGTGATTGTACCCGATAAAAAGGCACGCTGGGCCAATGCCGTTAATGAAAATAAAACAAAAAAGAGTTGGAGAAAGAAAAAGCGTTTTCTAAACATAGATGCTTTCAGTTTTCATCTTTATCGTACTTGTTTTTCTTTTGCTTGAAAGCACCGTTCTGCCACATTTGGATGAACTTCGACCATTTAATCGGATCCAAAAGAGTGTTTGGTCTGAGCTGACCCGAATAATAAATCTGAGAGGTGATGTCGTTCATTTGGTTTCTGTAATTCATGCTTCCATCCATCGGCATCGTCGAGGAAAGATAACTAATCATTTCAGGCTCCATGTTTTTTTCTGCACGGGTCAGATCATCGTCAGGAATTCTAAGATTAACAAATGCTTCTTTGAATTGTTCTTTTGTCGGCCATGGAAAGACGACAAACTCTTTGAGCATGATTGTATCCTTTTTCAAAATCTGGATCATCGAACAGCGTTGATCTGAAAGAGTGTCTGGAATGATAAAAGTAGCTTTCCTGAAACCGATTGCACCAAATTCAACCGTATCTTTCATCTTCGCGACGAAGGAAAAGAATCCATAATAATCGCTTACTGTCCCGCGACTTGATCCTTTAATAATTATCGATGAATACGGAATAGGGATAAGACTGTCTGATGAAACTACTACACCCGAAAACTGAACCAGCTGTGTATCATTCAAAAACTGTGCATCCGATCTCATTGATAGTGCACACAAAATCAGGAAAAGAAATCTTTTTATCATATGATTACGTTGCGAATGTACTCACTTCTTCGCTTGAACGGATTCAATTTGGAAAAATTTAACCGGTGTTTTAAACAACTGATTAAATATTGCCCACAGGAAATTGTGGATTTGTATTGAAAAATTATTCATCGGCCAAACATTACACAACTCCTGATCTAGAGTGCATTTTAGATTGTCTTTTCCTCGTAAAATCTGAATTTTATATTGGGTCGAATTGTTTTTTTAGCTAAATTGTCCCAAAGAAATACAGGTAAAATTCTGCTGGTCAAAAATTCTGATGAGAAATTCCATTTCCGGAAATACCCGCATTTATTTATTGGTTCTAATTATATCGATAATGGCTGTATCATGTAAGAAAGGCGAAGTACTGGAAAAGAATCAGTCCGTTGATTTCAGCTTCTTCCCAACTCAAACAGGGTTCTGGATGGAATACGAAGTTGATTCTATCGTGCATTATGACAGCGATGATTTTTTTGATTTGGATACTGCTATCGGTGTTTTTCATTTTTATGTACGTGAAGAATTTGATCTACCTTACATTAACGGTGAAAACCAGACTACTTCAGTTATAAACAGGTACAGGCGAGAGAGCGATACGCTTCCATGGACGTACATGAATAAGTGGACTGCAAATGTGAATTCACATTCGGCGCAAAAAGTTGAAGATAACGTTCGCTTTGTACGCCTGAGCTTTCCTGTAAAATCGAATGCGTCGTGGAACGGGAATGCTTATAATTTTTTCAGCGAGGAAGAATATTCCTATGAAGACTTATACGAACCAGTGGTTTTGGGAAGTCTTCAGTTTGATTCAACCATCACTGTACTCCAAAACGATTTTCTTTCACGCATAAACAGAATTTACAAGAAAGAAATTTATGCTGCACATGCAGGAATGATTTACAAGCAGCTCGACAGCGTGAATACGAAAGATACAGATCATGGAACAATTATTTTAACGGGACTTGAATACAAATTAACGATGCGTAACTACAATCATTGAAATGAAAAAACTGATTTATATAATATTTTTTATTCCTATGCTTTCTTTCGGACAGCATGAGATGAATAAATATTTCATCAGTTTTACGGATAAAAACCAATCTCAGTATTCAATCGATAATCCATCGGCATTTCTTTCTCAGCGTGCAATCGATAGGAGAGTTGCCAGGAACATCCCAATCACAATTGAAGATCTTCCGGTTAATACGGATTATGTAGATATCGTTTCTCATAATGGTGCGAAAATAATTTCCAGGAGTAAATGGTTCAACGGAATTACCATTGAGTGTGATAAGACAGTACTTACTGAAATTTTAGCCTTGTCTTTTGTAAAAGACTATTCGATAGTTTATCACTACACTGAAAATATAAAACCAAAGGATCTCAACAACGAGTCGCCATTGAAATATAATGCAAACCTGAGACTAGCAAGTTCGGATTATGGCGGATCGTATAATCAGATTCATATGATCAATGGAGATTTTCTCCATGATAATGGCTTTAAAGGTGAGGGAATGCTGATCGCTTTACTCGATGCAGGTTTTTATGCTGTGGATATGCTTGCTCCTTTCGACAGCATGAGAACAAATAACCAGATTATTGCAACATGGGATTTCGTCGATAATAATTCTTCTGTGTATGAAGATGATTCGCATGGAATGTCTGTGTTGAGTACTATCGCAGGTAATGTTCCGGGAGAACTTTTGGGAACTGCTCCTAAAGCTTCGTTCTTGTTGCTTCGTACGGAAGATGTTGGTTCAGAAAATATCATAGAAGAATATAACTGGGCAGCTGCAGCTGAATATGCGGACAGTGCCGGAGCCGATATCATCTCCTCTTCTTTGGGATATACCTTGTTCGACGATTCAACGATGAATCATTCGTATGCAGATATGGATGGAAATCATTGTCCGGCTAGTATTGCCGCCGACGTTGCATCATCGAAAGGAATGCTCGTAGTATTAAGCGCCGGAAATTCCGGAATAAAACCATGGCATTACATCGGTGCACCTTCCGACGCGGATAGTGCATTGAGTATTGGTGCTGTTGATTCGATCGGACAGCATATCTATTTCAGCAGCTTCGGACCTTCTTCAGATGGTGATGTAAAACCAAATGTCTGTGCACAGGGATATGAATGTAAATTATCGGATGAGATCGGTGCAATCTCGGAAGGTAGCGGAACTTCTTTTGCCTGTCCGATACTTGCTGGTGCCGCTACATGTTTATGGCAGGCTTATCCGGGATATAGTGCAATGGAAATTAAATCAGCCATCGAACAAAGCAGCTCGTTATTCTTTTCTCCTAATGATTCGATGGGATATGGCATTCCGGATTTCATGATTGCAGGTTATATCCTCACTACCGGGCACATGCCGATGTCATCGAAGGACAATCTGCTTGGTGTTTATCCAAATCCATTTTCGCAGAATCTGAATATTCGTTTTTATTCGAAGAAGTCGCAGGATATTCAGATCGAAATCTTAGATGCCCTGGGCCGATTGGTTTACAATGTTTCCGAAAAAGCCGAGGGTGCCACCATCAATACTTTTAATATTAACGGTGACAAAATTCTAAAAAGCGGAATTTATTTTGTGAGGGTATCGACTGCTCAGGAGAGTTTTGTAAACAGGGTGATCAAATACTGATATATTGTTTTCCGATATTTAATTTACTATCAGTTTTTCAGAGGCAATAGCAGAATTATTTATGAGAGTCAGAAAATAAATGCCTGTTTTCAATGATGTGATTTCAATCGTACTGTTTCCTTCGAATGTTTTTTCGAAACATATTTGCCCCGTAATATCAGTTATATAAATCTTCGAATACGATGAAAAATTGGTTTCTATATTTATTAATCCGGAAGTTGGATTAGGGAAAATACTAAGAAGTGGATTATTAAAAACAATTTTATTAACTGAAACATTTGCGCAATAGTCAGGATAGGTGGGTTGAATATATGTAACAGAGGGCCCGCTGGAAGGTGTAAATGTTGTAGGTGAAAAATTTTGGGAATTTGCACCTGGGTAATAATTATCGTTTCTATCCATATTAATATTTTGAGTAATAATGCATGGATTATTAAACGATGTATCAAAAACAATTTCATTACCGTTTATTACGCACTTAATCGAATCGTTATTAAATTCAAATGATTGAATTGGATCTGTTGGAAGGTCAGGAAATAATTTTGATAAAAGTACATTGCCATTTTGTGAAATTTTTACTCCGATATATGCATCTGTCGTATTATCTGTATACCAAAATATAAAAAAGTAATTACCGGAATTGTCAATAGTCATAGCTTCGGCAGTTAATATCTGATAATTCGAACCGCCGGAAATAGTGTAATCAGCTTTCATTAAAATCTGTCCTGCTTCGTTAAATTTAAGCAAAGCAGGAAAAGACAGTCCGGGAAATGAAGAAGGGTGATGATTAGCGCAAACAACATAATTCGAATCTGGTAAATTCCGTATCCGGAATATCCTGGCAACAGAGCCATACCAGATTCCAATGGTGACATCTGTTAGTCCGGTACTATCCACATGCAATACATTTCCATGATGCGTAAAACCGGGTGCATAGTCATCAGCGATCCAAACGCCATTATTCCAGGAAGGTATTATGTCAATTAAATCATAGCTGCCTCCGGGAAATACATTTGCGTTTGTGACAGACAATACATTGCCCGATGTATCGAGTTTTAAAATTGCAGCGTCATATGGATGTGGAATACCACCGCTGTTATATCCCTGCATTTCTAAAACGTATAGATAATGACCGTCAAATGCAGATCCGAAGAGTTTGTTTGAAAAAGTCGAGTTAACAATGAAGCCATTGAAATCTTTAACCCATATCGAATTGCCGGAAGAGTCAAGTTTAAATACATTGTTCCCGGAAATGCCATATGTATTACTTTTCCCTGTATACGTATTGGCAAACTTAATAGTCTGGGAAGTCGAAATTTCGGGAGTGATGAAGAGTAAAAGTAAAAGCAGATGTAAATTTATTTTCATACTTGAAAGATTTGAATTGTAAAATTAAGACTCTTTAAAAACCATAAAGTGTTTTTTGGCCAGTCAAATGGAATATGAGGTAAGCGACTATATTTATTAAGTAATTTAAAATGGGAAGAGGAGAAGTTTGCAGGTAGGGAAGTTGGTTTATACCAGTTAAACAGAAAAATAATTATGAGGTTATGATATTAGAAAAGTGATGTGCTGAACATTGTTTCAGCTTCCTTTACTGATGAATGATTATTTTTTTGTAAAGGTTTACTGTTTCACTTTTGATATTTACAAAGTAAACTCCAGGTTTCAGGTCTTCGATTTCAAGTTTATATTCGTTAAATAAATCTTTTTTTAAAACATGCTTTCCTTGTAAATCAGAAATTATTATAGAATAATATCCTGAAAAATTTGACTCTATACTTATCGTGTTGATTGCAGGATTTGGAAATATTTTAAATCCTGTCAGTGAATTATCATATTCCTTAATATCAATGGTGGCGCAATAATCCGGTAGTGAATTTAAATTCCACGTAAAATTTCCGCTATTTACCGGAACAAATGTTTTATTTTTAAAATTTGGGTTGACGATAGCAGAAACGTAATCATTCCTTCTTTGTATGGGTAAATTCTGATAAGTTAAACAAGGGTTATTTAATAACGTGTCAAAATAAACTTCTGATGAATTAATCCGGCAAATGATATTTCCACTTTCGAATCTGACTGCTTCAATTGTATTTCCTGGCAAATCATTAAACAATTTGGATAGTAATATATTGCCAGAACTATTTATTTTAAGAGCAAGTAATTTTTGCATGGGATAATAGTTGCACATTAAATAAATATTGCCGTTGTCATCATGAATGAACTTCTTTTCCTGAAATAAATATGTATAATTAACATCGGTATAGTTTGCTTTCCATATTATAGCTCCATTATTATCCAGTTTCATTAGTGCAGGATAACCGCTAGATGGAAAAATATTGGTGTAGTGATTCACACATACAATGCTGTTCGAGTCAGGTAAATTTAAAAAATCACCCATGTAAGCTCGTGAATTATACCAGAATCCTTTAACTACAGTAATATGACCTGTATCATTCATGTTATACATATATGCACGTTGAGTGGTACCGGTTACCCGATCATCTAATATCCATATTCCACCACGGTAAGACGGGTAAATTCCAAATAATGTATATTGATATACGGGTGTAGGCAAAATTGAATCTACCTTTACGAAAATAATATTTCCAAGAGTATCTAACTTAGTAATAGCTGAATAAAAATTTTGGGGAGTACTCATTGTATTTGTTCCCTGAAGTGATGATACATACACATACTTTCCATCAAAAGCGCAGCTGGTTAATACATTTTGAAAAGGTGAATTAACTATGTAGCCTGTAAAATCCTTTACCCAAATTGAATTTCCCAATGAGTCCAATTTGAAAACTCGGTTACTGCCAATCCCATAAATTTTACTCTTCCCATCAAATGTATTTGCAAAATATTTACTCTGGCTAAAAGATTCTTTCAGACAAAAAGTAAGAGTGATTATTAAAAATAAACGCAAAATAAATTTCATGTCGGAAAATCTAATAGATAAAAGTATATTTTATTAAAAACTAATAACAGAAATTTGGCTAATCAATAAAAAATAGTTGCCGCAGTTGAAATTCATTATGTGATTTGATTAAAAAGTAACCACAATACAAGCGCAAACTCCAAACTTAATTCAGTGAATACCCTTCTTTATAAAAAAGTAACTGCAATAAAAACGCAAAGGCCAAACCCCAAACGAAATTTAATGAATCCCCTTCGAAGCAAGATACCTCTCCGCATCGATAGCCGCCATGCAACCCGTGCCGGCTGCCGTTACAGCCTGTCTGTAAACTTTGTCGGCGACATCACCTGCAGCAAAAACTCCTTCTATATTCGTACGGCTCGTTCCAGGAAAAGTAACGATGTATCCTACATCATCCATCTCGAGCCAATCTTTAAAAATTGTCGAATTAGGTTCGTGACCGATAGCTACGAAAAAGCCCTGAACATCCAGTTTTTTTTCTTCTCCTGTTTTGTTATTGACAATTGAAACACCGTTGACGGTTTTATCTCCTAAGATTTCTTTCGTAGTTGAATGCCACAAGACTTCAATGTTTGGCGTATGTTCCACACGATGCTGCATCGCTTTGCTTGCACGCATTTCGTCTTTACGAACGATCATGTATACTTTCTTGCAGAGCTTGGCGAGATATGTTGCTTCCTCGGCAGCAGTGTCACCCGCACCGACGATTGCAACGTCCTGTCCACGGAAAAAGTAACCGTCACACACGGCACATGCAGAAACTCCGAAGCCATTTAATCTTTGTTCAGATTCGAGTCCAAGCCATTTCGCAGATGCTCCTGTTGCGATGATAACTGCATCTGCAGTGATTGTCTTTTCTTCGTTGATGATCACCTTATGTTTAGGTCCTGTAAAATCAACAGAGCTTGCATAACCATAGCGTATGTCTGCACCGAAACGTTCTGCCTGAGCCTTGAAATCTTCCATCATCTCAGGACCCATTGTTCCTTTCGGATAGCCCGGATAATTTTCCACTTCAGTTGTTATGGTAAGTTGTCCACCAGGCTGCAACCCCTGGTACATCACAGGTTTTAAATCTGCACGCGCCGCATAGATTGCTGCAGTATATCCTGCCGGTCCTGATCCGATGATCAGGCATTTGACATGTTCTGTTTCTTGTTCCATAATTTGGAGGGCAAAAGTAATAATTAGCTTATTAGCCAATTAGCCAATTAGTCAATTTGTTGATGGTGAAGAGATTTCTTTTGAATTTTTCAGTTGATACCATTAATTATCTTTACCCCATGCCTGGAATTTTAACCATAGATAATTTTATTGATAAGTTAGAGAATGATAATTCTTTATTAATAGACGCACGAAGTGAGAAAGAATTTGATCATGCACACATTCCCGGCGCTATAAATATTCCACTCTTAAATAATGAACATCGTCATGTAGTAGGTATCGAATATAAAACAAAAGGACGGGAAGCTGCTGTTGCATTAGGTTTCAAACTCGTGGGACCATTGTTTCACGAGTTTATTGAGATCGCAAAAGCAAATGGAAAAACTAAAGAAGCGATGATCTATTGCTGGCGTGGTGGAATGAGAAGTTCGATCATGGGTTGGGTTTTATCGATGGCCGGTTTTAAAGTTATGTTGCTGAAAGGTGGTTATAAGTCTTTCAGAAATTTTATTCTTACGGAGTTAAAGCAAAAAAAAGAAATCTTAATTATCGGTGGACATACCGGTGTTGGCAAGACAGAAATATTAAGTGAGATTAAAAAATCGGGTGAACAGGTAATCGATCTCGAGCGACTCGCAAATCACCGTGGCTCTGCATTTGGGAAACTTGGTTTGCCTCCGCAACCAAGCAATGAGTTTTTTGAAAACCAGCTTGGATTATACTGGCGGAAGATTAATCCTCAGAAAAAAGTCTGGCTGGAATCTGAAAGCCACAACATCGGGCAAATAAAAATTCCCGACAGTGTATTTGAACAATTGCAAATGGCTCCATTAATCGAATTGAATTGTGACCTTGAGTACAGGAAAAAGAGAATCATGAAAGAGTACGGTGATTTTCCGAAAAAAGACCTTGCCGATTGTACTTCAAAACTGGGAAAACGCCTTGGAAATCTCCGACTAGCGGAAGCATTAAAAGCATTAGAAAATAATCAAATGGATCAGTGGCTCGATATACTAATTGATTATTACGATAAGACATATTCGTACACACTTAATGAAAGAAAGACGCTCTCGAGACTTTCTATGTCAAAACAGGAGAATGAAAGTATTCCGGAATTTGCAAGACGGATTATAAATGAATCGGCATCTTTAAAATTAAACGTAAACGCATGAGTATTGTAGATGAAAAAATTAAGCTGACAAAGTATTCACATGGTTCGGGATGTGGATGTAAGATCGAGCCGGCTGTGCTCGAGAAGATTTTAAACAATACCGGACAGCAGGGTAATTTCCCATCGTTGATTGCAGGCTATGAAACGAAAGATGATGCTGCAGTATGGGAGCTTGATGGTGAGAATTATTTATTAAGCACGACGGATTTTTTTACGCCTGTTGTCGATGATCCATTCGACTTCGGAAGGATTGCGGCGACAAATGCGCTCAGCGATATTTACGCAATGGGAGGGAAGCCTTCTTTCGCATTGGCGATCCTTGGATTTCCAGTCGACAGACTTACACATGAAATTGCTCAACAGATTATTTCAGGAGCAAAAAGCATTTGTACTCAGGCCGGTATTCCGATTGCTGGAGGACATAGCATAGATATTCCTGAACCAGTATTTGGATTAGCTGTAAATGGCTTTGTTAAGAAGAAGCATTTAAAGAGAAATAATTTCGCAAAAGAAGGCGATCTGCTTTTTATAACAAAGCCGCTTGGCATTGGTGTAATCTCTTCCGCATTGAAGAGAGAGAAAGTTTCAGACTCGGATCTTGCAGCTGCAGTAAATGTGATGACGAGACTAAATTCTATCGGAGAAAAGCTTGCAAAACTAGATGGAGTTCATGCTATGACAGATGTTACTGGTTTTGGATTTTTAGGTCACCTGATTGAAATGTGCGAGGGAAGCAATCTGTCTGCGGAAATCGACTACAATAAAATTCCTCTTCTCGATGGAATAAAAAAATACATGGACCAGTTTATCTTCCCTGACAACACATACCGCAACTGGAATGCTTATGAAAAGAAAGTGAAAGGAATAATTGGATCTGAGTTTATTACGCTTTGTGATCCGCAGACAAGTGGAGGGATACTTGTTTCTGTTGATGAGAAGAGTAGGGAAGAGGTAGTTAGTCTTCTAAGGACTGAAAAACAAGATAGATTTATTGAGCCAGTTGGCAGGATGATCAGTAAGAAAGAGTTTGTTGTTGAAGTCAGAGTAGGATGATATTACGTATTAGAAATTTAACTACGGAAACATGTCATCTGCTCAACGCTCAAACCGGAAACGATAAGCAACCCCGGCCATCAAAAAGAAACCATTCCTTGTTCTTGAAAGTGATTCCACTGGGATAGTATTAACGTCTTCATCGGAATAAGTCTGAAGACGATAAGTTCTTTTATAAGTAACTCCCGGTTCGAAAAATAAAACAAATCTTTTTTTGAAATACCAGTTCAGAAACAGACGCAACTGTGCATAGCCGATTGGGTCATCTCCTTCTTTCAAATAAAATTCTTTTAAGTCACCATGAAGTGCATAGGTGGCCGTAAAAGAATTGTATGATAAGCCTGTAAATAATGATGGGCTAATTTTATATTCCATATTTATAGTAGCAGGAAGATTACCATAAACGTATATTTTATCAGACGCCTTCCAGTTTAACCCTATCAATGGAATAAAATAGTTTCCGAATAGTTCCCTGTTATAGTACAATCCTGCATGGTAATGTAGATGCGCTGACTTTCTGAATTTGAATAATATTACTCCACCGTATTGAACATTTTTTCCTTCCAGGTTAAATTCATCAGCGCTAATCTTGGGTATGAAAAAACCAGTGGTGCTCCACCTTTTATTTTTCCATTTATATTCGTAACCAACCCATACACCGAAAGAATATAAACTGAAGGAGTTCACCAGGTCATTGGAAGATATTCTTTTATAATTAATTCCAGTAAGAATTGTGTTGCTGTCGTTCTGAACAAATGGAATCATTAGAGTAGCATTTATTTCCTTCCCTTTTTTTTCTACAGTATCGTTTTTAAAATATTGACTGGGAAAATATTGGTATTTGATATTAACCACATCAAAAAATGGTTGCGAAGCCAAACACAAAGGAATTAAAAGAAAAAAGAGAAGCGTTCTAACATTCATGATTTCAATCTACACTTAAATCAATTCTTTTGCTTCTTTAAAAAATCGCCTACAACCAACAACCAATTAAACGAGCAACCCATCCTTCATCGTCAACTTTCTGTCGGCCATACCAGCCAGTAACTCATTATGCGTTACTATTACAAACGTTTGATTCATTTCTTTCCTAAGATCAAAAAAAAGTTCGTGCAATGAACGGGCAGATTCTGAATCGAGGTTTCCCGAAGGTTCATCGGCAAAAACTACTGCAGGCTGGTTGACAAGGGCTCGTGCAACTGCAATGCGTTGCTGTTCACCACCGCTGAGTTCCGGGGGACGATGACCGCTGCGGCTTTTAAGTCCAAGTTTTTCTAATAAACTTTCAGCCCGATCGATCGCTACTTTTTTAGATTCACCTGAGATCAGTGCCGGCATCATTACATTTTCCAAAGCAGTAAATTCCGGCAACAAATGATGTGCCTGGAAAACAAAACCAATTTTTTTGTTCCTGAACTGCGAAAGTTTTTTTGAAGAAAGAGATGTGACGTCGAATTCATCTATCAATATTTTTCCGTCATCCGCCCTGTCGAGTGTTCCTAATATATGAAGCAATGTACTCTTTCCGGCACCTGAAGCGCCAACAATCGATATAATTTCTCCGCGGTTGATTTTCAAATTTATACCCTTCAGGACCTGAAGTGATTGATAGGACTTATGTAGATTGGATGCTTCAATCATGTGGTGCGAATTTAATCTTTTTACTAAAATGGTTGTTAATGGTTGGTTGTTGGTTGTTTGATGTTGGTTGTTTGATGTTTGTTGTTGGATGTTGGATGTTGGATGTTGGATGTTGGATGTTGGATGTTGGATGTTGGAAGCGGGGAATTTAAACCAACGACCAACAACCAACTTCTAAACTTCCTAAACAAACAATTGACAATGTGAACACTGCCTGTTGATAATTTATCTGTTTATTCAAATAATTTTCTTTCTTTGCACTATATATTCGATCAACTAAAAAACAGCATAATGGCTGCTCAACACGACTACAAAAGTAATTTTGCCGAACTTCACGACAAGATTGAAAAATTGATATATTTGCATGAGGAGTTGAAAAAAGTAAATAAAAAATTACTTTCAGAAAAACTCCAGATGACCAAGGATTTAGAAGATGAAAGAGAAAGGATTCTGAGGTTAGAAGAGGGATACAAGAATCTTAAAGAAATCGAGAAATCTTCTTCCCGTCAGAATATCACAAATATGAAAAGAAAAATCAACGACCTTATTCATGAGATAGATAAGAATATGGCGATGATGGAAGATAAATAGTTTATAATTAAAAAAGTGAATCACCCTTATGGGAGAATTACTATCAGTTAAAGTATCCATTGCGAATCGCAATTACCCGCTCAGAATAACTGCTGAAGAGCAGGAGAAGGTATTGCGTGCCGCCGAAAATATCAATAAGCGTATAAAGGATTTTGAGGACAATTTTGCGGTAAAGGACAAACAGGATCTGCTGGCGATGTGTGCATTACAATTTGCCAGTGAAGCAATGGGCGCTAAACAAAATAGCAGCGAATCATCGAAGAAAGAAATGCAGGATAATTTTACTGCTCTCAACAAGATGATCGATGAATATTTACAGAAAGAAAATTCTTCTTTTTAAGGTAACGTTCTTTGAATAAAAATTTTCTAGATAAGATTCAGTCTTATTCTGAAAATTATAATGCATTCCCGCATTAGTTCCGATTCACTTAATTAAACTCAACACTTCGATACCATTGGAGCAAGCTCAATGACTTCGATGACAGGCTACAATCCCGCTTTGGCGGGACCCTGCGAAGGATACAGTAGAAGCCAGAAAAGCCAGGCTACTCCACCCATGACTTATGGGTTTAACAAGTCGCGGAATTATTGCGGGTTTTTTTTTAACAAATATTCAGTAATCAATATAAAAGTTTTCAGAAAACTCAATGGATAATATAACACCAATCATACTTATTGCCTCAACTGCAGTAGCACTTCTGCTCGGCATACTCATAGCCTGGGTGATCTTCAAGAGATCGCTCAAAGCTAAAGAAGCAGTCGCAGGGGATAAAGCAAAGATGATCATCAAAGAAGCAGAATCAGAAGCTGAGGTCATCAAGAAAAACAGAATTTTAGAGGCCAAAGAAAAATTCCTGCAGCTTAAATCCGAACATGAAAAGGCTATTTCAGAAAAAGACAAAAATATCAGTATCGCTGAAAACAGGATCAAGCAGAAAGAAGCAACTCTTGCTCAGAAAATAGAGCAGACACAGCGAAAGGAAAAAGAATACGAGACGCTGCAGGACAATTTAAAAAACCAACTTGACATCATCGAAGGACGAAAAGAAGAACTAAGCAAACAACATCAACGCCAGGTAGAACAGCTTGAGAAAATAAGCGGACTTAGCGTCGAACAGGCTAAAGCTCAGCTCGTCGAAGCTTTGAAGGCAGAAGCAAAGACCGCCTCCATGTCGTATGTAAAGGACATCATGGAAGAGGCGAAGCTTACCGCTAGTAAGGAAGCCAAGAAGATTGTCATCCAAACTATTCAGCGTGTCGCCACAGAACATGCTGTCGAAAATGCAGTAACCGTCTTCAACATCGAGAATGACGAAATCAAAGGTCGGATCATCGGTCGCGAAGGAAGAAACATTCGCGCACTCGAGGCGGCGACTGGCGTCGAGATCATTGTCGATGATACTCCAGAAACTATAATACTTTCCGGATTCGATCCAATCCGCCGTGAGATGGCGAGACTTGCATTACATCAGCTTGTCAGCGACGGACGAATTCACCCAGCGCGAATTGAAGAGGTTGTTGCTAAAGTTAAGCGCCAGCTTGATGATGAAATCATCGAAGTGGGTAAGCGGACAACTATTGATTTGGGTATACATGGACTTGCTCCTGAATTAATACGCATGGTCGGGAGGATGAAATATCGTTCTTCTTACGGACAAAATCTTTTACAGCATTCGCGTGAGGTTGCCAATCTCTGTGCGACGATGGCTGCCGAACTTGGACTAAACGTTAAGCTTGCCAAACGTGCAGGACTTCTTCACGACATTGGAAAAGTTCCTGACGACGAACCGGAATTGCCTCATGCTATTTTAGGAATGAAGCTCGCAGAAAAGCACAAAGAGAATCCTGAGGTATGTAATGCCATCGGTGCTCACCACGATGAAATTGAAATGACGAGCATCATCTCTCCGATCATTCAGGTTTGCGATGCTATTTCAGGAGCGAGACCGGGCGCACGCAGAGAAGTTGTGGAATCTTATATCAAACGACTGAAAGACATGGAAGCCCTCGCGCTTTCTTATCCGGGCGTCGATAAGACATTCGCTATCCAGGCCGGTCGTGAGTTGCGTGTAGTAGTTCAAAGCGAAAAAATAACAGATAAGCAAGCTGAGGTATTATCATTCGATATTGCTAACCGTATTCAGACAGAAATGACATATCCGGGACAGGTAAAGGTTACTGTTATTCGAGAGACTCGTTCGGTTAATTACGCTAAATAATTTTTTTCAGGCGATGAACGCACAACGTATCGTAATTTATCCCGGTTCGGAAAGTTCTAACTATTGGAGAGACCTGTGGAATTACCGCGGGCTTTTTTATTTCCTGGCCTGGAGAGATGTTTTAGTTCGTTACAAACAAACTGTCATCGGACTCGCCTGGAGTGTTATCAGGCCACTTCTGACAATCATCGCCATGGGTTTTATCGGATGGTTATTCAACTCTCGTGTACCTGAAGGTGTACCCAGGTTGTTACTCGTTTCAGCAGCAGCACTTCCCTGGCAGTTTTTTTCGTCTTCGTTCAGCGAAGCATCCAACTCGCTGATTGTAAACTCGAATTTGCTTACTAAGATTTATTTTCCCAGATTAATAATTCCCGGTAGCACTGTCATCGTCTGCCTAATAGATTTTTTAATTTCCTTCCTCGTATTTATATGTCTAATGTTTTGGTACCGGTATGTTCCTGACATAAAAATATTGCTACTGCCTTTGTTTTTGTTATTAGCATTAGTAATATCGTTCGGTGCAGGTCTATACGTTGCGGCATTAAATGTCAAGTATCGTGATTTCCGCTATGTGATTCCTTTCATCGTTCAATTTGGACTATATCTCTCACCCGTTGCATTCAGTAGCCAGGATGTTTACATGAATCAGAATATTCCACAGTTTTTAAAAATTATTTATTCTCTCAATCCAATGGTGGGAGTAATCGATGGATTCCGATGGTGTTTGCTCGGTGGAAACATTTCAATTTATTTACCTGGATTTATTTTATCGATTGCTATAAGCTTCGTTGTTTTGTTTCTCGGTATAAGATATTTCAGAAAAACTGAAAGATCATTTGCCGATATTATCTGATCATGAACTCCGTAATTAAAATTGAAAATTTGAGTAAGAGTTATTTCCTGACTCACCAGAAAAAACAACTGGGTTCATATCTTGCATTGAGAGATGTACTCGCCGATAGGGCGAAGAATGCAATTAAATTCCGGAAGAAACAAAAAAAAAGCAAGGAGGAGTTCCTTGCATTAAAGGACGTATCGTTTGAGGTTTACAAAGGCGACAGGATTGGAATTATCGGACGGAACGGAGCCGGTAAATCAACTCTCTTAAAAATACTTAGTCGTATCGTTACGCCTACTAAAGGAAAACTAACAATCGAAGGTCGCGTAGCTAGCTTGCTTGAAGTCGGAACAGGATTTCATCCGGAACTAACAGGAAGGGAAAATATTTTTCTGAATGGTTCCATAATGGGCATGAGTCGCACAGAGATCATGCGTAAATTCGATGAGATCGTTTCTTTTGCCGAAGTAGAAAAATTTCTCGACACACCAGTAAAAAGATATTCTTCGGGAATGTATGTACGGCTGGCATTTGCAGTCGCCGCTCACCTCGAACCTGAGATTCTCATAGTCGACGAAGTGCTTGCTGTGGGCGATGCAGCATTCCAGAGAAAATGTCTTGGAAAGATGCAGGATGTGAGTAAGAACGATGGTAGGACGGTACTCTTCGTTTCTCATGCTTTATCGATGGTCTCCAAATTATGTAATAAGGGAATTTTACTTGAAAAAGGCGAGGTAATTTGCGATGGAGAGATCTCCTCCGTTGTTGATCAATACGAGGAAAAAATACTTACTAATTACAAAGAAGATGATTTGCCAGACGGAATTTTATTTGAGAATAAAATTCTGAATGATGATGAGTTTTATATTACAACCGTCAGGTTCCTCGATAAGAATTTGAAGTTAAACGGATTCATAAGTACATTCGATGAGTTGAATGTGGAAATTGAATTTTATTCTCCTTATGATGTAGAACATGGTGCGGTTGAAATTAACCTCAAGACCTTAAATGACATCGTTATTCTTCGTTTCGCAACTCAACCCGATCAATTGGTAAATTGTCATTTCAAGAAAGGCATGAATACGATAGTCTGCAACATTCCCAAGCTTTCATTACCGCATGGTAATTATACTTTCGAAGCAGGACTAGCTATTCCCATGCGTCTCTGGCTATACAGGAATATGGAAATGTTTGTTTTTAAAGTTCACGAAATGGATATCTTCGATAGCGGATTTTCACCTTCACTCGAAAATATGATGTCTGTTTCTGAATATTCCTGGAGCAAATTGATTTCAAAATAAATGCCCGTTTAATTTTAATCGATATATTTTTGAAATGCCGTATCCTGTAATAAATGTTGAAAACTTAAGTAAGAGCTACAGCCTTATTCATAAGAAACAAGGTTCTTATTCGACGATTCGGGATGTTGTTTCAAATAAGCTTAAGAACACTTTTAATTTCCGGAAAAGTGAATTAAAAATCAGAGAGAACTTTCTCGCATTGAATGATGTTTCATTCGAAGTTTTTAAAGGCGATCGTATTGGAGTCATTGGAAGAAATGGCGCTGGAAAATCAACACTCTTAAAAATTTTAAGCAGAATAATTACTCCAACTAAAGGCAAACTTACGATTGAAGGCAGAGTTGCAAGTTTACTCGAGGTAGGTACCGGTTTTCATCCCGAATTAACCGGTAGGGAAAATGTTTTTCTAAACGGTTCCATTCTTGGAATGGGTCGTGCAGAGATTCTTAAGAAGTTTGATGAGATTGTAGATTTTGCCGAAGTCGAGCAATTCCTGGATACTCCTGTTAAAAGACTTTCCAGCACAGTGGGATCCGAAGCTTGGAATTCACGTGACTTGAAGTCGCG
>JADMIO011638342.1_pt1 | contig 62305 bp, 57 predicted proteins | sample 8958161 | NCBI WGS metagenome assembly JADMIO01 (sample SAMN16585339, study PRJNA669376) | soil metagenome | isolation source: Crop rotation soil | place: USA: Cullars Rotation, Alabama | collected 2011 | reverse complement strand
CGCGACTTCAAGTCACGTGAATTCCAAGCTTCGGATCCCACTGTGCTGGAAAGGTTTTGGGTGGGTTGTTCCGGGAGTTTTGATCAACGGGCCCAGAAGATCACGCGGGCATTTGCGACCATTCTCAATAAAACAGGTATCAGCTATGCGATCCTTGGAAAAGAAGAAATGTGTAATGGCGACCCTGCACGTCGGGCAGGCAATGAATTTATGTTCCAGATGATGGCTTACCAGAATATCCAGGTGATGAATAATTATGGGGTGAAAAAAATTGTTACAGCTTGTCCTCATTGCTTCAATATTTTGAAAAATGAATATCCTGAGCTCGGAGGCAACTACGAGGTAATACATCACACCGTTTTTCTGCAACAATTGATTGACCAGGGAAAAATAAAGATTAAGGAAGGCGGCACATTCAAGGGAAAAAGGATCACCTTTCATGATAGTTGCTATCTCGGTCGGGCAAACGACATTTACGAAGCTCCGCGTAAAGTACTTGAAATCCTGGATGCGGAATTGGTTGAAATGAAACGATGCCGTAGCAATGGTCTTTGTTGCGGTGCTGGTGGCGCGCAAATGTTCAAAGAAGAAGAGAAGGGAACCACGCGTGTAAATTTTGAAAGGACCAATGAAGCATTGTCAACCGGCTCGCAGGTAATTGCAGCAGCCTGCCCTTTTTGTAATACTATGCTGACTGATGGTGTTAAGAATGCTGAAAAGGAAGATAGCGTGAAAGTGATGGATGTGGCTGAAATTATTGCGCAGTCGATGGAATAGTATCCAATTTATCATTGGATTTATCAATGATAAGCTGCCCGTTGATCTTTTTTCAGGATCGTTTTCTTGCCGCGCTCAAAAGTATGATGAGCCCAAGTACCACCAGTCCAGCCATAATTGCCCATGCTACCCCATCTCCCCAGTTATAGATCCAGCTTAACGCACTAGGCACGCGCCCAAAGAAATGAAACAAGATTGCCAGTGTACCAATACCAATTAAAAATCCGCCTACTCCTTTCATATAGCTAGTTTTGATAAATTAAATATCGAATAGATTCTTCATATTATTAAAAAACCGGAGGTTGTTTTTAAGATAATTATAAAAAGAGGTCGCCCGCTACAGCAGATTATGAATTTCCCCAGCTTGTCTGATGATCTTTTGCGATGGTCCCAACCCTATCGCTGATACTTCCTTTAGTTTTTCCGGCGTAATTTAGCCGCATGAATCTCGACTATAGATCCCTTCTAAACGATAATTCTCATTCGGATTCACGCGTGTGGATTTACCAGGGTAACCGTTTATTTAGTTTAAGTGAGGCATTGGAAATTGAGGAAATGCTGAAAGAGTTTATTATGCAATGGAAAAGCCACGGTGTGCCGGTAAAAGGTGAAGCTCATCTGTTCTTTGGCCAATTTGTTGTATTGATCGCCGATGAAACTGCGACAGGCGTGAGCGGCTGCAGCACTGACAGTTCAGTCAGGTTGATCAAAGACATAGAACAAAGGTTTAGTGTAAACATGTTTGATCGTACAACCCTGGCATTTGTTGTAAAAGATAAAGTCCAGTTATTACCCATGAATCAATTGCAATACGCTTTTGACAATGGTTTTATAGGCGGTGATACATTGTACTTCAATAACCTTGTTCAAACCAAAGAAGAACTTCAATCAAAATGGATTGTACCCATTAAAGAAAGTTGGTTGGCGGGCAGGTATTCTGTGAACGCGTGACGACCGTCAGTACATTCATACATTGCTTTTCTTTTTGCTAATCCAGTTTCCTAAATTCGTTGAATGCGGAAGTAGCTCACCTGGTAGAGCGACAGCTTCCCAAGCTGTAGGTAGCGGGTTCGAGTCCCGTCTTCCGCTCACGTGGTAGTGCCGCTTATTGCGGGATCCCAGGCTTTCGGATTATTAATTATTGATTATTTATTATTGCACTTCACTTTGGCTCGCGATCTTTACTTTTTATTGCTGATTTCTTTACAGCATTCTTCTTGGCGGTCCTCGTAAAATTATAACCAATAGTAACGCGGTAATTCTTCGTGTTTGTTGAACTAAAACTTTCCAGGTTGAAATTTGTTCCGTAAGTAAAGCTGCGATTACGTTGCTGGGAGAAAATATCGATGAGGTTTAAGGTTACTGTTAACCTTTTTTCGAAAAGCTTTCGTTGAATACCGGTATTCATGCTCCAATTCCAGCGGGCATACCCTTGCGGATTTGCAAAGCGATTGAAAGCAAGACTGGCAGTAAAATTCCAAACATCTTTGGGAGTAAATGTGGAATTGATATTTGAAGTAAATGAACCTCCGTTGCGATACCGGTTATATGTCCGGTCAAAAAGACTGTATTGGTTAAGAATATAACTCGCACTGACATTCATCCTGAGTTTCTTTGTTATGGTTAATCCTCCCCAGGTACTTAGTTCGTATTCTTTTCTGCCACTGATATTTTCCCAGGTGATCTGTGTCTTTCCATCTGGCAATAAAGTGCGAACGCGGCTGAAAATATCCTTGACAATATTATAGCCCACACCCAGGTTCACATAATATTTTGGAATGGTTCTTCCGATGACAAGGTCGAAATTATCCGCTGTTGATGCCTCGAGCTTTTCATTTCCAAAACGAACATTATACGGATCTGAAAAATCGATCGTCGGGTTGAGTTCATTGATGCCCGGACGACGAATGCTCCGGCGATAAGCCAATGTAAGATTTAATTTATCCTGCCAGCTTTTATTGATGTTAGCAAACGGCAACCAGGTCCAATAACTATTTTTCGCTTCCCGCTGATCTTTGAAAAGTTCAAACCAAATCTGAGTTTGCTCGAGACTTATACCAGCAGTTGCACTTAAATTTGCTGCAATGACTTGCTTGATCGCTGAACGGAAATTGATGACGGTTTGATGGAACTTAAAATCGTTACTCAGCAGGTCCGACGCAACAAAAACAGCATCTGGTTTCTTAAGATAACTGGCATTGACCTCAACATCGCTATTGTTTCGAAGAAAATACGACCCGAGGGTAATGAATGTCTTTTTGTTTGCCAGCGGTTTTGTGTAATCGGCGCGCAGGTTATGACCATCACTTTTATTATCGGTAAGCTGTTGTTGAGTCGAATCGATGCCATTGGGCGTATGGTCTGCGTAAAAAAATCGTTGGTAAAAATCCCGGTCGCTGTTGCTGGTCGATATGTTGGAAGAGAGAATTATCCGAAGTTGCTCGCCGGGCGTTTTTGTTTTAAGTAAATAGGAAAATGTCAATGCACCGTTATAGTTAGCAGCGGTCGTCCGGATCTGCCTTTCGCTTAAACGGTACACATCGCCAAACCGGTTAATGTTTTTGTATTCTGTATTGCTTTCACTTTTTGTATCTGCGGAGTTTAATTGAAGAACGACATTAATTGAATTAAACTTATTGAAGTCATAATCCATGTTAGCACGCAGGTTGGGACGCAGCCCATTATTCATATTTGTGTTAGTGGTATTGAAAAAGTTTGATGAGTCTGCATAAATATTATTCCTGTGTGAGTAGCCATAACCTTCGAACCGGTTGTATCCCGTGCCCGCATTAATGCTAAAAGCAAAACCTTGTTTACGGTAAGTATAGTTTCCATTAACGCTTACATCGCCTCTTGTGCCTCCGGCAATGCTTAGTCTTGCTGTCCGACCGACCTTACCTTTCTTTGTTACAATATTGATCACGCCTCCCTGTTCATTTGCATATTGTGGCGGCGGGTTAGTCATCACTTCTATCTTTTCAATTGAACTTCCCGGCATCGATTCAAGTAGGTCCTGGAGCTGCTGAAGATTTAATTCAACAGGCTTATCATCGATGAGTATTTTCGGCTCTTTCCCTCTTACAGAAATTTTTCCATCCGGTTCTTTCGTAACCAAGGGAACGCTTGTCAAAAGTTCGCTGGCAGTACTTCCTGCGCTCAAGGCAGATTCAGCGGCATTAAACGTGATGTTGCCATCTTTTGATTGGATCAATGGTTTCTCTGAATAAACTATGATTTCACTAAGATTCTCTGAGGTCTTCGGTCTTAAAACAAGATCATTCAGATTGAAGTCCGATCGTTCGGGGCGGAAATAAATGCTGTCAACAATAAGTTCATGTAAACCGATATAGGTTATGCGCAAACGGTAATAGTCAAAAGGTATTTTATCGATTTGAAATTGTCCATCCTTGTCTGAAACAGCAACAATTTTCGGGCGAAGCGAGTCCGTCAATGAAGTCAGTTCAGCTGTTGCCGCCTCAAGCGGCTTTCGGCCTTCGTCCATTAGATTGCCAGCAAGGATCCCGGAAGATGATTTATTCTGCGCCCACCCAAAAGTGACAAACAGGGTAAAAACCAGTAAACAAACAGTCCTTTTCAACATCGGAAATTAGACGTGCAAAGATAGTTTGAACCTGCTTTATTAGTTAAAAAGTTTCAGAGCCTCAACGGGTTTGGGACTTTTGTCCCTAATGGTTTTTTCATTTGCAATTGATGCTGTCATCCTGTCACAATCTTCGCAGTTTTGGGTATATTTGCAACCCATACTAAACGAACTAATCTATTTTGAATGCTGGACTATGTGACAGATAAGGTGCAGGATGAAAGCAGGCAGGGAGAAGCCTTCGCTCCCTTTGCGAGTGATCCTAATTCTTACAAGAAACGATTTTATATCGAGAGTTATGGTTGCCAGATGAATTTTGCTGACAGCGAAATTGTTGCTTCGATACTGCAAACGGAAGGGTTCGGCGCCACAAGAAATGTTGAAGAAGCAGATCTTGTTTTTATAAACACATGTTCGATCCGCGAAAAAGCTGAACAAACAGTTCGTAAAAGACTTTCTGATTTTAAAAAATTGAAGGCTCAAAAGCGAACCATGCTTGTCGGTGTGTTAGGTTGCATGGCCGAAAGATTAAAATCAAAATTCCTAGAAGAAGAAAAGCTTGTAGATATCGTCGTGGGTCCCGATGCCTATCGCAACTTGCCTGGCCTTGTTGCCGAAGCTGAAGGAGGACAAAAAGCAGTAAATGTCTTATTAAGCCGTGAAGAAACTTACGCCGACATTTCACCCGTCAGGCTTGATAGTAATGGCGTGTCCGCATTTGTAAGCATCATGCGTGGTTGCAACAATATGTGTTCCTTTTGCGTGGTTCCATTCACACGCGGACGTGAAAGAAGCCGTGATGCAAATAGTATTGTAAAGGAATGCAAAGAATTATTTGACCAGGGATACAAAGAAGTAACTCTTTTGGGACAAAACGTCGACAGCTATTATTATGTGGACGAGGCCCCCCTGCCCCCCGAAGGGGGAGCCTCCCCAAACCCCTCCGAAGGAGGGGCTTTGAATTCCGAAAGATCGTCAGAGTCTGTCAACTTTGAGGACTCCAAGAACCCTCCTTCGGGGGGCAGGGGGGCTGTAACCTTCGCAAAGCTCCTCGAACGTGTCGCCCTGATCTCTCCTCTTCTTCGCGTTCGTTTCTCTACTTCGCATCCGAAAGATATTACTGACGATGTTTTATATACCATGGCGAAATATGAAAACATCTGCAGGTACATTCATTTACCGGTACAAAGCGGATCGACAAGGATACTTCAATTGATGAATCGTACGTATACCCGCGAATGGTATATGGCCAAAGTCGATCGCATCAGGCAGATCATGCCGGATTGTGGGATCAGTTCAGATATCATTTCGGGATTTTGTACAGAAGATCAAAAAGATCATGAGGACACACTCGATATAATGGAGTATAGCCGCTATGATTTCAGTTATATGTTTTTTTATAGTGAAAGGCCGGGTACATTGGCGCAGAGAAGATATAAAGATGATATCCCGGAAGAAATAAAAAAGCAGAGGCTCGCCCAGATCGTGCAGGTGCAAAACAGGCTATCCCTTGAAAGCAATCAAAAGGATATTGGCAAAACATTCAAGGTTCTCATTGAGGGTGATAGTAAACGTAGTGATAAGAACTGGACAGGAAGAACCTCGCAGAACAAAGTAATTGTCTTTCCTAAGAAAGATTATGAACTAAAAAAGGGCGATTATGTTACTGTAAAAGTGAAGGATTGCACGCAAGCGACCCTTCTCGGTAAAATCAATTAATATGAATATACTGGCAAAATATTTTTTCCTGGCGGTTGGAGTAATCTCCGCTGCCATCGCAGTGAAAAATGAAAATGTGGCGGCCGGTATTGTGTCGGCGGGAACATTCATCTCCTTTACGATGATGGAGATCGCGGATTTTAAATCACGGAAGTAAACATGGACATTCAATCAATAAAGAACCGGTTTGGAATTATTGGCAATTCACCAACGCTGAACTATTCATTGCAGGTTGCGATACAGGTGGCCAATACAGATCTTACCGTATTGATCATGGGTGAAAGCGGCGTCGGTAAAGAAGCATTCTCGATGATCATTCATTCGTTATCAAACCGGAAACATAATCCATTCATAGCCGTTAACTGCGGTGCCATTCCAGAAGGCACCATTGACTCAGAATTATTCGGTCACGAAAAAGGATCTTTCACGGGTGCAGTAGATTCAAGGAAGGGTTACTTCGAAACAGTGAATGGCGGAACCATTTTCCTTGATGAAATAGGCGAAATGCCACTAGGCACGCAGGCCCGGTTACTTCGCGTATTGGAAGCAGGAGAATATATCCGGGTTGGCTCATCAAAGGTTCAAAAGACGGACGTACGTGTCATAGCTGCCACCAATAAGGACCTGATGCAACTGGTACAGAATGGAAGATTCCGAGAAGATCTTTATTACCGGCTAAGCACTGTACCGATCCGTGTTCCGGCATTACACGACAGGCAGGAAGACATTCATATATTGTTTCGCAAATTCGCTTCTGACTTTGCAGATAAATACAAGACAGCACCGGTACAACTGGATGACGAAGCAAAAAACCTGTTAATTAATTATCCCTGGCCCGGCAATGTGCGGGAATTGAAGAATATTGCAGAACAAATCTCAGTTCTTTCACAGGATAAAAATATTTCCTCCAAGGACCTTTCAAAGTTTTTGCAACCTTATTCAAATAATCGTTTGCCCGTATTGGCTCATGCCAATAGTAGCCAGCAAGAATTCTCAAATGAAAGGGAAATTCTTTACAAGCTTTTTTTCGACATGAAAAAGGATGTGACGGAATTGAAGAGAATGTTTTTGGAAGTGTTACAAAATCCAGCGATCGCTGCGCAAAATCCTTCATTTATCAATGAACTGAAAGAACCGGACGGATTTCGTGTTAAGCAGCAAGAAATGCATACGCCAATGATAATGCAGCCTTCCGGGCAACCCATGCAGTCCATGCCGATGAATTCATATAACATGAATAATGACATACATGATCATGTTGAAGTGGAAGAAAGCCTGAACATCATGGACAAGGAAAAAGAACTGATCATAAAGGCGCTGAAAAAACATAAAGGGAAACGGAAAGATGCCGCTCTTGATCTTGGTATAAGTGAAAGAACGTTGTACAGGAAGTTAAAAGAATACGATATAGAAGAATGATAGCTTTCCTGGTAACTATCGGTTAAACTACAATGACCCTGAATAAAAAAATACAGTTTTTCGCCGCATCGATGCTATTATTTGCATTAACGCTTGCATTTAATGGATGCAGGGTGCGTTATTCATTAAGGGATGTTTCAATTCCGCCGGACGTAAATACAGTTAAAGTAAATCTGATTGAAAACAGGGCGGGCTATGTAAATGTTCAGCTGAGCCCGCAACTGACGGACAGATTGCGGCGAAAAATCGTCAGTCAAACAAGATTAAAACAAACGAGTGCCGACAATCCAGATTGGGATATTACCGGAACAATTACCGACTACTCATTCAGCACGTCCGGAATTTCAAACCAACGGACCACTACGAATCGTATAAATGTGTCGGTGAAGATCACCCGTGCGAGCCTGAAAGATGGAAAAACAAAAGAATACAACATTACCCGCAACTTTGACTTTCCTTCTTCGCAATCCCTGCAGCAGGCTGAGTCGGGACTGCTGAATGATATTATTCGTGGGTTGGCCGATGATATCTTTAATCAATTGTTTTCGGACTGGTAATTGATGTCTTCTTTCAAAAACAGGAATTCTTCTTTTTTCCAGGAATCGTTTTAAATTGTAGTCATGAACTCCGATGTCAATGAATTAGCCCGGGCCATTCTAAAAAAACCATTGGATGAATGCAGCGTTGATGAATTGAAGCAAATAGCCGATCAATATCCTTATTTTGGTCCCGCTCAATTCTTGCTGGCAAAAAAAATTTCCAACGACCCTGGCGCCGCTGACACAAATTCCCTTCAATTCGAAGAACAGGTTCAAAAAGCTTCACTCTATTTTCAAAACCGCGTTTGGCTCGATCATTTACTTAGATCGGACAATGAGGGTGATCAAGTCAGTATCGAACCCATAGTGGTGGATCATGATTCATTGATTGAAGATGATACAACGGCAAACGAAAAGGGTGATTACAAAAACGACGAGCAAATAAATCGCGCCGAAGAAGCGGCATATTCAACGGTGATTGAGCCGAAAGAACGGACGGTTAATGAAGAGTTCGATCATAATCGAGAGATAGAAACAGATCGCACCGAAGAACCGGCACAATCATCAGTAATTACACAAGAGGAACCAACGATCACGCACGAGATCGATCAGAGTCCTGATGAACATACAAAAGGCAATCAGGACCCGCCTGCCGAAAACGCGGACCAATCAACTCCCATTGATGAAAGTGGTGCAACATTGCCTGAAGCAATGGAACAAGCATTGATCCAGGAAAATAACGAACCTCCCCTATCAACTCAGCCCCTGATTCGGGAAAACCCGGAACAAATACAGCCTGCCGCAGAAATGAAACCGTTAGCTGAACAGAAAACAGTGGCTGATACGTCTCTTGTGTTTGAGCCTTTTCATACGGTGGATTATTTTGCTTCGCAAGGGATAAAATTTAAAGAAGAAGAAAAACCAAAGGATAAGCTTGGAATGCAATTGAAAAGCTTTACTGAATGGTTGAAGACTTTGAAACAAGTTCCGGTTGCCGAGATTGTAAGCAAGATCGACACATCATCTGAACAGAAAGTCGAACAGATGGCAGAGTTCTCAGTCGCCGAAAGACATGTGATCACTGAAGCGATGGCTGAGGTGTGGAAAAAGCAGGGAAACCTCGGAAGAGCAGAAGAAATCTATCGTAAATTAAGTTTGCTCGAACCCTCTAAAAGCAGTTATTTTGCAGCGAAAATTGAGGAGCTAAAGAAAACGAATTAATATGGCTATCTTATTCTTGATATTGATCATCCTGGCATCTGTGGTCCTTGGGTTTATCGTGTTGGTACAGAACCCGAAGGGTGGAGGTTTGGCAGGCAGTTTTGCTGGTTTAAGCAATCAATTCATGGGTGTAAAACAGACAACCGACGTGCTTGAAAAAGGCACATGGATCTTTGCTGCTGTGATCGGTGTTTTATGTCTCGCTTCTACATTTTTTATTACGGGTGGTAGCACGACAAGAATACCTGAAACTACGGCACCGGCGAGAACCCAACAAATACCGGTTCCGCAAAATAACACGCCACCGGCAACGAATCCCGCACCAGCAAAATAGTGTTTAACCTTAGTATAAATTTTTAATTCCCTGTCTGCAAGCGACAGGGTTTTTTGTTTAATTTGTTTTCTAATATCTATGAAAAAGAAGATCATACTCAGCATCCTCGCCCTCCTGATATTGGCAGCTGCCTTTTTTGCCTGGAAATTTTTCGGTGCTCCACTTTCTTCCGAGGAAGGAAAGTATTTATATATAAAAACTGGTTCATCTATGCGCGATGTCCAGGATGAGCTAACCAAAAACAAATTTATTCGTGGTACGGTCTGGTTTCGCATGGTTTCAAAGATGGTTGGATACAAAACCGTAAAACCCGGGCGATATAAGATCACGACTGGAATGAGCCTTGCAAAACTGGTACGCATGCTAAAGAATGGCCAGCAAACTCCCGTCAGTTTTGTCATTACCAAGATCCGCACTAAAGAAGGACTTGCCCAAAAGATCGGGGCAGCGTTTGAATGCGATTCGGAACAAATGATTTCGTTTTTAAACAATGCGGATACTCTAAGAGCATACGGTTTAGATACGAATACAGTAATGGCTGCCGCATTACCTCTTACTTATGAGATCAAATGGAACACAACCCCGGATAAAATATTTCAACAGTTTATTACAGCTTACCGGAATTTTTGGACGGATGCGAGAAAAGAAAAAGCGGAAGCTGTTGGGCTGACGCCGCTGCAGGCATCTACGCTTGCCTCTATCATTGATGAAGAAACAAATTCACCAAAAGACCGGCCCAACATAGCCAGTGTTTATTTAAATCGAATTGAAAAAGGTATACCATTACAGGCAGACCCTACGGTCAAGTTTGCATTAAAGAATTTTGAATTGCGAAGAATACTCGAAGGGCATTTACAAGTTGCGTCCCCTTATAATACTTATTTGAATAAAGGACTACCTCCCGGTCCTATCTGTACGCCGGCGTTAGAAACAATTGACGCCGTATTAGAAGCTCCTAAAACTGATTACCTGTATTTTGTTGCCAATAGTGATTTCAGCGGTACGCATATCTTTACAGAGAAGTATGAAGACCATTTGAAGTATGCACGATTATACCAGCAAGAATTGAATAAACGCAATGTGAAATGAATTTCCATTGGCTTACGCGCATAGAACGAAGATTTCTTGTATCTCCGCCCGTAAGCTTCCTTATTCGGAAAAGTAAAAAAATTTATCTCCCGGGTTTCCAGGGCATACCGTTATTTGATGTGATCCGCTTCTTTTTTTTACAAGCGAAAAAAACAGGCTTTACTGAAAGAGCATCTGCGATCGCCTTCAATTTTACGATGACTATCCCGCCGGTCATTATCTTTCTTTTTACTTTATTGCCCTACCTGCCAATATCCAAAAATTTTATCGACCAGATGTTCTTGCTGATCAAGGACATTGTTCCCGGCGAAAAGGACCATGAAGCAATTATCGGTTTTTTGAAAGACATCCTTGACAACGAGCGCAGCGGCCTTTTATCAACCGGTTTTATTCTGGCCATGTTTTTTTCTTCGAACGCTGTACTTGGGATCATGCGCTCATTTGACAAACAATATATCGGCTTTACAAAAAGAAGAAGTTATTATCAACGCTGGGTCGCGCTCCGCTTGACATTTATACTGTTCATCATATTTTTCATGTGTATTACTTTACTTATTATGCAGGGCAATGTCCTGAAACTGGTGGGAGTCAACAAAATCTTTCTTTTTAAAGTCATTAATGATTTCCGGTGGGCGCTGATCGTTTTGTTGTTCTTCTTTTCCATTTCATTTATTTATAAATATGCGCCGGCAGTACATAAAAAATGGAAGATCATTAGCCCCGGTTCACTTTTAGCTACTTTTCTAATGATCGTAACTACCGTAGGGTTCTCTTATTATGTCAGCAATTTTGCGAATTATAATGAATTATACGGATCGATAAGTACCCTGTTGATCCTGATGTTATTGATCTATTTCAATTCGCTTGTTCTGCTGATCGGATTCGAATTGAATGTGAGCATTAATTCGCTCAAACACGAGGTGGATGAAAGGAAAAAAAATCTTGCGGGCGGCCAACATCCAGTATAATTTTTGCTGACCTTTGGTAATAACAAAAACTCGTTATATGAAAAAATTACTTCTGTTTGCACTGCCTGTTGTCGCCATTGCTATCATGGCGTTGAGGCCGGTCGAAGACGCGTTGCCAATCGGTTCAGCCCTTCCCAAACCCGAAGTGAAGATGAAAGATATAACCGGTAAAGACATTTCATTCAAAGACGCTACGAAAAAAAATGGGCTGCTTGTAATGTTTAGTTGCAACACCTGCCCCGTCGTTAAAAAATACCAGTCACGCACAAATGAAATATGTAAGTATGCCGGTAGTAAAGATATCGGCGTTGTATTGCTAAATCCGAATGAAGCGGGACGCGACCGCGGTGATTCGTACGAAGACATGAAGAATTACGGCAAGTCGAATAGTTATTCCTGGTATTATGTTGTTGACCAGAATTCGACAATGGCTGATGCCTTTGGTGCAACCCGTACTCCTGAAGTATTCCTTTTTAATAAGGATGGTAAGCTGGTCTATCACGGAGCGATCGACGATAATCAAAACGGAGGCGATGAAGTAACCCGTAAACACCTGGCCATAGCCATTGATGAAATGACCGGAGGCAAAGAGGTGTCTACCAAGAATACAAGATCAGTCGGCTGCGGCATTAAGCGACTTTAATAACCCGCCAGTTTAAAATATTTAGATATCCTGCCATACGGCGGGATATTTTTTTTCACCGTTTTATGGAATTTCAAAATGTCTGCATCCAAAATATGACGACACCAATTTGTAAACCGCTCCCGGTCGGACCACAAAGGAGCAAAAAACCCGCTTATGAATCCCCGTGCACATGTCAATCGCTTAATCATTTTTATTTTTTTGGCCCTTGTTGTAACGGCTTTAGTCTATGGAATCAAAAGTCGCAGCGTGACTGGAATCATTCTCTCCTTGACCGCGCTGGGCGCCGGTATTCATTTTTTGAATTTGCTTGCAAAAGCAAAGCGAGAGCTCGAGCAGGAGGAAGAAACGGCTTAATTCTACTTTCGAAGTATAGCCATGATTTCATTTTGAAGCTTTTCTTCCTTGATTTTTTCTTCTAAGAATTTTCGGTAGCCGGTTTTATTGTTTATGAATAAGGTCGCTGGCAATGCACCCGACCAATTGCTGTCAACCTTTGGACAAAAATAATCGGCGTTAGTTTCATTCAGCCAAAAAATGGGTGACGTAAATTTTCTCTTTACCGCAAACGGTTTGATCTTTCCATAATCTTCGCGAAGGTCCAGGCTTACTAATAACAGCCTCACACTATCTTTTACATGTTTCCTGACTGCCTTTTCAAAATAAGGGATTTCTTCAAGACAAGGCACGCAATAAGTCGCCCAGAAATTAATGATCAATGGAGTTTTACTTTCACGAATCGTTTTTTCCAGGTCTGCAATCTTAATCCTTCTTACCCCCTGCGCATCCGCTGTTGCCAGGATTGAAACGAGAACGATAACACTAACCAGTTTTTTCATTGCTTCATAAATAATTATTGTCTTCTGTTGAAGGTGTTGCCCATTCGCTAAAAAGGTCACGGTATTGGACGTCTGTCAATTTCTGTTGGTTGTAATGACCCGCAATTGTCTTTTGGCGGAACGCTTCGTATAAAGTGACTGCGCAGGCAACACTGATGTTTAATGACCGGATAATTCCCACTTGCGGTATCACAAAATTACCATCCGCTAATGTTCTTATCTCATCACTAACCCCGGAATGTTCATTGCCAAATACAAGCGCGATGCTTTTTGCGAGGTCAACTGAATATAAATCTACAGCGTCACCACTTAAATGAGTCGTTAAAATTGTTGAATACTTCTTACGTAAGGATAAAAAACATTCTTCGGCATTATCAAACTGGTGAATGGTCAACCATTTGGCTGCGCTGGAAGAACTTTTTGCGCCCCATTTCTTATGTCTCGGGATCTTCGTATTAAGAATATAAATATCCTGCAGACCAATTGCATCACAACTTCGCATCACCGCAGAGATATTATGAGGATCGAAAACGTTTTCCAGCACAACTGTAATATCGTTTTGCCTTTTGTTTAATACGTTTGTCAGCTTTTCTTTTCGTTCCGGGGTCATTGAAATAGAAGTCTTTACCTTGTTCGCTTCGCTAAATTACTTACATTTATAGTTGATTCATGAACTAATAAACCTGAGTAATCAAAGGGTCTGAACTCAGTACGGTGTACTTGTAATAATTCTTCAGTTAATAAATCAACGGTTGGGTTTGACCCGCAAAAGATAATACATGAAATACGCTCCACTTCAGAATTACATCAACGGGCAATTTGTCGATGCTTTATCGGCGCGCAAATTGCCGGTTATTTCTCCTATTGACGGCAATCATTTGTCAGATGTACCAATGTCAACGGCTAAAGATCTTGACAGTGCGGTAAAAGCAGCGAAGGCCGCATTTCCAGGGTGGAGCCGTACACCAATCAAAGAAAGGGTGCAGGTTTTCTTTAGGTATAAATATTTGCTGGAAAAACATTTGAAAGAATTGTCAGAGCTGGTGCAGGAAGAAAACGGGAAAACTTATGGAGAAGCTGTTGCCGAAATTGAAAAAAGTATTGAACTCACCGAGTTCGCCACATCGTTGCCGCAACTCATAACCGGCGAAATATTGGAAGTAAGCAAAGGAGTGGAATGCAGGACCGAACATGTGCCTTTGGGTGTTGTTGCATCTATCGTTCCTTTCAATTTTCCAAGTATGGTCCCTAACTGGACTTTACCGAATGCCATAGCATTGGGAAATTGCATGGTGTTGAAACCTTCGGAAAAAGTTCCATTAAGTGCATGCCGTTTGGCCCAACTGTTAAAAGAAGCGGGATTGCCTGACGGAGTTTTTAATATTGTTCATGGCGATAGTGAAATTGTTACTGCGATATGTGATCATCCCGGCATTGAAGCCATTTCGTTTGTTGGTTCAACCAAAGTGGCTAAAATTGTTTATCAAAGAGCGACTACGAATTATAAGAGATGTTTGGCGCTTGGCGGAGCTAAGAATCATTTAATGGTTCTGCCCGATGCAATTCCTGGCATGACGGCTCAAAATGTTGCTGCATCGATGAGTGGATGCGCGGGACAAAGATGCATGGCCGCATCGGCAATGGTGGGCGTGGGAAACGTTGATCACATAATTGATAAGATTTGTGAAGAAGCAAAGAAAATTGTTCCCGGCGAAAACCTTGGAGCTGTTATAAGCAAAGAATCAAAAGAAAGAATTGAAGGCTATATTACTGAAGCCGAAAAACAAGGAGCAAAGGTTTTAGTAGATGGAAGAAACGCAAAGGTGAAAGGAAAAGAAAATGGGACATATGTTGGTCCAACTGTGATTGATTACGTGAAGCCGGATATGGCTGTTGCAAAGGAAGAGATCTTTGGTCCTGTTATTTCCATTATGCGTACAAAAACAGTGGATGAAGCACTTGCTATTGAAAATGCCAATCCGTATGGCAACGCTGCATCAGTATTCACTCAAAATGGAGGTATGGCGCGATACATTATTGACCGGGCCAGCGCCGGAATGATCGGTGTCAATGTAGGTGTCCCTGTACCGCGGGAACCATTTTCTTTCGGAGGATGGAATGAAAGTAAGTTTGGTGTAGGGGATATAACCGGAAAAAGTTCAATTGAGTTTTGGACAAAATTGAAGAAGAGTACAACAAAATGGAATCCGGAAGCGGGCGTGAATTGGATGTCCTAGCAGCCTCCCCAACCCCTCCGAAGGAGGGGCTTTAGAAGCCTAAAGTTGAACGGTTCGGCCAAGTAGAGGTTTAAAAAAGAAACTTGAATTCAGGGGACATAAGTTGAAGTCTTAGCTCTTATTAAAGTAAAAATGTAAACAAGAAATTATGGATTCAACAACAACTCTCAAATCATCTGAATCAAAGAACCTTCCTTCGGAGGGCAGTGAGGCCGTCATTCAAAACAATCAAGACTATACTTTATTTTCCTGGAGCAAGCAAAAGAATACTAACCCGATTGCAGTTAAGTATAGTAAAGGTGTATACCTATACGACTTCGATGGAAAAAAATACATTGACTTTTCTTCGGGATTAATGAATGTGAACATTGGGCATGGCAATCAACGCGTCACCGAAGCCGTGGTAAAACAAATGCAGGAAGTGGCATATGTTACTCCTTCATGTGTTACCAAGGTACGTGGGGAATTGGGGAAAAAGCTGGCTGAAATTTGTCCCGGTGATCTCAATAAGGCATTTTTTACTCTGTGTGGCGCGACATCTATTGAAAATGGGATCAAGCTTGCAAGACTTTATACCGGTCGTCATAAAATCATCACTCGTTATCAATCTTATCATGGTGCATCAGTCGGCGCTATTTCAGCAAGCGGTGATCCAAGGAGATTGCCGGTTGATGCTCAACAAGCACCCAATTTTGTCCACTATGATCTCCCTTATTTATATCGCTGGGAATATGGGGAAGAGAATTTATTAAAAGAAACTGTCGCTTCACTAGAACGTCTTATTGCATATGAAGGACCTAATAATATCGCCGCATTCTTATTGGAAGGTGAGTCCGGATCTTCGGGATGTTTGAAATACCCTGTCGGTTATTTAAAAGCACTCAGAGAAATATGCAATAAGTATGGAATCTTATTGATCATGGACGAAGTGATGAGTGGATTTGGCAGAACGGGCAAATGGTTTGGATTCGAGCACCACAACATTGTTCCTGATATGATCTGCATGGCAAAAGGGTTGACATCGGGTTATCTTCCTTTTGGTTGTTTGATGGTGTCAGATAAAATTGCTTCGAAGTATGATGATACAGTATTACCGCTCGGTCTTACCTATTCTGCTCACCCGGTAAGTTGCGCCGCTGCGTTGGAAATGCTGAAGATCTATGAAGATGATAACTTAATTGAGAATGCGGCGGCTATGGGCAAATACATGGAAACACAGGTTGAGAAACTAAAACAAAAACACAAAAGCATTGGTGATTTTCGCAACACAGGCTTGTTAGGTTGTATTGAATTGGTAAAAGATAGAAAAACCAAAGAACCTATCGCGCCATTTAATGCAAAGCCTGATGAAATGGGTGTTATGAATAAAGTAGCTGCAAAGATCCGTGAACTTGGGATGTACACGTTTGTAAGATGGAGTTACATCTTCGTTGCACCTCCATTGATCGTCACGAAGGAACAAATTGATGAAGGGCTTGCTATCATCAGCGAAGCGATTTCCTTGGCAGACACGATTTCGAATGAATAACGACAACACACATCTTTCAACGACCCAGAACCCCCCTTCGGGGGGCAGGGGGGCCTTAATCAACGAAGACCTCGCTCCCATTCCACCCGACAAGCGTAAATGGGGAACATGGAACTATGCTGCACTATGGATCAGCATGAGCTTGTGTATCCCAACTTATATGCTTGCAAGTTCATTGATTGGCCAGGGCATGAATTGGTGGCAGGCAATCCTTACGATCTTTCTTGGAAACACCATTGTACTCATACCAATGATCTTAAATGGACATGCCGGCGCAAAATATGGAATTCCGTTTCCTGTATTGGCCCGTGCGAGCTTTGGAACGAAAGGCGCAAACATACCCGCTATGCTTAGAGCAATCGTTGCTTGTGGTTGGTTTGGTATTCAAACATGGATCGGTGGCGCTTCAATATATAATATCGTAAGAGCATGGAATCCGGGAATGCCGGAAATCGATAATAGTTCTTTGTTCCCGCAAGCAATACCCATGATCTGCTTTTTTGCATTTTGGCTATTAAACATGTTTATTGTTTATCTCGGAGTGGAAAGCATTAAAAAATTGCTGGTTTTTAAAGCCATTTTCCTCCCGGTTGCAGCTATTGCGTTATTGTTCTGGGCAATTTCGGCAGCCAATGGTCTCGGTCCAATACTTCACCAGCCTTCGAAACTCACCGGTACCGCGTTCTGGAATTATTTTTTCCCTGCATTAACAGGTATGGTTGGATTCTGGGCAACATTATCACTGAATATTCCGGACTTTACCCGTTATGCAAAGTCTCAGAGAGCGCAGGTTCGGGGACAAGCTATCGGTTTACCTCCATCAATGACGCTGTTTGCATTTATTGGGGTGGTTGTTACATCCGCGACAGCGATCATCTATGGGCAAACGGAATGGGATATTGTAAAACTTGCGGGCAAGTTTGAAGATAAGATGATGGTCACTGCGGCAATGATCGGCATCGTCATTTCAACATTGGCAACTAATATCGCGGCTAACATCGTGAGCCCTGCGAATGATTTTTCCAATCTTTCACCCCGTAAGATCAATTTCAGAACGGGTGGATATATTACAGGTATCATTGGTGTTTTAATTTTTCCCTGGAAACTGATCGCTACACCGGATGGTTACATCTTTACCTGGTTGGTTGCATACTCGAGTTTGCTTGGACCTGTGGGCGGAATTATGATCGCCGATTATTATTTCATAAGGAAACAATGGCTGGCAACGGATGAATTGTACAGTCATAGCGGACGATACGCTTACAAAGGAGGATTCAATAGTTCGGCAATCATTGCATTGTTGTTAGGCATTCTGCCCAATGTTCCGGGTTTTCTTGTACAGATCAAAGTTGTTTCGCCGGAAAGCGTGCCGGCATGGATCACCAATCTTTACAACTACGCCTGGTTTGTGGGCTTTTTCGTCAGCGGTATTCTTTATATCTTACTTATGCGATCGTATAGAATAGCAGAAGAAAGGACGATAACAGACACTGGGCATGCCTTGTCTCTACAAACAAAAAAATAAATAGCTCTCATGTCGCTTTTGATTAAAAATGGACGGATCATAACGGCAGATGCCGATCAAGTTGCCGATATTTTTATTGAAGGCGAAACAATACAGGCCATCGGCAGGAATTTACATATAGAAAAAGGGGATCCTTCGTCTCTAAAAATAATTGATGCTGCGGGTAAATTAGTTTTTCCCGGAGGGATTGATCCGCATGTACATTTAGACATGCCGTTTATGGGTACATTCTCGAGTGACAATTATGAAACAGGAACCAGGGCCGCTTTGTTTGGCGGTACAACAATGGTGATCGATTTCATTTTGCAAAGGCAGGGAAATTCACTCCAGGCTGCGCTGGATGAATGGCGCGGGAGAAGTAATGGCAATTGTGTCGGTGATTATAGCTTTCATATGGCAGTCACTGATTTTAACGATAATACTAAGAAAGAGATCAGGGGATTAATTGAAAAGGAAGGCATAGTTTCTTTTAAAACATTTATGGCGTACAAAGGCGCCCTGATGATTGATGACAGGCAAATGATCGGGCTAATGGAAGAGGTCAAGAAATGCGGGGGCCTGATAAATGTGCATGCAACTAACGGTGACATGATAGATTATCTTGTTGCCAAACATAGATCCGAAGGTAAATTGTCTCCTCTTTATCATTACCTGTCGCAACCTGAAATCACAGAAGCCGAAGCCGCGGAAAGATTCACCGACATGAGCTTTTATACCGGTTGCCCTGGCTATATCGTGCATCTTACCTGCGAAGGAGCTTTGAATGCCGTTCGCAATGCGACCAGACGAAATCAAAAAGTGTTTGTAGAAACGTGCATCCAGTATTTGATCATTGATGCATCACTATACGAAAGAGAAGATGGGGCGAAATGGGTGATGAGTCCTCCCCTTCGTGAAAAGAAAGACCAGGAAACTTTGTGGGCCGGCATAAACCAGGGTTTGGTACAGGTGGTCGCTACCGATCATTGTCCTTTTAAATGGGAACAGAAATTAATGGGCAAAGATGATTTTTCAAAAATACCAAATGGTCACCCCGCGATTGAAAACCGGATGGAGCTTTTATTTAGCGAAGGTGTAAATAAAGGAAGGATCACGCTTAATAAATATGTGGAAGTGGCTTGCACGAACCCGGCTAAGATCTTCGGAATGTTTCCGCGCAAAGGCACGATCGCAGTAGGAAGTGATGCCGATATTGTAATTTTTGATCCCAAAGAAAAACATACGATATCTGCAAAGACACATCATATGAATGTAGACTATTCCGGGTATGAAGGATGGGAATTGACTGGTAAAGTCAAGACGGTTATTTTGAGGGGAACAGTAGTCATTGAAAATAACTCTTGTCTGGCGGATAAAGGTTATGGAAAGTTTATTAAACGTTCAAAAGTTTCGCAAACAATTTAGAATTACAACATGCCACGGAAAATTAAATCAGGATTGATCCAGATGTCCCTTCCAAAATCGGAAGGAGAAGGAACCATTGAAGAGATAAAAGAAGCAATGGTGCAAAAACATATCCCGCTGATTGAAGAAGCAGGGAAAAAAGGTGTGCAGATATTATGCATGCAGGAGATATTTAATACTCCTTACTTCTGCCCCGGGCAAGATAAGGCCTGGTATGAAAGCGCTGAACCGATGCCGGGCCCGACCGTCGAGCGGATGCAGGAATATGCAAAGAAGTATAGCATGGTCATGATCGTACCGATGTACGAAAAAGAACAAGCAGGCGTTTTATATAATACTGCGGCGGTCATTGATGCGGACGGAACTTATCTCGGGAAATACAGGAAAAATCATATACCACATACCTCCGGCTTTTGGGAAAAATTCTTTTTTAAACCAGGCAATCTTGGTTACCCGGTCTTTCAAACGAAGTATGCGAAAGTGGGAGTATACATTTGTTATGACCGGCATTTTCCCGATGGTGCAAGGATCCTTGGTTTGAATGGAGCAGAAATCGTTTATAATCCTTCAGCGACAGTCGCCGGGTTATCGCAGTATTTATGGAAGTTGGAACAACCTGCACATGCCGCCGCCAATGGTTACTTCATGGGTTGTATCAATCGCGTAGGAACCGAAAAGCCATGGAACCTTGGTAAGTTTTATGGTAGTTCCTATTTCGTCGATCCACGAGGACAGATCTTTTCCCAGGCCAGTGAAGACAATGATGAATTATTAATTGCGGAATTTGATTTGGATATGATTGAACAAGTAAGAAGCGTTTGGCAGTTTTTCCGTGATCGTCGACCCGAAACTTATGGAAAACTGGTAGAGTTATAGCACAGGTTATAAATTACGATAAACAAAACGTAACTCTATTGTAACAATAATTTCAAACTTTCATGGCCATCATCAATAACAGGTTAACTACCGAACAATACGAACTTAATTTTACAGATATCCGCCCGCCGTTTGAAAACAAAACGGCTGCCGTGGTGGAAGCAAATCGTTGCCTCTTTTGCTATGATGCGCCCTGCACGAAGAGTTGTCCGACCGGTATTAACGTTCCAAAATTCATCAAGCAGATATCAACGGACAATGTAAAAGGATCTGCACACACCATTTTTGTATCGAATATAATGGGAGCCGGTTGCTCCAAAGTTTGTCCCGTAGAAAAATTATGCGAAGGTGCCTGCGTGTACAATTTACTTGAAGAAGAACCTATCCAGATAGCCAGGTTGCAACAATACACTACAATGAAGGCTCTGGATGAAAACTGGCAATTATTCGAAAGAAAACCTTCGAACGGAAAAAAAGTTGCCATCGTCGGCGCCGGGCCCGCGGGCCTCAGCTGCGCTCATGTATTAACGCGGGAAGGAATTGATGTAACAATATTTGAAAAAGAAAGCAAAGGTGGCGGACTAATGACTTATGGTATCGCTGCCTATAAAGTAACTCCGAAGTTTTGCGAGGATGAAGTGAATTATATTACTGCTATTGGTGGAATCGAGATCAAATACAACCAGGAGCTCGGAAAGAATCTTTCTTTGGTTGATCTGCAAAATAATTTTGATGCGGTTTATCTGGGAATCGGTGTCGGGGTTGCACGGCAGCTTGATATTCCCGGTGAAGAATTGTACGGTGTGGTAGATGCCATCAGCTTTATTTATGACTTAAGAGATAAAGGTTATGCCGCTATTCCCGTAGGAGACAGAGTCGCAGTAATTGGAATGGGAATGACTGCAATTGATGCCGCTACGCAGGCGAAACGTCTCGGGGCAAAAGAAGTAACGATGGTATACCGGAGGACAGAAGAAGAAATGCCCTGCACCGAATACGAATTAAATATCGCGAAGCTGGATGGTTGTGAGATCATCTGGTTAGCAGCGCCAAAAGAAGTAAAAGGAATTGATGGCAAAGTGTCGCAATTGATCTGCAGCGTAATGAAACTAGGTGAGCCGGATATCAGCGGTCGCCGCTCCCCTATCGATACTGGTGAAACAATCGCATTGGATGTCGATATGGTCATTAAAGCAGCGGGCCAGGTTCCGTTTGAAGAAGTAGTTAAGAGTAACGGGATAAATAATAAAAATGGAAAGATCATCATTGACGAAAACTGTGCAACAAACATCAACGGTGTTTTCGCCGGTGGTGATGCTGTGAATGGTGGTAAGGAAGTTGTTGATGCAGTCCAGGCAGGAAAAGATGCAGCAAAAAGCATTTTTAATTATTTAGGGCTGCAGATAATTTAATAACTATTAATCAAAATTTTTATGGCCGATATATCATCAGATTTCCTGGGAATAAAATCGCCCAATCCTTTCTGGTTGGCCAGCGCGCCACCAACTGATAAAAAGTATAATGTACTCCGTGCTTTGGAAGCAGGTTGGGGTGGAATCGTTTGGAAAACGCTTGGCTCTCAGGTAAAGAATGTATCATCCCGCTATTCAGCTGTTGATTACAATGGTACACGCGTGATGGGATTTAACAACATAGAATTAATCTCTGATCGTCCCCTGGATATAAACCTGAAAGAGATAGAAGAAGTTGTCAGGTTGTTTCCCGACCGGGCGATGATCGTATCATTGATGGCAGACAATGACCGGAAGAGCTGGCATGAATTAATTAAAAAGATAGAAGACACGGGTGCCCATGGCATCGAATTGAATTTTGGCTGCCCGCATGGTATGACGGAACGCGGAATGGGTGCAACTGTTGGCCAGGACCCAGAGATTGCGTGCATGGTTGTTGAATGGGTAATGGAAGTTGCAAAGATCCCTGTCATTACTAAACTCACTCCAAATGTTCATTCAGTAGTACCAACCGGAAGATCTGTTGTGAAAGCAGGTACAAATGCTTTATCATTGATCAATACGATCCAATCAGTAACGGGAATTGATCTGGATACTTTTGTTCCCAATCCAAATGTGGGTGGCAAATCAGTGTTCGGTGGTTATTGCGGCCCTGCAGTAAAACCGATCGCGTTGAAAATGTTGACTACCATAGCGCAGGATGAATTGACAAGAACAGTTCCGGTATCTGGTATTGGAGGAATAAGTACATGGAAAGACGCAGTTGAGTTCATGTTACTCGGAGCAAGCAATGTGCAGGTATGTACTGCAGTTATGAAACATGGATTCCGGATCGTTGACGATATGATCGATGGTTTGAATAACTGGATGGATGAAAAAAGTTTTAAGAAACTGGATGATTTTATTGGTAAGTCGGTACCAGCTATGACTAACTGGGAAGACCTCGATATAAATTATCATATTATCGCGAAGATCAACCAGGACAAATGCATTCATTGCGGTCTTTGCTATATTGCCTGCGAGGATACGTCTCATCAATCGATCCGGCTCGATTACGGGAAGCCTTACAATACATATACTGTGATCGAAGAAGAATGCGTCGGTTGTAATCTCTGCAAATTGATTTGTCCGGTTGATCAATGCATTACGATGGAAGTACATCGCAAAGGCGACGAATATATTAATTGGAAGGACTGGCAGGCAAAAGGGTTACCGCTCAACGACCATTAATCCCTTGTACCTTGAACCTTGTACCTTGTACCTTGTACCTTGAACCTTGTACCTTGTACCTTGAACCTTGTACCTTGAACCTTGTACCTTGTACCTTGTACCTTGTACCTTGTACCTTGAACCTTGTACCTTGTACCTTGTGCCTTATACCTCGTCCTTTGTCCCTTCACCCGACAAGTAGATTGCTCCAGTAACTTTACCTTTTATTTCTGGCTTCATATTTGCAATTTGGGCCATTCGAACCAACCTAAGCCCTGCATTATGAAGAAGATAGTTAAAAAGACCCTGAAGATCACCGGCATCACGCTGGTTGTATTAATTGCTTTAGTTTTTCTTATCCCTATAATTTTCCGGAAACAAATTGTGTCGCTTGTAAAAAGCGAGGTCAATAAAAGCATTACAGCTAAAGTCGATTTCGAAGATGTCGACCTTTCGCTCTTTCGCCATTTTCCAAGAATTTCAATTGCCCTTGAAAATGTTTCCATTGTCGGCACTGAAGAATTTTCAAAGGACACATTAGTATCGGCAAAAACTATTGATGCTTCGGTAAATCTTTTCAGCGTTATAAAAGGTAAAGATGTAAAGGTGTATGGCGTTTACCTGGAATCACCGAGGATTCATGCAATGGTAAATAAGGAAGGAAAGGCCAACTGGGATGTTGCTAAAGAAAGCGACGATATTTCTGTCCCGGCTGATAACACTCCCTCAGAGTTTAAGATGAATCTTCAGAACTACAAGATCACCGACGGTTATATCTTATACCAGGATGAAAGCAGCAACATGACTGCTGAGATCTCAGGACTTGACCACGAAGGGAGCGGCGATTTCACCGAAGACTTATTCACTCTCGCCACAAAAACAAAGGCGGAGGCGATTAGCTTTAATTACGAATCTGTCCCTTACCTCATCAATGCAAAGACGGATATAGCGTCCGATATTCAAATAGATAATAAAACCAACACTTATACATTTAAAACGCAGGACATCCAGGTAAACAATCTTAAGCTGAACGCGGATGGTTTCTTTCAACTGGTTAACGATAGTACCTATAAAATGGATATTAAATTCAAGACGCCTTCCAATGAGTTTAAGGACATCCTGTCAATGATCCCAGCCATTTATAAGCAGGACTTTGACAAAATAAAAACAAGCGGACAAGCCAGTTTTGATGGATTTGTGAATGGAACGTATAGTACAGACCAATTACCAGCCTATAGCGTAAACCTTACTGTGAACGATGGTCTCTTTCAATATCCTGATCTTCCCGAACCCGTAAAAAATATCCAGCTTGCTATGCACCTAAGCAACGTTGATGGGAAAATGGATAATACAGTAGTCAATGTTTCGAAAGGTCATATTGAAATGGGAAATGAGCCCTTTGATTTTAAGTTCCTTTTCAAAAACCCGGAAACCAAACAATATATCGACGCAACAGCAAAGGGTAAACTTGACCTGGCAAATGTTTCAAAATTTATTAAACTGGAACAGGGAACAAAGCTGGGCGGACTTGTATTGGCGGATGTTTTTGCAAAGGGAAACATGAAGTCGATCGAAACCCAAAATGGTGATTTTATAGCCGGTGGTTTCCTCGACATCAAAAATCTTTTTTACGCATCAACAGCTCTTCCCCAACCGATCCGCAATGGCAATATGAAAGTGCAGGTAGAAAACGGTGGTGGCGTTGCTGACCATACATCGATCAACGTAACGACTGGCCATGTAGAAATTGGTAAAGACCCTATTGATTTTACTTTACAGCTTCGCAAGCCGATGTCGTCTGTTGAATTTGCAGGAACAGCCAAAGGAAAAATGTCTTTGGAAAATATCAGTCAATTTGCACCACTTGAAGAAGGCACCAGTCTTAAAGGAATTCTCAACGCTGACCTTGGATTCAATGGAAACAAATCTGCTATTGACAAAGAAGAATATGATAAAATACTGATCAGCGGTACAGCTGCTCTTAAAGATGTAAAATATGTTTCGAAGGATTATCCTGCAGGGATTACTGTATTCAACACAGAACTCGGATTCAATCAAAAGTCGGTTTCCTTGAAAACTTTATCAGGAAACTATTTAAATACTAACATCCTGGCAAATGGAACGTTCACCAACCTTGTAAGCTATACAATGGGAGATCAGCCGTTAGGCGGAACTATGAACCTGACTGCAGATAAGATCAATCTGAATGATTGGATGGGCACTGACACGGCGGTTACCACTACAAATTCAACAGGCACAACTCCAGGCGCATCACCGGCTCCGTTTGTTGTTCCTTCAGATATTAATTTCACAGTGAACGCAAAGGCAGATAAAGTAAAATACGATAAGGTCGACTACAACAATATCAACGGGACCCTTGTACTAAACGATGAGACAATAACGCTTCAGAATGTCCGCACAGATGCACTTGATGGTACCGTAACGTTTAATGGTTCATATTCAACAAGAGTCAACAAAACAGATCCTGCCATTAACGTCAGCTATGACGTCAAAGATGTAGACGTGCAGAAAGCATTTCTTGCATATAATACCATTCAAAGACTTATGCCGATCGGGCAATTTCTGGCAGGTAAATTAAGTTCCCAGCTTTCAATGACAGGAAACCTGGATGGAAACATGATGCCTGACTTCAGTTCGCTTTCAGGCAAGGGAAATCTTTTGCTGATCGAAGGGGTTCTTAAAAAATTCGCACCCCTGGAAAAGATCGCTTCAACGTTACAGATCGATGAATTAAAATCGGTATCAATAAAGGATATCAAGAACTACATCGAATTTGCAAATGGAAAGGTGCTGGTCAAACCATTTAATCTGAAAGTAAAAGACATCGAAATGCAGATCGGTGGAATGCACGGCTTTGACCAATCACTGGACTATGTTGTGCAAATGAAGGTACCCAGGAAGTATCTTGGTACAGAAGGAAACAACATTGTGAACAATCTTGCGCAACAAGCAGCGAATAAGGGTTTACCCGTAAAAATGGGTGATGTGGTAAATCTTAATATTAAGCTGGGCGGATCACTGACCAATCCATTGGTGAAAACAGATCTTAAAGAAGCAGGAACCGATGCATTAAAAGATATGCAGCAACAGGCAGTTGATTTTGCAAAGGCGAAAGTGGATACAGTTAAGCAATCGGTTAAGGATACTTTGTCGGTTGTAAAGAAACAGGTCGTGGCTGGTGTGAAAGATGAGATCAAGAACCGTTTGTTCGGTAACAAAGATTCGGTCGGTACCGGTAGTTTTGACAGCACAAAAAAGAAAACCGAACAAACTTTAAAGAATACGTTCAAGAGTCTTCTCAACAGGAACAAGAAACCTGCTGATTCTGCGCAGAAACAATAATTGGTTATTGCTACTGATTAGCAAGAGTTTAAAATAAAAAACGGGATACTAATTGTATCCCGTCACCATAATGTTCCATTCTTACGAATCATTCAATGCTTTGTAGGTCGGTCAAACCGGGTGTAACAACCTGTAAGAATGGTATGGGGTTTATTACATAGGCTTTGTTACCAAGGATGAAAAAAATCCCGCAAAAACCCACATCAGCGTCACGGAAATCATAATTGCGAGAATGGTAATGATGGATATGGCTATCAATTGTTTTTTCATACATTGAATCTTGGCGAGCAACGGCCGACTTACGTCGACTATGTGCTTTTAAGGGATAGCACGTGGTGTCCTTAACCTCTACTTACTTACGAAGATTCGCGGAAATTAATTTTGGTTGGGTAAGCTGAAAAGAAAATTTTCGATTACAGTCTCAATTTCAAACCTGTAGCCACCGAAAAATAGTTGGGGCGGGTATTTAGTGAAGCGCTCTCGTTGACGCTATTCAGACCAAATTGGCCGGCCGGGCTTACCAACAATGATAGCCTGTTGCTCAACCGCCATTCGGCTTCGACGGCTGCTGTAGCAGAATAGTATGTCGGCCTGAGGCCTTCTGTGTTACTGGACAGCTCCGTTTCATTGGCTGTTCCCTTACCAATTGTCGTGTTTGCCTTTGCCCCCGTAAGAATATTTATTTGGGCGCCGGCGGAAGCGGTCACCTCAAATTTTCCTGCTGATAATACTTTGTATCGAACGTTTAACGGCACACCAACATAATTCACCACGTTCCGGCTATCGCTGGCCAATGCACTGTCTCCTGCATTTGGCGCAGAACCTGTTTTGGGTAACAGGTAAGAATACCCGGATGAACAATCCAGGCGATAACCGACCTTTCCATTATCACTCTTTTCGGCGTAGATCACTCTCGGTTTAGTGCTTGTTGTTGATTGCAGGTAATTGATTCCTGTTTCCACTGAAAAAACTTTACTAAAAGAATAGCCCAGTTTCAACCCGCCGGAAATGACATATGACCCGGTTTCACTATCATTGAAGTCAATCACATTTCCACGGCTTCCACCTCCGTTGCTGCCTGTAGATCCTCCTGAAGGATTTACATTGATATTGCCGCCCACTACTGGACCAGCCCCGCTCCCATTGTTACCATTATTCCTGCGAGGTCTTGTCTGGCTGACTGTATGAGTTTCATTCGAAATCGTGTTCCATGACATTCCCGGTGAAAAATACGCGGTCACATAAAAACCTTTCCCGGATTTTGGCAATGCAACAACGCGCTTCGGAACTGCTATGGTTGAAACGGATAAGATATTAACCGGCGAATAATCAGCCTTAAGAGCGATATTCTTTGTGATTGATTCAACAGATGTAGTTGCGGGATCAAACTCGCGGCTTAAAGTAATTTCGTCGTTATCAAAATCATTACTGGTAAAATATTCGTATGGTTGATTTGTTGAATTCACTAATGCAACCTGATCAGCAAATACATTTTTGACTTGCACTAAATCTTCTACTTCCCGGGCATCCTGTTGACGAGCAATGCTTGTAGTTTCAGTATACGGCATCAAACTTAATAATGTAGATGCTGAATTATCTTCATTACTTCCGGAAAAAAGTTTGTCCCGGGATGCTCCATGCGAGGATGCTCCTGAATTTGTAGTTATTTTTTCTTTAGCAGCAAGTTCATTCGATTGATAAATACTAACAGCTTCATACGTTACAAATCCTGCGAGTAATATCAGCAAAAGAGATGCGGTACGTTTTACCTTTTTATATTTACGCTTATAGGCAGACGCGACATCTTTGTCGAGTTCAGCTTCAATATTGTTCCATACTTGTTCATGCGGGTGTTCAGAATGGTCCTGGATCCCTTTGTAGAACATGTCATCAATATTATGCATAGGATTTTTCATTTTCATTATTTGGCGATTGCAAGTTTTTGAACAATCCTTTTTTGCAGGAAAGTTCTTGCATCGGCCAGGTTAGATTTTGATGTGCCTTCAGAAATTCCCAGGATATCGGCGATTTCCCGATGCTTATACCCCTCGAAAACGTACAGGTTAAACACCATTTTATACGCTGGTGGAAGCATCATAACTAACTTAAGTAACTCTTTTGAGCCCATGTTGCTTTCAATGTATTCATCAATGATAAACTGGTCGTGATAAGACTCGATACTGATGACGGGCGCCATTCTTGACTTATTCCGCAACTTCTGCAAAGCGCAATTCACCATGATCTTCCGTATCCATCCTTCCAACGAACCTTCCCGTTTGAATTGATGGAGAAAACGAAACGCTTTTAAAAATCCTTCCTGGAGTATTTCTTCTGCTTCTTCTTTGCTCTTGGCATAGCGAAGGCAAACGACAAACATTTTGGAAACAAACATGGCATATAGTGCGGACTGGGCCTGCCTGTCACCTTTAATGCAGTCACTGATTAGTTTGGTCTCGAACAAAAACGTTAAGTTTTGTAGTTGATAAAGATGGCTGTCCCGACAGGATGGTTGGGTTCTAAGAAATTTGCGTTTTCAAGGCGCGGATCATTTGGTCAGTTAACTCCGTTGACGTTTTGAAATAATAAATTCTAAATCAATGTCAGAGGAGATAAGGTCTTAAAGCGAAATGGGTAGGTAAATAATGGATCCCAGGGAAGATATTGATGGATTTAAACGCGAAGCGTAATCTAAGATAGCGAATTTTCGCAAGTATCAATAACGAATATAATCCAGGTAAAAATTCTTTCTAACGTATTGGAAAGGAGCGTATAAAAAAAATGGCCGATCTTAAAAAAGACCGGCCTTAATATATATAATCCTTAGTCTAGCCTTTTATTGAATGGATTTGGTAGCCGAAGTAGAAGAAACTCTTTGTCCGCTTACTTCATCTTCCAATGTACCATTTGTAATGAATTTGATCTGTGCTGCTTCGCTGCTTGTTGCACCAGAAGTAAGTAACACAGTATATACTTTCTTCGCCTCGGTAGTGATCGTACGGTTCACGTTAACCGTGTTCCCATCAGTTACGGTGATCGTAGTATTGCCTGGAGTAACAGCTACAAAATCTGATACGTTTCCAAATGGGATGCTGCTGTTGTTAGCACTGCTGCCCGACACTGTCACCGATGCATTGGCAGAACCGTTTATTGCATGGATGTAACGAATATAAGCCCGGCCGTTAGAAGGTGAAAGATCATCTACGTTGTCGTTCACTATAACGTTACGATAATTTCCGCTGGTGCCAATAACAAAAACTGAATAGTACTTATCAACTGCAAAGCTATCAGAAGCTGTTGCCAAAGAAGTATTGTTCATGTAATCAAATGCTTCTACTGTCCTTGTACCCGGATATACGGGCAGGTAAACCCCTGTATAACTATTGAAAGCAAGTGGAACGTTTGATAAAATGTTTCCCCCAATTGTAAACGCAACAGTTTTTTCCGGCACAAGATTGAAAGCCATCAAACCAGCTACTGGCATTTGATTGGTATTCTCAACGTTTGATTTTTTACAAGCTGATAAAACGAGGATCGATGCAACGGCTGTAATAGCAAATGTTCTAAGAAAGAAATTTTTCTTATTCATGATAATTTTTAAGATTAAGTGATTAAATGAAATTCCCTAAAGCAGGTTGGAATGGAATTGGGAAAGTCTAACGAGGGTGTAAAATTAATGCCAAATAACAGAGTTTCCGCAGGCGATGAGGAAAGTTAGGGATGTGTTAACATAGGAAGAAAAATGCGAAAGTGAAAGTAAAACTTATGTTCAAGGCAACGGTTTGTCAGGACTTCAAACCAAAATTTTGGATCTTTTCCAACAAGCGACCCAGCGCCTCCTGGTAAGTTTGATCCGCTGTATCAGTTACCCCAGGATTGATACTATTATTGTTTGCAAGATCAAAATACCCGGCTAACCCTGGATTGTTGATCTCTTTGAAATGAGCTTTCTTATTTTCAAAATCAAAGTCAACTTCAAATAAATATTTGCCTATGGGAAATGTTTTTTTCACAACTTTCAACTTTAAACCTCAAACCTTAAACCTTAAACTTTTTTACGCTAAATAGTCCACGTCGTCAATCCATGTTCCGTAAACTTATACCTCCGGTACCTTCCTCCAAAACGATCCAAACTCTTTATCACAGCGTATTTAGTATTAACCGGACAATAGAAGATCATAAAGCCACCGCCACCTGCTCCTGAAATCTTTCCACCGGTCGCTCCTGCTTTTTTTGCTGTATCGTATATCTCTTCCATCAATGGATTGCTGATGCCTTCTGCCATCTGTCTTTTTTGCTGAAAACCAAAATCAAGTATTTCTCCAAGATCGTTTAGTTTACCTTTCAACAATGCTTCCTTCATCAACTTTGCCTGTTCTTTAAGTTGATGCATCGCCTCGATCGACCGGTCTTTTTTTTCAACGACGTTCGCAGTTTGTTTTTTAATGATGTTGGCTGATTCCCTGCTTGTAGAAGTATAATAGAGTAATAGATTATTCTCTAATTCGAATAAATATTGTTGTTTGATCCGGAGGGGATTTACTATCACTTTATCATCTGCATAAAACTCCATGAAATTCACACCACCAAAAGTAGCCGCATACTGATCTTGCTTGCCGCCGGCAAGATTCAAATCCTTGCGTTCAATTTCATAAGCATATTGCGCCATGTCATATTCACCAAGCGGCAATCTCAACATTTCGGTAAACGCGCCGATGATCGCAACCACCAGCGTTGATGACGTGCCGAGACCCGAACCTGCCGGTGCATCCACGTAGCTAGAAAGACGAAAGCCGTTTTTATTTCCATTTTGCCCGACGCCATAATCGCGTTGAATACGATTGTAAATCCCCTTTAATAAATCCAGTTTTCCATCGATAGGAAGATTATCGCTCCAATCAAACTCCTGCACTTCATTCCTGTCAATAGCTTCAACGATGATTTTGCTTTCTGAAATGGGTTCAATAGTCGCGTTGGCATAAAGAGAAATAGTTGCATTGAGGATTGCGCCGCCATATAAGTCGCTGTAGGGACTAACATCTGTACCGCCGCCGGCCAATCCGATCCTGAGTGGAGCTTTACTTCGATAGATCATAGTTTCGCGCTAAGTTTTCACAACCGGCGTTATAGCGAGCTCAATAATTGCATTTACCAGGTTGCTCCAGCTATATTTTAGTTTTTCATTGCGAAGATGAGGAATAAAAAAATCTTCGCCTAATTGATAGAATTTCAAAATGCCTTCAGCAAGGGCTTTTGCTTCCGCTTCAACAACCAGGCCTGCCTTCTCATGAGGAACTAATGAAGGTAGTCCGCCCACATTGGTTACAACCATTGGTTTTTCGTAATGATAAGCCAGAGGAGTGACACCACTTTGCGTAGCGTTTCGATAAGGTTGTACAATGGCATCTGCTGCACATAAATAGTAACGTACCTCGCTATCCGGGATGAAATCGGTCCTTAAAATCAGTTGATCATTGATCCCAAGTTTCTCGATTTGTTCTTTATAAATTTTATCATCTTCATAAAATTCTCCTGCCACCATGAGTTTTATCCCGGAGTTTTTCAAACCTTGCATCGCGTCTAATAAAAGATCCAATCCTTTGTATTTCCTGATAAATCCAAAAAATAAGACAAGTTTTTGATCCCGGCTGATCCCAAGACGATCCCGCGCTTCGGATTTGGATACCAGGTCACCAAAGGCATCATATAATGGATGGTTGACCTGTCGCGCAGGTTTGTCTTTTTCAAATGTTCTCAGATCATTCATCACTTTCTCACTCATTGTGATAAATCCATCACAGCTTTTTAAGAAATATTTCGTGAATGGTTTATCACCCGCACGCTTTTCATGAGGTATTACGTTGTCAGCTATGCATATGATCCGGGTATGTTTATTCTTTTTTACCCTTCTGAGAATTGTTCCTAATGCGGGTCCCATGAACGGTAACCAAAAACGCACAACGATAATGTCAGGGCGCTCCTTTCTTAATTGATTCCCGACCTTGATCCAATTAAGCGGGTTAATTGAATTGATAGCAGAAGTTATCTTTAAATCCTTTGGTGGCGGCTCATCACTATACTGCGTTTTACCCGGAAATAAGAATGAAGGGTATTGAAGCGAAAACGAATATAGCATGCAATCATGACCCGACTCATTAAATTCTTTGGCCAGTCGCTGGTTAAATGTAGCTAACCCACCCCTTAGCGGGTGCGCCGGACCTATGATCACAACCTTTGCCATTATAAACCTGTTTTCTCCTCTATCAGGTAAGAGTTGCGACCGGCCGCGTTGCGCGAAACCAATTCACCGATAAAACCCGCAAGGAACAATTGCATACCTACGATCAATGTCGTCAATGCAAGATAAAAATCCGGCCGATTGGTCAAGGCGAAATTGACAGGATTGAGGAATTTAGAAATGATCAGGTATAAAGAGATGCCCAGACCTGCAAGGAAAAAGATGCTTCCCCACAAACCAAAGAAATGCATGGGTCGTTTTGCGAATTTCCCAACGAAACGGATAGAAAGTAAGTCGAGAAATCCATTTACAAATCGTCGCCAGCCAAATTTCGATTTTCCATATTTCCGCGGTCGGTGCTCGACGACCTTTTCGGTGATCCGCCTGAAACCAGCCCATTTAGCTAATACAGGAATGTACCTGTGCATCTCACCATACACTTCAATGCTTTTGATCACTTTATTCCTGTAAGCTTTCAGCCCACAATTAAAATCATGCAGCTTGATACCAGACATCCTTCTCGTGGTAGCGTTAAAAAACTTAGAAGGAAGGTTTTTTGTAATGGCGTTATCATAACGCTTCTTTTTCCACCCGCTAACAAGATCATAGCCACCATCAATAATCATATTCCGTAACTCGGGAATCTCATCAGGACTATCCTGGAGATCGGCATCCATTGTGATCACCACATTACCTTGTGCAACACGAAACCCTTCATATAATGCGGCGGATTTTCCAAAATTGCGTTGGAACTTAATGCCCTTCACATTTGGGTTTTTCTCGCGAAGTTGTTGAATAATGCACCAGGAATTGTCGGTGCTTCCGTCGTCTATAAATATTATCTCGTAAGAATAAGCATTATCTGCCATGACCTTTTCGATCCATGCCGTCAATTCAGGCAGTGATTCTGCTTCGTCCAATAATGGTATGATGACGGAAATATCCATTTATCGTTTCCTTAATAATAATAACCCGGCTCCTGCGGCTGTAAAAATAACACCCGGTATCAATGATCCAAACACTGCTGTATAAATATTGAACGTCACATAACCGTCTTTAATCTTTTTAACATCTTCCTCAATTTGTACAGGCGTTTTACTCGATTTGCTTCCTTGTTTTTGCATTTCTGTCCGATAATTTTCCGCTGTTTTTTCAGCGAGCTCAGGATGCGTCATAGTATAAACGGCTGTAAATATAACAGCCATTAACGTGATAATAATGAAGCAACGGAATCCCTGCCCGAATATGCTTCCAAAAGCCGGTTCATAATTTGGAGAATTATAATATGCGATCAGCGTCCAGGCAATTCCTCCCGCGTAAAGCGCATAAAACAGGATCTGCGCTGCCTTTGATTCCGCCATATTATAATAAACCAGCAAAAGATTAACGACGATCATTACCGTTCCAGTGATCAAACCTTTTACCAGTGGGGTCATTTTAACCATGATTTTAATTGAACAGCTTTTTATCCCCGTTGAACACTCCCACCACTTTTCCTTTTAGTTCTTTCCCGATAAAAGGAGAGTTTTTAGATTTAGATTTAATGTCACTTTCATTCACCACCCATTTTTCTTCCGGGTTGAAAAACGTGAGTGAGGCTTTGTTACCTTCTTTTACAACCATTTCTTCAATCCCAAATAACTTCCTGGGGTTTATTGAAAATAACTTTACGAGTTGCTCTTGCGATATGCCAGGCAATGATGTATTGACTACTGCGTAAGCCGTTTCGAGGCTCACCATTCCATTTTTAGCGTATTCAAACTCGAGCACTTTGCTATCATATTCATGCGGCAGGTGATGCGATGCAATGCAATCAACGGTGCCGTCGGTAATACCGTTTCTCAATGCCTGCCTGTCCTCCTTGGTTCGCAAGGGTGGATTCACTTTAAGATTAGTATCGTATTCTGTCAGATCTTCATCGCAAAAGAATAAATGATAAGGAGTGACGGAACAACTCAGACCGGCATTTGATTCCTTACCCCTTTGAATATATTCAAGTGATTTCTTTGAAGCGATACCTGTAAAATGAAGTTTAGCTTCGGCATACCTTGCCAATTTAATATCTCTTGCCACGATCAGTTCTTCCGCCATTGCTGGTTTGCCCGGTAAGCCTAATTGAGTGGACACAATACCTTCATTCATTAAGCCGTGAGGATTGATACTTTTGTCATCCGGTAATTGAATGATCGTGCCGCTAAACACCTTTACATATTGTAATGCTTTTACAAGCAAACCGGATGATTGAACGCTGTTGATACCGTCGCTGAAAGCGATCGCGCCGCTTGCCCGCATGTCATACATTTCTGCCAACTCCTTCCCTTCTGCATTTTTTGTAATAGCACCGATGGGATGAATATTCACAGGTAATGTCTTAGACTTTTGAACGATATATTCTACGCTCGCTTTATTATGCAGAGCAGGTTGAGTATTCGGGATGATCAAGACATCCGTATATCCACCAGCCGCAGCAGCAGCGGCGCCGGTCTCAAGTGTCTCTTTAAATTCATTACCCGGATCCCCAAAGTTGGCAAACACATCAACCCAGCCGGGTGAAACATGAAGTCCTTTAATATCGATCACCTGGTCGGCCTTGTCACTTATAGCTTTACCAATCTTATTAATAATTCCGTTGTCAATAAAGATGTCAGTGATTTGCCCGTTGATTGGAGAAGAGGGATCAACAACCCTTACTTGCTTAATGAGGAGCTTCATTAAGGCGCGAAGATAAAGGATTGTTTTTGATTTTATAGTTGCCTGATTCTGCTGTACATTTGCTGTCCATTTACCGGTAGATTCATTGGATGAAAACCACTGGATCGCGAGATTCAGGTGGTGGCGCAGGCCGGTAGCGCATCCCGCGGGAGAGCGGGAGGGTCGCCTCAAAAAATAAGTTCTAATAGGTCGTGGTATAATTATTAAAAGATACTTGCAGGAGAATATCCTGTATAGTTAACACCGGAGGGTTGAAAGCAATTTCAATCCAGGGTTCGGGTGGTGGCGCAGCCCGGTAGCGCACTTGCATGGGGTGCAAGGGGTCGCAAGTTCGAATCTTGTCCACCCGACATCGCACGCCGAAGCTTTATGCGAAGGTGTGCATTGTGCGCCGAAGCCTTGGCAAAGGAGCACATTGTGCGCCGAAGTCGTTGCTAAGGCGGACATTTTTTTTAAGAATGTTTATTCGCCTTTGCTAAAGCCTCGGCGAACACCGCGGGCAGTAGCGCAGCCCGGTAGCGCACTACGTTCGGGACGTAGGGGTCGCTGGTTCGAATCCAGTCTGCCCGACTCAAAGCTCTGTGACTACAGAGCTTTTTTAGTAAGGGCTGAAAGACTAATTCCTGAAATCGAATCTTAATTCTATTGATACCATATGCAAAAAATTCGCGAGATCATAGAAGCATCCATTAAAGTGAAGCAAGACCTATTGAAGAGCGATGACTTATTGAATACAGTTGCTAAAGTAGTTGACGAGATTGTAGCAGCATTCAGACAAGGCAACAGGGTTTATTTCTGTGGTAATGGAGGAAGCGCCGCCGACGCACAACACCTGGCCGCAGAATTTTCAGGCCGCTTTTATAAAAACCGGCGCGCATTACCGGCCGAAGCGCTTCATTGCAATACTTCATATCTCACTGCAGTTGGCAACGACTATGGCTTTGACGTCATCTACTCAAGGATCATTGAAGGAATTGGAGAAAGAGGTGATCTGCTTATCGGGCTTTCTACATCGGGCAATTCGCCAAACATTACAAAAGCATTTGAAACAGCTAAAGAAAAAGGATTGGTGACAATTGCATTTACCGGGCTTACTGGTGGCGCGATGAAACCCCTCTCCAATTACCTGATCAATATTCCCTCAACAGATACTCCTCGAATACAGGAAAGTCATATCACAATCGGTCATATCATTTGTCAATTGGTGGAAGAAAAGTATTTTGTTTAATGATCTCCAACTTGTGATGCACTCTTCACGGAAACAGCTCTGAATGATTAAAGAAGCTATTATACTGGCAGGCGGATTAGGTACAAGATTAAGAGACGTACTTCCCGACACGCCGAAATGTATGGCACCGGTAGCGGGAAGACCTTTTCTTTTTTATGTAATAAACTATTTAAGGAGCCAGGGGATAGAACGGATTATTTTTTCGCTTGGATACAAACATGACGTTATCCAGAATTGGCTGGAGATCCAATATCCAACACTTCAATACGAATGTGTAATTGAAAAAGAACCGATGGGTACCGGTGGCGCCATCTTAATGTCGATCGAAAAAGCAATCACCAAAAATGTACTCGTTGCAAACGGAGACACCTTATTTAAGATAGACGCAGAGAAAGTACTTGCTTTACATGAAAAAAACGATGCTGATTGTACGCTGGCTCTAAAACCAATGAATGACTTTGATCGTTATGGTGTCGTAGAATTGGATAACAATGGAGCCATTCAACAATTCAATGAAAAGAAATATTACAGCACTGGTCTTATCAACGGCGGAGTTTACATATTAAATGTTGAAAAATTTAAGGCTGAAAATTTTCCCGCCAAATTCTCTTTTGAAAAGGAATATCTTGAAAAGCTCTACACCAAACGGAAGTTCTTTGGATCAATGGATGATGGATATTTCATCGATATTGGCATTCCCGAAGATTACGACAAAGCACAAAAAGAATTAGAACAGCAACCGCTTGATTTAAGAACTATTGATAAATCCTGGACCCTTTTCATCGACCGGGATGGGGTGATCAATCATGAAAAAAAAGATGAATACATATTAAGTTGGGATGAGTTTAGGTTTTACGACGAGGTAACAGATGCCTTACAAGAATTTGACAAGAAGTTTGGGCATGTAATCATAATCAGCAATCAGCGGGGCGTTGGCCGGCAATTGATGACCGAAGAAGCCCTGATTGATATCCATAATAACATGCAGGCCGGCATAGTAAAAGCGGGTGGCCGGATCGATAAGATCTATTATTGTACGAGTACCGACAGCAAGGATATTTGTCGCAAACCAAACCCGGGGATGGCCTTTCTTGCCAAAAAAGATGTGCCTGGTATCGATCTGTCGAAGGCAATAATGGTGGGCAACAAACCAAGTGACATGCTATTCGGCCGCTATGCCGGGGTTTATACTGTTTTTGTAAGAACTACGAACCCTGATCAACCCCTTCCCCACCCCGATATCGACCTTGCCTTTGAATCCCTCGCAGATTTTGCAAAAGCTTTGTAAATACTACAAAATTTTAATGGGAAATTACCGTTATGGGCCTGTTCTATAAGGCTTTTTCAACTGGCATCAACCTTAAAACTTACTTTTGTATCAAATTCAATCGATTTCTGTGAAAACATCTTTTGCAAAAATTTCCGTGACCGTATTGGCAATGCTGTTCATTGCCCACTTCGGGTACTCACAGACGATTCCTCCTTCTGACCTAAAAAAGTTAAAGGCGAAAGAAGACACGCTTCGGGCTTATGCAAAATACATGGTTACGGATTCGATGACTAAGACCCGGATGATAGCGGATAGTTTTTTTACACGGATCCTTGTGCGGGCGCTCCAAATCAAAAATTCATTTTATTATCCATTCGATGCGGTCTTAGGTATCTCAAAAATGTATGCTCCTGATAGCAGCTTCAGGATCTTCACATGGACACTTCAATTCGATGAATATTATTCGCGGCAAAAAGGCGCCATTCAAATGGCCACCCGTGATGGCTCTTTAAAACTGTTCCCACTTCGCGACAATTCTGAATTCACAGCTCGCGCTGAAGACTCCGTTCGTACTGCAAACAACTGGATTGGGGCCGTTTATTACAATATGGTTAAGACCCAGTATAATGGCAAAAACTATTATACGCTCTTCGGATATGACAATAATAATATCATGAGCAACAAGAAATGGGTCGAGGTGTTGACATTTAACAGCAGGAATGAGCCGGTTTTCGGTGGGCCGTTCTTTACCTATCAAAACGATACTGCACGCAAAGCGCCGCAATACAGGCTAAGTCTTGAATATAAAAAGAACGCCCGCGTATTGATGAATTATATCCCTGATCTCGACGTGATCTTAATGGACCACCTGATTTCGGAAACAGATGAGCCAGATCACAAATGGAGTTATGTACCCGACGGTGATAATGAGGCCTTCAAATGGGAAAATGGTAAATGGGTACACATCGATAAGGCGTTCGACTATAAAGTTGATATGACCGGTGCCGATACGTATATGGGTAAACCCCCGATCGGCGATCCAATACTTGATTTAAAAGGCAATAGAGACGAGAAAAAGTTAGAGGAAAAATCTAATAAGAATAAGACGAAAGAAAAGTCACCGGTCAACAACGATTAGCCCGCATCGCTTTCAGTTCATCAATCATCCAATTTCAGCACAGCAAGAAATGCCTCCTGCGGAACTTCAACGTTGCCTATCTGCCGCATCCGTTTCTTTCCTTCTTTCTGCTTTTCTAACAGCTTTCTCTTACGGCTGATATCACCACCATAACATTTCGCTGTAACATCTTTACGCATCGCTGATATATTCTCCCGTGCAATCACCTTTGCACCAATGGCTGCTTGTATGGCAATCTGGAATTGCTGGCGCGGAACAAGTTCTTTCAATTTTTCACAAAGCTTTCTTCCAAAATCCTGTGATCTGCTGCGATGGATCAACGCACTAAGCGCATCTACTTTATCTCCATTCAATAGAATGTCCATCTTCACAATATCGGCATCGCGATAGCCGATCGGGTGGTAATCAAATGAAGCGTATCCCCTTGTCTGCGACTTCAATTTATCATAGAAATCAAATACGATCTCGGTCAGGGGCATTTCAAATATCAATTCTACTCTTGTTTGTGTCAGGTAGCTTTGATTTATAAGGATTCCCCTTTTTCCAAGGCATAGTGTCATAATGTTGCCGATATATTCCGGCTTCGTGATGATCTGTGCTTTGATAAAAGGCTCGTCTATATGTTCGGTCTTAACCGGATCAGGAAATTCGGTGGGGTTATTAACTATTACTTTTTCTCCTTTGGTGGTATAGGCGATGAAACTTACGTTGGGTACTGTGGTAATCACCGTTTGATTAAACTCCCGTTCAAGTCTTTCCTGGATGATCTCCATATGAAGCAAACCCAGGAAGCCGCATCGAAAACCAAAACCTAAGGCCTGCGATGTTTCCAATTCAAATGTCAGCGACGCATCATTTAATTGAAGCTTATCCATACAGTCCCGTAACTCCTCAAAATCATCTGTATTAACCGGGAAAATTCCTGCAAACACCATCGGTTTCACTTCTTCAAATCCCTGGATAAGTTGCGGATCGGGATTTGAGGCTGTAGTAATCGTATCCCCTACCTTAACTTCTTTAGCATTCTTAATACCGGTAATGATGTATCCCACATCGCCGCACTTTACTTCTTTCTTCTCAGTCATCTTCAACTTTAGTATCCCTACTTCATCTGCTTCATATTGCTGGCCTGTCGATACGAATTGCACCTTATCACCTTTCTTAATCGATCCATTCAGAATACGATAATAAACGATGATACCACGAAACGAATTAAATACACTATCAAAGATCAACGCTTGCAGCGGAGCATGCGAATCTCCTTTAGGATGCGGTATTCTTTTAACGATCGCATCAAGGATCGCCTCGACGCCCAAGCCCGTCCTTCCGCTGGCTAAAAGAATATCATCAGGTTTACATCCGATCAGCTCAATGATCTGGTCTTTGACTTCTTCGATCATCGCGCCATCCATGTCGATCTTATTGATAACGGGAATTATCTCCAAATCATTTTCAATGGCGAGATATAAGTTAGAGATCGTTTGCGCCTGGATGCCCTGCGTAGCATCAACCAGCAACAAACAGCCTTCACAAGCTGCAAGTGCGCGGCTCACTTCATAGCTAAAGTCAACGTGACCTGGAGTGTCAATCAAGTTTAAAATATACTCATGCCCGTTCGCATGTTTGTAATTGATCTGTATCGCGTGACTTTTGATGGTGATTCCTTTCTCACGTTCGAGATCCATATCATCCAGGACCTGGTCCATCATGTCCCGGTCACTAATCGTTCCGGTAGATTGTAAGAGACGGTCCGCCAGGGTGGATTTGCCGTGGTCAATGTGGGCTATGATGCAAAAATTGCGGATATTTTTCATGACTTGTGTGCTTCCTTTGCTGCCACCGGGCAGGATTTTCTAAGGATGCGCAAAGGTAAGGCAAAGGAGGCAGCTTTCAGCAATTACGAGGCAGGTCTTTCGCTGATTATAAGGACAATACAGGCGACAGTCGGCAGCCTGCCTGACGGTAGAAGGAGTCGTTAGTCGTTAGTCATTAGATGTTAGTCCTGCCGGCAGGCAGGTAATTAATAATTAATAATGTGCTGGTATCAACGACAACCGCATCTTATAATTTATCGGAAATAAGTTCTTAATTTCACCTCCTAACTGTTTAACTCATCCACTAAATCTCAAATTTTTATTATGAAAAAAATATTGTTGCTGGTAAGCGTGATCATGTTCAGCGCTACGATTGTTATGGCACAACCTGCCCAGAAAGAAGATCAACAAAAATCGCGTGCAGAATGGGAAAAAAAGATAAAAGATGAGTTGAAATTGACAGAAGATCAATCAGCGAAATTCGATGCGATCAATAAAGAATACAACGCTAAAATTGAAGCTATTTCAAAAGATGCTGAAGCCGGCATCAACACGGAAACACATAAAGAAAAGAAGATGGCTCTGAAAAAAGAGAAGGACGGAAAATTGTTCGAAATCCTCACCCCTGAGCAACAGGCGAAGTATAAAGAAATTATGGACAGGAAGAAAAAAGATCTTACAACAAAACCAACTGGTGCATAGTTTACTCTTCTTTAAAAGATATTGGGCCGGTTATTACCGGCCTTTTTTAATAGCACAACCTCATTCACCTTTTTTCAAATGTCAGGAAGCCAGGCTTCATCTCGCGATTTGAATTGTCCAGGTGATAAGCAAGCCTTTTCGTCTATTAAACAGTAATATTTGAATATCGCAATATCTTAATACTGCCCTGTAAATTTGAAAATGCCAATCACAAAAGCAAACACAAGGGACATCCCTCAATTAGAAAAACTTCTTAACAACGCCTACCGTGGAGAAGATTCGAAAAAAGGATGGACGACTGAAGCTGACCTGCTTGAGGGAAATATAAGGACTGACGCAAGTACTCTTTATAAGATCATGCACGAACCGGGTGCTAGTTTGCTAAAATATACAAATGATCAAGGCGAAGTAGAAGGTTGCGTTTTTTTACAGAAGCATGCACAACGTTTATATCTCGGGATGTTAAGTGTTTTGCCATGGTTGCAGGCAAAAGGTATCGGTAAACTATTAATGAAAGCTGCTGAAACCTACGCAAAGGACAACAATTGCTCTGTCATTTTCATGAAAGTAATATCTGCGAGGAATGAACTTATTGCCTGGTATGAAAGAAAAGGTTATCGTAAAACCGGGCAAACCGAATCGTTCACGCCCGATGGAAAATTTGGTACTCCGACGCAGCCTCTTGAATTTCTTATTATGGAAAAAATTGTGGATGATTAAAGCTGCTTGAACTTACTCAGCTTATCCAATTCTACTATTGTCGTTTTACCGTCTTCGCTCTCATGAAACATCGGATCAAACTTCGCATTGAAAATTATTTCGTCATAAACGTATGACGTGCGTTGGATCACTATTGTTGAATAAACATCATCAAATCCCTTTACCTGGACATATATCTCCACGTCAGATGCTTTGTAATCTTCCGGGCTCATTCCAAACAGGGGACTATTCTCATCGATTGGATGAACGACGGTCCAATTCATCATCAATGTATCAACCCTGTTTCTCTCCAGCGCCAGTTCATAAAATTTATACGTTGACTTTTCATTTTCCTGTACCTGTAAGGCAAGATTTACTCTTACTTCTGCGTCACTTAGATTGTGATCATCTTTATAGGAAACGATGCGAAACATAAGGCCAGACTTATCCTGGTATGGAGCAATCAGCGCAAAGTCGCTGAACGAGATATGTGATTTCGGCCGGGCAAATCGTCCATAGATCAATCCCGTGGCAACAGCAAATGAAAGAAAGCCGTTCATCGCTTCCAGCGCCGCTATAACATTGGCCCCATCACCTAACGGGTTGACCCTTCCATAACCCACGGTGGTAAAAGTCTCGGTACTGAAAAAAAATAATTCTTTGAATTTTTCCCATGGTGTAGTGGCTACAATTCCCGTGAAGCCACCCGTCCCGATCAACCAGTAAATGCAGGTATACAAAAAATTTATCGTAATAAAGAACAGCACAATGACGGTAATAAATTTCCAGGTTGGCATATGCAACATGCTGTGGAATATGCTGAATCGTTTAAAAAAAGAAGCGCCCTGTTTCCTGACATTAAAGCTTCCATCGCGGTTAATAAACCTGCCACTGTAGGAGCTGGCGCTGGTTCCAAACCCTGTATCGTTATTGGTTTTCAGATAAGGGTTGATGTGTTTTCGGGTAATAGTAGGCATAGAATTAATTAAAAAGGATAAAATTAATTTGAAAGGACAAATGCAAAATCAAAAATGTATTCACAGGGTCAAATTGGTCAAATTTTGAGCATTTAATAATTTTACATGGAATGCAAGCCGATATTCATACTTTATACGAGTCAGATTTTTATCGCGTTCTGGATTTTAAATGCCGGTGCACGGAATGTAACACCTCAAGGCCCGAGTATAGCAACGCTTTTGCTATTAGCTTTGTGCGCAAAGGAAATTTCTTATTTAATGTGTTCCGGCAATCGCTGGACTCATATAGCGGATGCGTACTGGTCACTAAACCGGGATATGAACGTACAGTGACACATATTCATTCGGTCCCGGATGAGTGCACCATTTTTGATTTTAAAAAAAGTTTTTACGATCAACTGCAGGAACATTACGGCAATTCAAAATTTTTCGTCGACAATGACCTGCATTCAACGCTGGTGCATACCAATCCTGAAATGGAGTTTCTTCATTTCTATACCCTTCAATTGATCCAAACGCGGGCTGGAAGCAAATTGTATCTCGATAACCTCGTAATGGATATCATTGCAAAGGTTCTGAACGCAGTGGTCGATTACCGGCCTAAAGACAAGATCGATTCAAAATTAAAAAAGAACCACCTGGTCACTATTGAAAAGGCAAAGGAATATATTACTTCAAACTTCACTTCTGATATTTCATTAACGGAAATAGCCTCGTATAGTAATGTTAGCTTGTTTCATTTTAGCCGGATCTTTAAAACCTTTACATCTTCCTCCCCTCACCAATTCCTGTTGACGCTACGCCTGCAGCACGCGGAAATGCTTTTGCGAAATACGACTTTACCCGCCGCAGACATTGCTTTCAATTCAGGTTTCAATAGCGTCGAATATTTTACCGCCGCTTTCCGGCAAAAATTCAATGCGTCTCCTATTCAATTCAGACAGACCAATCCCTCACGATTGTTGAAGTTGAACTAACATTCCATGTGTCGATTGGGATGAGCCGTGATTATAAATTGTGGGAATCAGCGTTCCTTTAATTTTTTTATCCCTTCCTGGAAAAGCAAGATTCCTTAACTCCGAAAAATGTCCATTAATTAGTTTCGCCTTACAAACTTTAAAAATGAAAGAACATTTAGGAACATTATTAGAAAACTCGAGATCATACACGCTGGCGGTAGCAAGCATGATGTCGGATAAAGATTACGAATTCAAACCCACTAACGAGGTATGGAATTTCAGGGAATTACTGCATCATATCGCCTACGGGATCGAATGGTGGCAGGATAATTATATTAAAGACAAGAAAACGGAATGGGATCAGCCCGCAGCAAAGGCGAACAAAACGGAGGTGATCAACTATCTTAATACAGCCTTCGCATCATTAAAGGAAACGATCAGCAAGGGAAAACTTTCGCCTGAAGCCATAAAAGGTTTTCATGCAACTCTCGACCATATTACACATCATCGGGGCCAGGCCACCGTATATCTTCGTTGCAACGGACATACGCCGCCGGCTTATGTATATTGACTCAATAGCAGACTAAAATGGCGTGAATATCAAATCAGAAAAGAGCAATTTATCAGCAGTTTATCGTTTATAGTTTGTGGTTTATGGTTTCCTCAAATCACTATACTGATCAAAGGCAAAGGAGTCGCAGGAGGGCGGTTAGATTCTTTAAAGTTTCTTCTGCTTTAAACAACAATAAACCATAGACCTCAAACCAAAAACCGTTATAGCCATCCGGACCTGCGAAATAAATAGTAAAGCAGCAGGCATGCGCCTACTGTAAATGCCAGCACAAAATAAAATCCATAATGCCATTGAGCCTGCGGGATGAATTGAAAATTCATTCCATAAAACCCGGCAACCATTGTCGGTACAGCTATGATCGCCGCCCAGCCCGCGAATTTCTTTGAAACATCACTTTGAGAAATGGAGATTAGGGAAAAGTTGGCTTCTAATGCCGTGTTTAACAGTTCGCGGGTATTATCAATCATTTCATTGATCCGCAATACGTGATCATAGATATCGCGGAAATAAGGCTGAATTTCCTGTGAAATATATTTAATGTCAAAACGCATTAGCCTGTTACATACATCTACAAGAGGCGATATGGCGCGTTTGACGTCTAGCAAATCTCTTTTCAATTCATAAATGTGCTCAGTAGTTTCGCGGCTCGGCTTTTCTTTAAAGATCTTGTCTTCAATACTATCAAGTTTCAATTCCAGTTCATGGACCACTGGAAAATAACGGTCAACGATAAAGTCCATGATAGAATACAAAACATACCCCTGGCCTTTGCTCATCATTTCAGGCATAGTCTCACAGCGTGCTCTCACTTCTGTATAAGAAACCGTGGACCCATGCCTGATCACAACGATGAAATTGGGTCCGACAAAAAAATGGGTTTCACCGAACTCAATACTCTTTGCCTGATTAATGTGCGAGGTGCGAAGGACTACAAACAATGAGTCGCCATACAATTCAAGCTTTGGACGCTGATGGGCACTGTGCGCGTCTTCAACTGCCAGGTCATGCAGACCAAATTCTTCCTGCACCTGGCTCAGGATCTCTTCCGATGGCTCATGTAAACCGATCCAGACAAACTGGTCCGTTTCTTTTAGTACTTCGTGAACATCTGTCAGCCGGACATCTGCAATACGGCGACCACCTGAATACGTTGCACAATTGACAATTTCGTTCATATGGCAGTTTTAGGTCAACACACTGCATTACTATAGAAAGGTCGGTAAAAACCTCTTACATAAAAATATTTTCTGAAAACGATTGAACACGCCAATCTTCACTGATTTCAAAACATTGTCAGCAGGCATGTGTTATGACTGGAACATCAGATGTGCGATTATGATGGGTGATTAATTAAGAAAGCCTGTCAGAATATCTTATCCCCCTCTTCCTGCTCGATAAGTTTTTCTGCCATGGCATGATCGAAGACAGATTCACGGTTGCTGAGAACCTGCCGGAGCAAATCATGGATTGTAATCACTCCTGCAAAACCATTATCATCAAAAGCGAGGATATAACGTGTCTTGTATTGATTTATCATGTCCATGCAATGCTCAGCGGTGTCAAATGTTCTTACCTCCGGCAGATCAGTCGTCATGACTTCTTCGACCAGGGAGGTCTTACTTGACCGGTCCTTAAGTATTACGTTACGGCAATAATCCCGTTCACAAAATATTCCGCGGAATTGATCGCCTTCCATTACGATCAGGTAACTAAGGTCAACGGTATTGAGCAGCCTCAGGGCATCAATGACAAGAGATCCGGCTTGAATGACGTTATTGGCTTTCTTCTTTTTTCTTAATATTTCCTTTACGCTTACCATGACAAGTCAGTTTTGCTATACAAATGTCGTAAGTTATTACAATTCCGGTATCAGTTTAAGGTTCCTGCGGGGATTTTTTTCGTTGGCCAAATCCAGCAATAAACGGGTTGATGAGGTGTGTTAATGTTTCTTAGTTTTGTCTTTTACCAAAAACGTTATGATGCAGTCAACAGCGTTTGAACTGGAAGCTATAATTGACCAACATATGCCGGCTTTGCGAGCCATGCTTAAAGAAAAAATGGCATATAAACCTTCACCGGCGAAATGGAGCAAGAAAGAGATTATGGGCCACATGATCGATTCTGCTCAAAATAATATTCGCCGGTTCATAGTGTCGCAGTATGAAGACTCCCCCCATATTGTTTACCGGCAGGACGATTGGGTAGCCTTTTCCAATTACCAGAATTACGACCTTTCAGACCTGGTCAATCTTTGGTACTTAATCAATAAACATGTTGCGACCGTCCTGAAGAACGTTAAGCCGGAAATGCTGCAACGGGTTTGCCGCACCGAAAGCAATCATACGATCGAATGGTTAGCACAAGACTACGTAAGACATTTAAAACATCATTTACACCAGGTTTTAGAGATTGACCCGGTTCCTTATCCATAATTTAAATCAATACATGAATTGGCATAAACATATAGTGATGGCTAGCATGATAGCTTACTCTTCGTTTGCTTTATCACAGGGAAAAAATATAACGGCCCCAAAACCGGTACTTCCCGTTCCTTCAGAAGCGCAAATGAAATGGCACGAAATGGAGTTGAATGCTTTCGTTCATTTTACAACAAATACATTCACCAATCTTGAATGGGGCAATGGCGATGAAAGCCCCTCTATATTTAATCCTTCCCAGCTGAATACTGAACAATGGGCCCGGACATTGAAAGAAACAGGGTTCAAGACATTAATCCTGACATGCAAACATCATGACGGGTTTTGCTTGTGGCCCAGCAAATACACCGAACATTCGGTAAAAAATAGTCCATATAAAAATGGAAAAGGCGATATAGTCAGGGAAGTCAGCGATGCCTGCCGGAAATACGGGTTAAAGTTTGGCGTGTATTTATCACCCTGGGATAGAAATCACCCGGAGTATGGAAGGCCGGCTTATATTACCTATTACCGCAATCAATTAAAAGAATTATTTACAAAATACGGCCCCGTGTTTGAAATGTGGTTCGATGGAGCCAATGGTGGTAAAGGTTATTATGGTGGGGCTAATGAAACGCGGAAAATAAATGGTGCAACGTATTATGACTGGCCGACAACTCTTGCTCTAGTACGCAGCATACAGCCATCGGTGATTTTTTTCAGCGATGCCGGACCGGGAGTAAGATGGGTGGGAAATGAAAGAGGCGTTGCAGGCGCAACAAACTGGAACACGATCTCGACCGATACATTGTTTGCAGGGAAAGGCGGTATCGAAAATCTGCTTAACACCGGATCGCCGGATGGAAATAAATGGGTGCCCGCGGAGGTAGATGTTTCCATTCGCCCCGGATGGTTCTATCACAAAGAGGAGGATGATAAGGTCAAATCACCCGAAAGATTATTTGAGATCTATCTGAGTTCTGTTGGTCGGGGATCAACCCTTTTATTGAATATTCCACCTGACCGTCGCGGATTATTTCATGAAAATGATATTGCAGCGCTGAAGGGTTTCAGGCAAATGCTAAAAAAAGAATTTGCTGTAAACCTTGCCAAAATAGCAAAGGTAAAAGCAACCAATACCCGCGCTGGTTCCCGCCAATTTTCGGCAATGAATATTACCGATGGAAATAATAATACCTATTGGGCCACCGATGACAACGTAAATACGGCGTCTTTTGAAATAGATCTCGGCAAATCGAAGACAATTAAATATGTCGTGCTGCAGGAATATATCCGTCTTGGGCAACGGGTAAAATCATTTATTGTAGAAAGCTGGAATGATAACAACTGGCAACAAATAGCCGAAGGAACAACTATAGGCTACAAACGAATAATCCAATTAAATCCTGTGCAAACCAAAAAGATCCGCGTGACAATTACGGATTCGAAAGCATGCCCGGTCATTTCCAATACGGAAGTCTATTAGTAAACTACCTTTGCATTTAAGTAAATTATATTAATGAGCCAGGCATTTGTGAAAGAAAGCGATGGTGAATGGTTGCATGACGTGCCTCCCACCCTTTCAGCATTGATCTCATACCTCACGCGGGAGAATAATGGAGTGCGCGTCTATGAAAAAAGCAACAGCTTTAGTGACAAGCATAAACGTGAAGTCCATTTAATGAGCAATGGTTTCGCGTATGCGAAAGATGATCAGGGCAAATGGTACATTGCGGAATGAAAGGCTATACAACTCTCAACCGTTAAATACCCGGCATTTCTTTTTTAGGGACTTTCTCACTCTCGTATGAATTTCCCTGATTCCTTCAACTGTAGCCGGGTTGAGCTTTTTGTGTTTACTTAATGATTCGGAATGTGGGATCATTGAAATAGTGATACAACCAGTCAGTGAGTCTTCTTCCGGCAATTTTGAGCGCTCAAGGACTCTTTCAAAACAATCACAACTCTTTTCTGCTATTGTATCAATAACCTTTTGTCCTTGCACTATTCCGCATTGCAAGGTCAGGCCAATAATAAGTGCCTGGCGTATCGTCCGTGAAAGATTCATGGAACAATTAATTCTCTAACGAACCATCCGTTCTCCATTGTTTAAAGATGGCTATCGTTGCCTCAGGAAGTTTGGGATGTTTGAACGGCATAAATCCCCTGTCTTCAGGATTAAGTTCAATGCGGCGAATCATGTCGTCGATATCTGATTTTACATTGGCGTAATTGTCATAAGCCTTTTTATTTCCTTTGCCCGCGATATGACAGGGTGAACAATTAGTCTCGATCACAGATTTCAGGTTTGAATTGTACGTCAACTTCGGAGCTGCTGCCGCCTTTTTAGAACTATGGCAATTGTAGAATAATATCGCCGTTGCTATCAAACCGGAAAGAACAAGTACTTTTTTCATGAGCTTAGTTGATTTGATGTTAAATATATTTCAAATCACGACACTAAAAATGCTTTTGTAAAAAATTTTTCAGGCTATCAGGTTTTGCTGAACTTTATACATCAATTTTTTACCTACAAATTTTAATATCATGAAGATCCAAAGCTTTATCGGTGTTTGTACCTTGTCAGTTGCCCTTGCAATGTCATCCTGCAACAGCGAAGACAAAGACGAGCCTGGAACAAAACAATCGGGCATCAAAGAAGAAAATATTACGTATTCGGCCGACAGCGTCACAATGAATGGTTACGTTGCTTATGATTCAGCAACGAATGATAAGCGACCGGTAGTGCTGGTCATTCATGAATGGTGGGGACAAAATGAATACCCCCGGATGCGTGCTAAACAGTTGGCTGAAATGGGCTACCTCGCGATGGCTGTGGACATGTATGGAAATGGAAAAACCGTCGATAGTCCAAGTGCTGCGGGTAAGTTGGCCGGTCCTTTTTATCAGAATACATCTATGGCAAAGGCGCGGTTCGATGCTGCTTTAGCAAAGATCAAAACCTATCCGCAGGCCGGCGATAAAGTGGCCGTGATCGGTTATTGCTTTGGTGGCGCAATGGCATTAACAATGGCGAAACTTGGGGACGATCTTGCAGGTGCTGTAAGTTTTCATGGCAACCTTAATGTGGCTCCTGCAAACAAGGATCTGCTAAAAGCTAAGCTTCTTGTTTGCCACGGAGCAGATGATCAATTTGTACCTCCGGCAGAAGTGGATCAATTCAAAAAGCAGATGGATTCAATAGGCGCCAATTATACTTTTAAATCTTATCCCGGTGCAACACATGCATTCACCAATCCGAACGCGACAGCCATTGGTCAAAAATTTAATATCCCGATTGCTTACAATGCTGCTGCGGATTCTGCGTCATGGAAGGATATGAAGGAGTTTTTTGGAACTATATTTAAATAGCTGGATGCTGGATACTAGATACTGGATACTGGATGCTGGATACTGGATGCTGGATACTAGATGCTGGATACTGGATACTGGATGCTGGATATTGAGATATTACGATATTGGGGTATTTCCTTAACTCCCAATGCCGGAGAGGGAAAGTCGCGTCGGCTAAATAACTTCCAACTGCCAGATAGATCCATTCTTAAAAACCTCATCCCGCTTTCAACAACCTTAAACCTCAAACCTTAAACCTGCATTCGTTTTACTACGGCAGGCAGGCCTTAAACCTTTCTTCGCAGGGCAAAAAAAAAGGTCGCAGAAGCGACCCTTTTGTCCAAAAGTTCAGTTAGATTTTAATGAACTTCTGCTTTATATAACTACCATCTTCTTTCCGGGTTGATAAAAAGTAGAGGCCCGGCTTAAGCCCCCTGATATCAATAACCTGGATCTTTGTTTTTATTGTAGTTTGTAACATCAACTGCCCATTAACATTAAATACCGAAACCACTTTACCGATCCACCGTATATCATATGCTACATCCAAAGTCAATTCAGTGCTGGCGGGATTTGGATAGAGTTGCGGATACAACCACCGTGGAGGTTCATCGGGCAGCTGAGACTCCTGTATTAGCGGAGAACTCAATCCATAAGATGATAGCATCGGGTTACGCAACCCTCCCGGGGCAAACAAGGCTCTCATCCTTTCTTTTTGCCCTTCCGTAAACAGATTTACACATGCATCATTACTATAGTCCATGTAATTTGAATACATGTCACCCGTTGGACCATTATTACATGTTATGCGCGTGCCTGAAGGACAGCCAATATTATAGCCTCGTTGTTTTGGGGTGTCATCAACAAGATCATCGCCGCAATCACTGTCTCCCCAGATATGTCTTAAACCCAACCAATGCCCTACTTCATGTACAGCCGTTCTTCCCATTTCATAACCAGTCGATGTGTTTGAACCAAAAACATTGTAATCGATCACGATGCCGTCTTTAGTTGCGGCGTCACCCGGCACACTTGAATAGCCGGCAACTTTTCGCATATTACATACCCATATATTCAGGTAAAAGCGGGAATCCCACCCGTCGTCTCCCATCTGTTCAGAAAATTTCATCTGATCATCAACCTGCCAATAAGTATTCGGAGTGTATTTATGAATAATGCCAGTGGTGCGTCGACGTTGTACATCTGAAGTAGCCAATTGGAATTCTATTTCACAATCAGCTGCCCGTGATTTAAAAACGGAGGGAGTATTGGTCGTATCCGGGTTTGTACGCCTGTAGCATTGATTGAGCATCGCGATCTGGCTATAAACCTGCTGATCACTTATATTTTCCCCCGGAACATGATATAAGATGTGAACTACAACCGGTATCCGGATAATATTGCCTGTTAAGCGGCTCGTGTTACCTGCAGCCAATCGCTGCTGGATAAAATTTTCAACCTTATTCATTTCTGTGGAGAACGAAGGGTTATTTGTAATGGTATTCTGAAGATGTTCTGTGTAAGAACACGCACGCTGTGCTGCTACCTGGCCCAATGATAGAGTCAATAGTCCAATTGCTAATAAATAAGTCCGCATAGTCCCGGGTCGTTACGAATTAAATAATGCCATACAGTTATACTGTAATGCAGTATTCAGCGGAATTGGAAATTGTAACAATAACGGAATTAAAGAAGGAGATCCAGGGGATAAGATTAATGCTCTTCGGGAGGAAATGGTGATGGCTATCCAAATATAATTGCTTTTTTGAAAGGTAGGTAGCCTTTTACGATCGTATTTTCCCTATTCAATAACATTTCAACTTATATAACGTTTAACAGCATAGGATTATGCCATTGCTTACTTTTGTGCTATGAAGAAAAACTTTTACCTGGCTGATGTTGTGCTGATCATTGTTGTGTTGCTCCTGTTTACTAAATGCGGACCTGATAAACCCCCACCTCCTCCTGACGGGTCCGATGCGCCTGCAGCTCCAAAGCCATTAAGCGTTAGCATAGGCCCGGTTTATCCGCATGACACTTCATTTTTTACGGAAGGTCTGCTCTTTTACAAGGGAGAACTTTATGAAAGTGCGGGCGACCCCGATTATACAGGCAAGTCGCGCCTGATGAAGATAGATTTGAAATCGGGCAAGCCGGTTTTAACTAAAACACTGGATAAAAAATATTTTGCGGAAGGAATCGTGATCCTTCGAGATACAGTTTATCAATTAACTTATAAGGAAAATATTGGGTTCATGTATTCTGTTAAAGACTTTTCATTGCTGAAAGACTTCACCTTTTCAGCAAATGAAGGATGGGGAATGACGACTGATGGCAAGGAGATTATTGCAAGTGATGGTACGAGTAACCTGTATTACTATCAACCCGGAACTTTTAAACTGTTGCGCACCCAGGCTGTCACAGAAGCCGGAAGTCTCGCGTATAACCTGAACGAGTTGGAATATATCGATGGCTATATCTACGCAAATCAATGGCAACAACCTTATATCCTGAAGATTGATCCTTCAAGCGGTGCGATCGTCGGAAAGGCGGACCTGACCGAATTATGGAATCGCGTAAAGGCAAAGGACCCGGCCGTCGATGTTCCAAACGGGATCGCGTATGACAGTGCAACAAAGAAGATGTATATCACCGGGAAAAAATGGCCGGAATTGTATGAAATAGAATTGAGCAAGTAAACCCGGATAATATTATCATTTCCCGATAATATAAATAACAGAACTACATTTTTTCACATTTGACATAGCCTGGAAGTTAGAGCGGAACCCATTCCATGCGGCACCGGCCCAGCTTGTTTTCCCATTCTTATACTTACTGCTTAGTAAGGAAATGTAAAAGCTATCATACCACATCGGTTTATAATGAATGATCTTTAACCCGTTCTTTTCCATCAATGTTTTCATTGATGCGGGCGAAAAATGATATAGGTGGCGGGGAACATCATAGGCGGCCCAGTAATTACCATATTTTTCCGCGTCAAGCGATGTATAATTAGGAACTGCAATAAACAGTTTTCCTTTATCGCTCAAAAGTTTTTTTAATTGCTGTACATAAACATGCAACTCATGAACGTGTTCCAACACATGCCATAAAGTAATTGCGTCGAAACTATTAGCCGGCAAACTGTATAATGCCAAAGTATCGTAAAGATCCACGTTGTGAATATTATGGGCGACCTTCCTGGCACCCGCATCGGGTTCGAGTCCTGTGACGTTCCAACCGCTTTGCTTCAATTCATGCACAAATGCGCCTGTTCCGCTTCCGACATCCAATGCGCTCCCTTTTTTTAAACCGGTGTAATGTTCAATTAGTTTTCTTTTTTTAACCAGGGTCCTTCCCCGCACCATTTTATAAACGCGATTAATAATTCCCTTTGATGTATCGGAATGGGAGATATAATCTTCAGATTTGTAATAATAGGAAATAGAATCACTACCCGGAATATCCTGCGTAAATCGAAGTGTACATTGCCTGCATTCCATGATAGTAAATTCCTCCCCGCTCACCGTTTGGTCTTTTGCACGCAATGCAATCACGATGTCAGGAGAACCACAAACGGGACAATGAGAATAATGAATAACATTGTTCATGAAGAAGAAGCTAATTCTTAGCGATGCAAATAAAGTGAATACTAATTGAAGTTAGTTCGCGATGATATAAGTTTCTCCGGGTTTGGCGGGCTCGAGTTTATTTTGATTCCCGGTTGCAGACTCGTTCTTTCCTTTTTGTGAAAGATAAATACCGATGATTAACGACAAAATTATTCCCACGATCAATGCAGGCGCCCACCAATACTTTCTTCTTTCTTCTTCCGGGTGCAGCCATTCAGACATTTCCGTAGAAGTCTTTTCATCCTCTCCCACCCTCACTTTGTGAACTGCCTTTTCCCGGATGATCTTCCCGGCGCTTACCGGTGGATCAAAATTGTGATTTATTACCAACGGCTCAAACAGTATTTCGCCCGACCGATCTTTGCTCAGTGAACCTACCCGGTTCCATGTGACTTTATTTCCTGATGCCACCTGGTTTTTTAACTCATAAGTAAATCCGTTGAACCGAACAATGGCTTCATGGTAGTGGATGTGCAGCCGGTCAGCCAACCAATAAAAAAAACGTTTTGTGGGCGTGGCATTATCCTTTGTAAGGGTGATAGTATAAAAGGGAGGGCTGATCTGCCTGTGTACAACATCAGTACCCGCGGGCTTTCTTTCTAATAAAAATGTACCGATGCCCGGTACATTTAATTGTTTATTTAAAATAAGGTATTCGTACAGGTGACCGTACATTTCATCGTTTTTGATCGAACGAAAATACGATACCGCCGACAAAGTTGAAACCATACACGGGATATTGACTCCAGCGCTGGTATTCTTTGTTGAAGATATTATTGAATTGTGCCCAAAGGTTGATATTTTTTGTCGCCTTGAACTCCAACCCTGCATTCAGATCAAAAGCGCCGTCAAGATTTCCGACAGTACCTCCTTTTTTCAGATAAGCAGGTCCTGCCCATGCATACAGATCACTCTTCAACCAAAGATCTTTGATGACCTGAAGTTTCAAAGACGTATTCGATTCAAGCGGGATGAGCCCCCAGGCTTTCCAGTTATTTTTTAAGCCGGTATACTGGTTAAATGCTAAGCTCGTTATCAATGAAAATTTTTCTTCCACCGTATAACCAATCTCTCCGCCAAAATTCAACACGTTTATCCGCTCTTCATTCACAACACGGAATGATTTGCCATCACCCAGCCTGGAAGTATCGTTTATAAATAATGGTTGATTGGTAAGTTTATTAAAGGCCACTTTGGCACTATAGGTAAAATGATCACCAACTGTTCCTTTAAACCCGGCAAAACGTTCTTCAATCCTCGTATTCTTTAAACTTGTTGGCATCCATAACCAGGGATTCTGTGAAGCGAGATATTGATAAGTTGTTTTCCTGAGATAGCCTGTCCAACCGGCCTGGAAATTAAAACGCTGGTCCGGCGTCCCGATTTCAGCCAGCACATTCGGGAACATCTTAAATGTTTTATTATCCCATGTAGGACGGATACCCACCTGCAATACCAGGTTTGATTTCTTATATAACACCGACGGTGAAATATAGTACATCGTGTTATTGATGGTCGCCGTTGATTTGTTTTTTGGTGAAAGACGGGTAAGATCAAACGTCACTCCAAGTTTGACAGCAAAATCTTCATTAATGGATTTTTCCAAAGGAAGATCCACCACCGTACTGCTTTCGCTGTTCTTTAGTGCATCCGTAAAAACATCAATTTTCACTTCGGGCGCATAGACCAACCCGAATTCTGTCTTGTTAATATTATGTACACCTACCCTTGCATAATACGTCTGAAATACTTGTTTGACCGAATCATTTGGAAATGAAAGTGATTCGGGCACAAATCCATATTTATACAACTTGTCACCTTTCATTCCTAAAGTAGCATTCCATTCTTTATTCTGAGCTGCTTTATAGAAGGCGCTCAGTTTTATTCGCGTCGAAGCAAAATCCTGGAACTCACGTTTGCCTTGTGAAGAAACATATTTCGCGTAGATGTTACCCCCGGCTGTATTTCCATCTCCAAACGAGAAGCCAGCCTGCACGAATGGTGTCTTCAAGCTACCAAATCCTGCCTTGATATAATTCTTATTATCGAATGCACTATTCGAATCGACCTGTAAAGCCAATGGCTTTAATGAACCGGGTTGATAGGCCAGCAATAAACTCGGATTCGGAATGTCGTATTGCAATTTCGGTTTTGCAGTATCGGCGGTGGGCGGCGTTGCATTAAAATTGATTTTCGCAGATTCGCGCAATACCGGTTTAAAGGCAGAAGTAATATTCACCGATTTTTTCCTGGCCGTGTCGTTCTGCGCGTTCACAGAATACCCGACCAGCATTAAGAAGGAAACCGAAAATACTATCTTGAACAAATGCTGTGTCATTTATGGTTGTTTATCCTGGTTAGTTGAATTTTATTGGCCGCTGACTTTACTACTCTTGCTTTCCTCATCCATCACAATTGTCAGCTTTCTTTGAGCTTCTGTCTTTAATTCCGAGTTGATACTATTATCCACGATGCTTTGGAAAGTAGCTTTCGCATTGAAATAATCTTTTTGCTCGTAATAAATATCGCCGAGTAAAATGTATGATTTGGTTACCCAAAAATCATATGATCCCGATGTCTTGATCGTTTCAAATGCCGCTTTTTCCGCTTCCGGAAGTTTTCTTAATGCAAACCAGCAATTCGCAATTTCATATCTCGCTTCTGCCCCAAGAGCTGCCTTATTTATCTGCACTACCGTTTTGAAATTCGCTAATGCCAGGTCATATTGACCGCTGACCTGATAAGATTTTGCGATAGCCATATTCGCTAATGATTTGTCGTCTGAGCTGCTTCCCTTAGATGCAACAAGATCCTTTCCAACTGCGGCCGCTTCTGCCCATTTTTGCTCCTGGTATTGGCTACGCAACAGACCCCTCATTGCCTCCAGTTTATTTTCCTGGCTCGATGTGATCTGGTTCAATTGGCCATAATAGTTTTCAGCCTTCGCATAATTCTTCAACTCGAAAAAATAGATCCTTGCCGCTGCCAATATCGCTCTCTCTGCATAGATATTCGGGGCGTTTGCCGCTACATCTTCATAACCTACCAGCGCGTTGTTCCAATCTTTTTTATTGTTATAAATCTCGCCGATATAAAAACTCGCATCGATACCATATAATCCGTTCGGGAATTTCTGCAGGTAAGATTTGAAAGCATTCAGTGCAGCCATAACGTTACCAGCATTATATTGTGCTTCTGCTGCTGACCACGTAAGTGAATCTTCAGCATCTACACTGATCGGGCGACCTGACTGACGCATGAAAGCCGCATATTCATCCGGTTTGCCTGCTTCCACATACAGAGATCTTACATTCGCAAGTGCATCATCTGCCTCTGGCGAATTAGGATATTGCGTCATCAGAGTTTGGTATTGACGTATCGCTTCAGGATTATTATTAAGATTATAATAAGCGTTTCCAAGTTTCAGGTAAGCCTGGGGCTTAAGACTCGCGTTATTCGTTCCTTTCAGAACATTATTCAGGAAGGGTATTGCCTCATTGAAGCGCTCATCAGAGATATAAGTATTCGCGATCTCCATATTGGCATCCGTTACCAATGAAGAACTCGGAAACTTTCTGTTCATTGTATTCAATAACGCAATCTTATCCTTCGAGCTCCTGACGCCGGTGATCATTGCGTCCTGGAATGTCGCGTAGTCTTCTGCCGGCCAGGAGAATTTGATCACATTTCCATACATCGCCTTTGCCTTTGCATAGTCCCTGTTCATAAAATAGCAGTCCGCCGTGCGGATGTATGCGTCCTGCGTCAATTCGTCTGAATTCAAAGCAGGATTCTTAGCCAACGGTTCAAAGAAAGTAAGTGCGGCTGCATAGTTTTCTTTACGCAAATAACAATAACCAAGATTATATTTTACGTGAGCGGGAGTGGCTTCACCACTTACAGGCGAACCTGCGGCAATATAGGCATTGTAATATTTAATGGCATCGTCCAATTTGTTGCTGCGGTAAGACAGTTCACCTTTCCAGAAATTCAATAAGCCAACGATCGACCCATTATTCGGATCTTTCAATGCTTTATCGATCAGTCCTTCGGCTTCTGCCAACCGGCCGTCATTGATCAATTCTGTAGCACGGCCATAAAGGATTCTTGGATACAGTCTTTTTGCATTAGGCGTAGGGCTGCTCATACCATCTAATAATGAAAGCGCCTCCCGGTAATTATTTGTATTGGTAAGAACACCGACCAGCAGATCCTTTGCTTCAGTATTATATTCTGAATTGGGATAGTCATTCAAAAATGATTTCAGGCTGGTCAACGCTTCATCCTGGTAACCCAATTCATAAGAAAGCTTTGCATACTGGTATTTTGAGATCTCCTGCTGTTTCTTATCGCTGCTGTTGGACGCGCAAAAAAGAAAAGCGCTCCGTGCATTTGACTTTTGATTTGTTTTGAGATAAGCATCACCAAGAAGATACATTGCATTCTGGCTTAACGAATCTTCCTTCCCGCTAAGTTGTTTAAAGCCATCGATCGCCTTGTTCCATTTGCCGGCCTTATAATAAGAATAAGATAATTCATAAAGATCTTCGCGACGAACTTTTGAATTTTTATTTACATAGTCTTCGAGATAAGGTAATGCCTTGTCGTATTCTTTTCTTTCAAAGTAAGAGTGGCCGATCATTTGCTTCATCTCCTGGTCATAGTATTGCGACTGGCCTGCCTTGATCTTAGTCTCGGCATATTTCAATGCTTCTTCTTTCTTTCCCTGGATGTAATAGATCTGGGCGATATAATAAGGAACGACTGTTGCATAATCTTTTTCATTTTCCACGATCCTGAAACTTTCCAACGCCGGCCCATATTCACGGTCACGGAATGAGAGGAAGCCATAATAATAATTTGCATCCAAATAATTCGGATCATCCTTCATGGTGCGGACCGTATTGAACAAAGGTTTGGCTTGTGCAAACTTTTGCATCGTGAAATAGGAATATCCTTGTTGGAATTTCATCGCGCTGATCTCTTTATTGCTGAGATTGACGATGCTTGTTTGCTCGAATTGTTCTGCTGCTTTAGGAAAATCCTTTTTACGGAAATAATACTCGCCCAGGTGAAAACTCATCATCTGTACACGAGCGGTATTTTTTTCAAGCTTTATATAGTCAGCTGCTTTCTCTTCAGCGCGGGATTCATTTTGTTTAAGTGCGCAGGCTGTAGTATAGTAATTGATCTCCTGTACAGTTACAGGGTTACTGATCTTATCCGTTTCCCGTACGTCATGCTGCAATTCTTTCAGCAAAGGATAAGCAAGACTGTATTGTTCTTTTTGAAAATAGTCCTTGGCTTCCTTGAATTTTTCCTGGGGATCCGAATAATATTGCGACTGTTGTGAAAACGTAGCCGTCGTGATCAATAGGGCTACGACGCACAGAAATGGATTCTTCATGTTGGATGTCCTTTAAACCGTTGGGGGATTAACGCCGCAAATTTCAAATTATTTCAACGGTGAACCAAACATCATTCCAAACATCTGTGGAAAAGTAGACATAAATCGTTATTTTAACTTTTCATTGGTTAGGTGTTAAGGAAATGCATAGAGAATCCGCGTTTGCAAGTCGCATAATTGACACTAGAATTGATCAAGATCCCGGAAAGAAAATAGTTACTATCTTACTCATCTTATGAGCCGCAACCAACTGATACAAATCGGCATTATTGCAGTTGCTTTGATTGCCGGGTATAAATTCATTGAATCGATATTGGCAACCATCATCACTATTGTGTTCCAATATAACAGCGGTCTCGACGGTTCATTGAACTTTCTTTTTCAATACCTGCTTTTCACCCTTATTTACTTCCTTGCTTTTTTCCTTTTGATCCGTTACCGAGAACCGATTGCCGATTACATCGACAGGCAAGGAAGCCAGGGTCGCCTCGAAAGTTTTGAAAAAATCAACCTGCAGATAAAAGAACCAGGTTTATTCTTTGTAATCTTAATAATACTCTGCCTGGTTACTCTCATTGAAGAAATACCGGTGCTCATCATGTACATTTTTAAATACTTTAAAAAAGAATCTGGGGGGTTCACCGGTGGTTCTTTGGACGATGTGCAATTTAAAACCGCGGCAATAAGGTTCGTGTTTACTATCATCATTCTATTTTCTGCCAGAAGTCTCAGCAATTGGCTTGGTAAGGAAATTTTTCATGAGAGGCCATTGATTGAAACTGCAGATGCCGAAGTAAGACCGGTAATCCCTGAAGAAGTAATCAGAGACTCGGGAAACGAACCCAAATAATTTTATTAATCATGTTTACTTCGGAAACTCAGCTGCGCGTTCGTTACGCAGAAACGGATCAAATGGGAATTGTTTATCACAGCAATTATTTTCCCTATTTTGAATCAGCGAGAGCAGAATCAATACGCCAATTAGGTTTTACCTATGCAGACATGGAGAAGATGGGTGTGATCATGCCGGTCATTGAAGTACAATGTCGCTACCTGCGCCCGGCATTATATGATGAGTTGCTTACCATTAAAGTCATCCTGAAAGAACTTCCCGTTCACCACAAAATCGAGTTTCACCATGAAGTTTTTAACGAAAAGAAGGAATTGCTGGTGAATGCAAGGATCGTTTTGTATTTTATGGAGTCTAAGACAATGAAGCGAACAACAATGCCCGAAGCCCTTTTAAAAAAACTGAAACCTTATTTCCATTAATTTTATTTCATGGAGAATTATTTATCGTCCAATGATCCTTTGATTCCCGGTGAAAATCCAACTCCCGAAGATGTGCAAATGGTTCCACCTAAACCGTCGATTGAGGAACCAAAAAGCAGGGTCAACATCTGGATCCGTTCAATTACAAGTCTCGGACTTTACCTGGTCCTGGGATTTTACATATTTCACAGCTTCGAATTGTTGTTGTTGATAACAGCTATTGTCGTATTTCACGAGATGGGGCATTTTATTGCAATGAAAGCATTTCGGTACAAGGACCTTGGCATATTCTTTATACCTCTGTTAGGTGCTTATGTTTCGGGAACAAAAAGAGAAGTATCGCAAAAAGAATCGGCAATAATTTTATTAGCCGGCCCATTACCCGGGATAATTGTCGGCATAGTCATATTCCTGCTTACAAAAGATTCCGAAACTCAATACATCGGCCACATTCCCATTGAAACGGTTCCGTTGTTCTTTATGTTCCTGAACATTATTAACCTGATACCCGTTTACCCGCTTGATGGCGGCCAGTTGCTGAACCGCGTATTTCTTAATGAAGAAACCTGGGTGAGCCGGATCTTCGTGATACTTTCTGCAGCTTTTCTTTGCTGGGTCGCATTGTTTGGAACTGATCCGCCATTTTACTTATTATTGCTTTTTCCCGGCATGATGTTGCTGCGACTGTTTGGTGATTCAAAATTGAACGCGGTAGAAAAAAAAGTCGAAGCTGCAGGGATCAATCTTGAAGTGTCTTATGAAGAACTGCCGGACGAGGACTATTGGAAGGTCCGGAATATACTGATCGAGAATCACCCTTCATTTAAAGATGTACGGCCGACGCCGCCTTATCATTATGATGAACGTGAAGACAAGATAGTAGCGACCATTCAAAGTTTGTTGCAGCGTACCCTGATCCAGGACCTGTCAATTGGGAGTAAAATATTGATCTTTCTAATTTGGGCCGCCGCCTTTGCTTCCCCATGGCTGCTCAAGATGGACATGTCCTTCTTCCGGCAGTTTGGGTTTTAACACAGTCAGCAGTTTACAGTTAGCAGTTTACAGTTAGCAGTTTACAGTTAGCAGTTTACAGTTACCAGTTTACAGTTAGCAGTTTACAGTTAGCAGTTTACAGTTACCAGTTTACAGTTA